>Ga0164318_10001311_pt1 | contig 21893 bp, 21 predicted proteins | sample GuaBasSedimGuay9_FD_113734 | JGI IMG/M metagenome (GOLD analysis project Ga0164318, IMG submission 113734) | Subseafloor sediment microbial communities from Guaymas Basin, Gulf of California, Mexico - Guay9, Core 4571-4, 0-3 cm | ecosystem: Environmental > Aquatic > Marine > Hydrothermal vents... | reverse complement strand
TCTGGAGGGAATAAGAAGTAGGTACGAGATACAAAAGAGAACTTATGGGAGAGAGCCTCATAGAGTCTCTGTGACACTCAGAGATCTATATCAGCTAATAAGAGAAATATGGAGCATGAATAAAGAGAAAAGATTATTGATAGCTACGGATCCAAGAGGAGAACCAATTCAAAAGGTGAAGAACGAAATACTCCGGGAAATAAAAGGAAAGAAAAGTTTGTTCATACTTATAGGATCGAGAGAGGGAATACCTCCGGGAATATTTAGGTTTTGTGACTTCACAATAGATCTATGTCCTGGAATAACCTTCGCGACTGAGCACGGGATACCCTCTTCTCTCATAGCTCTCACCACCCTCTTGGAGGAGTGTTGATGACGCTCTTCGGCACCTCTGGAATAAGAGGGAAAATGGGAGCATTGGTCAATCCAGAGAATTTCTCACTTTTAGGGGCAGCCTTAGCCGAATGGAGAAATTCTCCGGAGGTCCTAATTGGAATAGACTACAGAAAAGCATCTTTGCCTCTGGCACTGGCTCTATCTGCCGGAATAACGTCCATGGGAGGAGAAGTACATTATCTCGGAGTATCGCCAACACCAGTCACTTCGTATTTGGTCAAAAGAGAAGAGTATGACTTTGGTCTCAGTGTTACGGCATCTCATAATCCTCCTGAGTACTCAGGAGTCAAAGTCATAGAGAGAGATGGAGGACTGGTCTCGAGACGAGAAGAAAACAAAATAGAGGAGAAATACAACGAAGTAAAAAGTGAAAAGCCGTGGAAAAGAATAGATTGGAAGAAAATAGGAACTATGATAGACAGAAGTGATTTGGTACTGGACTACTTCGAGATAGTGTCTCACATTGAGATTTCCGAGGGAATAAGAGAAAAGCTAGACATATACGTTGACCCGTCTGGTGGCGCTCCATGCTCAATCTCCTTAGAGTTACTGAGGAGACTGGGAGTGAGTAGACTAAAATCGGTCAATTCAAATCCAGATCCGTTTTTCTCTTGGAGAAATCCGGAACCTAGTGAGAGTAATCTCTCGGAATTTCTTTCTATTTCTAAGAAGGGAATAGGATTTGCCTTCGATGGTGACGGAGACAGGTTGTCCCTCACTTTAATGGGAAAAATGGTCAGTCCGGAAAAACTCTTAGCAGCAATTGCCTCAGTTTTGTTAGAGGAGGAGGGGGGTGGAAGAATAGTCACTACTGTGGATTGCCCCCTCTTGATCAAAGAGATAGTCGAGAGGAAAGGAGGAGAGCTAATATTAACCAGAGTCGGGGACGTAGAAGTTTCAGAGGAAATGAGAGGTAGCTCTGCAGTGTTCGGAGGGGAACCAAATGGTAGTCACATATTTCCAAGAAATCACCTAGCACCAGACGGCCTTTTCTCTTCTGCATTCATTTTGTGGAAATTCGGAGAGATAGTAAACGAAATAGATAAAATGCCAACACCTAAAGTGATTAGAGGAAAAGTAAGCTCTCCAGAACATAAGAAAGAAGAGATAATTTCCAAGTTCATTGAGTCCATAGAGGAGCTCGGATTGGATTACACTAAAATAATTAGGATGGATGGGGTCAGAATAGAGGGAGAAGATTGGTGGGTACTCGTTAGACCGTCCGGAACCGAAGAAATAATAAGAATAACTGTAGAGGGAGAAAGACAAATTTTCGATAAAGTAAAGCGTCTTCTTGTTAAAATAGCAGGGGAGGACTAGACATGTCCAGAAAGAGAAAATACGTATATCTCTTTGGTGAGAGAACTGAAGGAAATGCTGGAATGAGGGACCTCTTAGGTGGAAAGGGAGCTAATCTAGCGGAAATGAGTCTAATGGGACTGCCCGTTCCGCCTGGGTTCACGATAACTACCGAGGTATGCAGGGAGTACTACTCCAAAGGGAAGTATCCGCCTGGATTGGAGGAACAGATTAAAGAGGCTATGAGAGAGATAGAAAAACAATTAGGAAGGAGATTTGGGGATCCAGATAACCCTCTCTTAGTGTCTGTGAGATCTGGGGCTCCAGTTTCCATGCCGGGGATGATGGACACAATACTCAACTTAGGGATGAACGACGAAGTGGTCAGAGGTCTCTCTAAGCTAATAGGTGAGAGAGCAGCTTGGGATAGCTATAGAAGACTTCTTTCCATGTTTGGAAACGTAGTGCTGGGAATACCACACGAGGAATTTGAGAAAGTACTCTCTAAGAAAAGAGACGAGGAAAACGTTGAATTTGATCATCAACTAAGTACTTCATCTTTAAAGGAGCTAGTAAATGAATACAAAGAACTGATAAAATCTAAATTGCTGAGAAATCCTCCTAGTAATGGGATAGTAGCGAATAGAATTAAAGAGAGAGAAATAGTCGAATTTCCACAGAATCCTTGGGAGCAACTCCTTCTAGCAATAGATGCTGTGATATCCTCATGGAATAATCCCAGGGCTGTGGAATACAGAAAAGAGGAGAGAATCTCTGATAAACTTTGTACTGCAGTGAACATACAGGCCATGGTCTTTGGAAACACAGAAGGTGGAGGAACGGGGGTTTGCTTCACTAGAAACGTTGAAACGGGGGAAAAAGAGCTCTATGGAGAGTTTCTTCCCAATGCACAAGGAGAAGACGTAGTCGCAGGTGTGAGGACACCTCTGCCAATAAAAGAGATGGAAAAGATGTTTCCCGATATATACAGAGAATTACTCGAGATAGGTGAGAAATTAGAGAAACACTATAGAGACGTACAGGACTTCGAGTTCACCATTGACGGAAGCCTTAGGAAGCTCTTCATACTCCAAACTAGGACTGCTAAGAGAACACCAAGAGCTGCAGTTAAAATAGCAGTAGACATGGCCAAGGAGGGGCTTATATCTAAGGAAGAGGCCATAATGAGGGTAGAGCCAGATCAAATAGACAAACTATTACACCCGAGAATAGATGAGAGTAAGGAACTTCGAGTGATAGCCAAAGGAATACCAGCGTCACCAGGAGCCGCTTCCGGAATAGTTGTATTCGACCCAGACAGAGCAGAAGAACTGAGAGAAAAAGGAGAAGAAGTAATATTGGTCAGACCAGAAACTAGCGCAGACGACGTTCATGGCATAAAGTCCTCTGTCGGAGTCCTCACTGCTAAGGGTGGTAGAACGTCTCACGCAGCAGTAGTTACTAGAGGATGGGGCATTCCCTGCGTTGTTGGATGTGAGGAGATGAGAATAGATGACAAAGGAAAGTACTTCGAAACTGAGAGCGGAGTTATCGTGAAGGAAGGTGAGCGCATAACCATAGATGGCACGACTGGGAACGTCATTCTCGGTAAAGCACCAATGCTTCCACCAGAGATCACACCGGAGATGAAGGAACTTCTGGGTTGGGCCACTGAAATATCTGAATTGGAAGTAAGGGCTAATGCAGACACTCCAGAAGACGCAAGGAAAGCCAGGGAATTCGGTGCTAAGGGAATAGGTCTCTGCAGGACGGAACACATGTTCTTCGGAGAGGGAAGGATCGAGAGGATGAGGAAAGTAATAATGGCAATGAACGAGAAAGAGAGGAGAAAAGCTCTTAGGGAATTGATGTTCTACCAAATAGAGGATTTTAAGAAGATATTTAATGAAATGGAGGGGCTACCGGTAACTATAAGACTTCTGGACCCGCCATTGCATGAGTTCCTTCCGAATCCCCAGGAGTTGCTGGAAAAGGTGATTCTACTCAAAATTCACAAGGACTTCCCATCCATAAGAGAGGAACTAATGAATAGAAAAGAATACAGGGGAATAATAGAGGAAATATTATCGAGAGAGAGTGAAATAATGGAAGAATACGAGAGAGTGAAGACACTTGAGGAGAAAAATCCTATGATGGGCTTTAGGGGTTGTAGATTGGGAATTGCTTATCCAGAGATATTTGAAATGCAGGTTGAAGCAATAATGAGAGCCGCGTGTTCTCTCAAAAAAGAGGGAAGAGAAGTCTATCCGGAGATAATGGTACCCCTTACAATGCACGAGAGCGAGATGAAAATTCTCAGGGAGTTAATCGAAGAAGTGGCTGAGCGAGTAATGAGAGAGGAGGGAGTCAGGGTTCACTACACCATAGGTACTATGATAGAGACCCCTAGAGCAGCCATTGTAGGAGACAAACTAGCAGAGTACTCGGATTTCTTCTCGTTTGGAACAAACGACTTAACCCAAATGACTATGGCTCTAAGCAGAGACGATTACGGACCCATAATAACCCAATACCTAGAAAAAGAAATACTAGAGGAAGACCCGTTCTTTACTCTAGACCTAGAGGGAGTTGGGGAATTAATCAAAATCTGCGTAGAGAAATCGAAGGGAAAAGTCAAAATAGGTGTTTGCGGGGAGCACGGAGGAGATCCGAGATCAATAAGATTCTTTCACGAAATTGGAGTAGACTACGTGAGTTGCTCTCCGTACAGAGTTCCAGTAGCTATACTGTCTGGGGCTAGGTCCACTTTGGAGAGTAAGAGGCGCTGATCCGTGATAAAGGAGAAATCACTTGTGGGAGAAGAAGAGCGTAACCACATCTTTAGAAGCTGAATCTATCCTACAGAAGCCGAACCTCTCCAGTTGGACTACCTCTCCCTCTTTTTCCATGAGAACGTTTCTCTCTATTAGACCCTCAATTAGAGAGGCGTCTCCCATTACAACGATCGCTTTAATGCTCTCTCTCAGTGGTAGCCACTGTATCTTGATCTTAGGCATTTCCTCAGTCTCTACTCTCTCTGACAACAATTCGTCTTTATCTATTAGTTTTACATTCCATAGGTCTTTCAGTCTGAATATTTTCCCCTCTGGGATGGATTTCATGTCGTCCTTGGGAACATAGAGTTCTACTTCACCATTTCCTGATTCTGGTATTTCCAATACCCTGCTACCTCTTTGCGGGTAATCTGGATGTAGCCTGAGGTAATATTTCCCAGGTATCCCATTTCTTATTCTAAGGAGAACGGGTTCTGGAACGAAGAAGTACCTATTGGCCTTTGGATCCACTATCTTTCTATTTATTGCTGCTAGGTTATCCCAACTGACTGAGACGTCTGAAGTCTTAGGTCCTAATGAAATTATGAGTTCCTTTATTGCCTGAGGGGTTATTCCCCTTCTCCTGAGAGCTCTTATGGTTCCAAGCCTTGGATCGTCCCATCCACTATATTCTCCCTTGTTTATTCCATTTCTTATTTTGGAAGTGCTGAGAACTACTCCTTCTATCATCAGTCTCCCGTGATGTATAGCTACTGGTTTCTCCCATCCCATGTATTCGTATACGTAGGACTGTCTCCTTTCGTTTACAGCATGCTCCTGTCCTCTGAGTATGTGTGTAACTCCCATTAGGTGATCATCTATGGCGCATGAAAAATTGTAGAGGGGCCACACTCTGTATTTCCTTCCAACTCTCGGATGATCTCCCTCTATTATCCTCAGAGCTGCCCAATCTCTTATAGCGGGGTTAGGATCATTTAGATCTGTTTTTATCCTGACTACAGCCTCCCCCTCCTTGTAATGGGAGAACATCTTCTTCCATCTATCGAGTTGTTCTCCTATTTCCAAATTCCTGCAAGGGCAGGCCTCTCCCCTATCTCTAAGCTCTCTCCATTTCTCTGGAATGCACGTACAAACGTAAGCTTTTCCTTTTTCTATTAGTTCCTCTGCAATTTCGTAGTATATTTCAAGTCTATCCGATTGGTAGTATTCCTCGTCCCATTCTAAGCCCAACCACTTCATGTCTTCCTTGATCCATTCATAGAATATGGGCTCTGGTCTCTTTATCTTCGGATCCGTATCTTCAAATCGCAATATGAATTTGCCATTGTAAATCCTAGCGTATTCGTGGCTCAGTATGTATGCCCTAGCATTTCCTATGTGAAAGGGACCGTTTGGATTTGGAGCGGCTCTGGTTACTACTTTTCCCATTTCAGCATTTGGTAAACTAGGAAGTTTCTTAGTTTCCCCCTCCTCTTTTTTCCTTGTTTCTATTTCTTCGCGGTATTTCTCAAATAGAGCTCTCAACTCTTTTTTCTTTAGTGAATTAATCTCGTTTACGATTTCTTCGACTATTTTAGCTATTTCCTTTGCCTCTCTCTTAAGTTCAGGTAGTTCAGCCATTACTTTTCCCATAACTGGGGCAACTGATGCCTCGCCATATTGGTAAGCGTTTATTACGGCGTATTTCCTAATTATCTCCTCCAACTCTTTATTCCTCTCCACTCTAACCACTCCCTAGTCTCTCCTGTTAGGACTAACTTGGCCCTCCTCAGCTCCTCTATGTTTCTGCTGCCAGTCAAGAACATGGTGATCTCTAACCCCTTTCTCAAATACTCTAGTTCCATCCTGAGAAACTCCTCCCCTTTTACAACTGCCCTGAGTATTGGAAGAGCTATCCCAGCGGCACTTGCACCTAAAGCAATTGCTTTGGCAATCTCTGAACCCCTTCTTATTCCACCACTAGCTATGACCTCAACTTTAGGAGCAGAATGTAAGACTTCTATTAAAGACATTGAAGTCTTTATTCCCCAGTCTCTAAATTCCTCGCCAATTCTCTTGAAAACTCCATCTGACCTTTCAGCCTCAACCGCTGCCCAACTAGTTCCTCCCAGACCTTGCACATCTATGGCACTTACTCCTGATCTCTCTAACGTTTCAGCTACTTCCATTGGTATTCCAGATCCTACCTCCTTCACTATTAGCGGCACTCTTATTTCCTTAGCTATCTCTGATATCTTATCAGATAGACCAGAGAAATTAGTATCCCCCTCTGGTTGTATGGCCTCTTGCAGAGGATTTAGATGTAATGCCATTGCATTTGCGTCAATCATTTCAATGGCCCTCTCTATTTCGTCTATAGTGTACTCATTTAGTTGAACAGCACCTAAGTTTCCTATCAGAAAGGCATTTGGGGCAACTTCTCTAGCTATTGAATAGGTATCCTCTAACTCCGGATTCTCTATGGCAGCTCTTTGACTTCCAAGTCCCATTGGAATACGGAATTCTTCTGATATTCTGGCCAATACTTCGTTTATTTTCTTTGTTCTCGGATTCCCACCGGTCATTCCCGATATTACTACCGGAAGAGAGAATTCCCTTCCCAGAAATTCTACCCTGGTGTCGATTTCCTCTAGGTCGATCTCGGGAAGAGGATTGTGTATTAACTTCACGTCTTCCAATCCATTGGATACTGTGGACTCTATCTCTTTCTTCAGACATATTTCTATGTGATCCCACTTCCTATTCTCGGTCATGGAATTACTCTCGTGCACTCGCACTCCTCCCCCTTGAGTACTCTCTCCAAGTTTCCTGGTTTGAATGGCACTATTATGGCTTCAACACCATAGGATAGAATTTCTCTTATTTTCCCGTACATTCCTCCAGTAACGTCCGGTCCACTCGTCCCTAGGTCACGAAACTCTCTACCTCTCAACTCTTCTATGGGATTTCCCTCACCATCTAAGACTAGCGTGTCACTTAAGAAAATCGCTATCCCACCGTACTTCTTTGCTAGATGAACCGTTATTTTGTCCCCAGAGAGTATATCAAATCCTTTCTTTTTGTCTAAGACAACATCACCATATAGAATCGGAAGAAATCCTGTGCTTAAGCATGTTTCTATGACGTCTTCGAAAAATGACAATATTTCTCCGTTTTCTAGTGTAAAAGCAGAGGATGGAGAAATAGGAAAAGCTGGAACACTATTTCTCCTTAGCTCCCTAACCAGGATAGTGTTCAGACTTCTGACAGACAGAATGGTGTCTATTGAGCCGAGGACGTTCTCTTCATTTAACCCATCTCTGAGACGGAACTCATTGGCAATTGGGTGGCCGAACGAACCTGCTCCATGGACTAATATCAACTCGGAATCATAAGCCTTGGATATCTCTTGGGATATCCTCTTAACCACTCCTTCTTTTACCTCCCCTTTCCCCTCCTTCTTCCTTGTTATTACGCTTCCCCCGATCTTCAACACTTTCAATTTCCAATCCCCTCTCTCCAGTCCTGACAGGTATTGGGATTCCTCCCCCCAATCTAATACCGACTCTAACCTCATTTCTGTTCGGTATAGCTATTACACAGCCACCCATACCGGCTCCGGTTATCTTAGCACCCAAGGCACCCGCTTCCAAGGAACACCTAATCATGGAATCCAATTCCCTAGAGGAAACTCCCAGGGAGTATAGGAGGCCCTGATTCAAGTTCATTAGCTCTCCAAGATCTTCTAAATTGTTTTGTCTTATGGCTATTACTGCTTTTCTTGTTATTTGACCTATTCCTCTCATTATTCCTCTGATGATCTCTGGATTCTTCCTCATTCTTCTCCTGACTTCCTCAAGGGCTCTCTTAGTACTGCTTCCCTTGCCTGAGAACCCTATTACTAGAGGGACTTTGCATCTTATCTCCTTATATGATCCTCTTCTGTATAGGATCGTTCCTCCAAATGTTGCTATTGTTGTATCTACTCCACTGGAAGCTCCTTGGACTTCTTCTTCAACTCTCCAGCCTAATTTCCTAATTTCATCTTTGCTAAGTTCGTGTCCTGAGTGAAAGGCTAGGGAAGCTATTAGAGGTACCACTAAAGCTGCAGATGATCCCAGTCCTGATGCTATAGGTATATCAGACTTTATTTCAACTCTAGCTCCATTTATCTTCCCTATTTCGTCTTCTAGGACTTTAATAGCAGTGAAAATGTATGAGGCCCTTCTAAAGGAGACGTCCTCCTTGGTTTCGAATCTCTTTCCCGGCCTTATCCTTATTCCTTTTACTTCCAAATCTTCCGAGGTTATCTCTATGTTCTTTGAGTCTTCAACCTCTACGTAGGTTCTTCTATCTATTGCAGTGACTATGGCAGGTTCTCCGTATACTACGGCGTGTTCTCCGAAGAGTATTGCTTTCCCCGGAGAAGACGCCCTTATTTTCATCTTTGTTTCCTCTCAAACGAAATACTAGCATATCCTACAACTTCTCCTAGGTTACCTGTTACATCTCCGCTATTAGCATACTTCAACAAGTTTGGTGCATCGAATCCGAGCTTCTTCGAGCAGACCATTAAGGCAGAGATTGCTCCTGGGCCACAGACACTTATTGCTTTTCCCTCGATTACTTCGTAAAATTTTCTCTCATCCAATTTCATTATCTCATTTATTGCTTCTCTATCTTTTTTCACAGCTACTTCATATGGCTCATAGTGCGAGAAGTCGCTAGAAGCTATTACCATGTCGCTTTCAGCGTCTATTATTTCAGATATCGCTTTGCCCAACTCGATCGAAGTATTCAAGTCTTGGAACATCAGGCAAATAGGAAGAATTTCGAAGGAATTGCCGAACAAGAACTGAAGGAATGGCAATTGAACTTCTATACTGTGTTCGTTTATGTGAGCTTCTTCTTCGAGGGTAACTATTGAAGCCCTCTTAGAGAGCTCCTCAGATAGTTCCTCAGAGACTTTGATCTCTCCTAGAGGCGTTACCCAGTAACCTTCAGGATAGACTGAGATCGCAGCACCCCACCCGGTGTGATTCGGCCCTATTATCACCACTCTCTCTGGATTCTTCTCCCTCACTCTGTTATAGATATGGGCAGCCACTGGCCCAGAATACATGTATCCAGCGTGAGGAGAGACTCCTCCAATTATCTCCTCAGGAGGGGCAGGCTCGCTATCTCTTGGCCCTAATTCATGGTTAAAACATCTCTCTATTTCCTTTCTCAAACTTTCTTCGTCTGAAGGATAGAACATACCAGATACAGCCGGATATCTCCTCATTCTTATCCCTACACCAGCTTAGTTTCGAATTCCTCCTCGGGTACTTCCAGTTCTCCGTCCGGTGGTATGTCTCCCCTCTCTCTTAACACTTGCCTAGCCAGCAACCAGTAGACCAAGACCAGTGCCTTCCTTCCTTTGTTGTTCGTTGGGATTACCAAATCAACGAACCTCATCAAGTTGTCTGTGTCACACAATGCTATAACTGGTATTCCTATTTCCGAGGCCTCGTTCAAAGCATTAGAGTCCGCTCTAGGATCCGTGACCAGTAGCACTTCTGGCTCCAAGTAATACTTGGTGCTGGGATTCGTTAGGGTGCCAGGCACATATCTCCCCGGAATGGCATTGGCTCCTATTACTTCAGCGAACTTCCTCACTGGCTGATGTCCGTATTGCCTAGCAGACACCACCAATATGGAACTGGGATCGAACCTGGCTAAGAACTTGGCAACTATTCTTATCCTCTCATCGGTTTTTCTAACGTCCAAAACATATAGGCCATCTGGTCTTACTTTATATATGTAGGGTTCCATGTCTTTGGTCTTTTGCTGGGTTCCTATGTGGACACCAGCCCTGAGATATTTGTCTATTGGCGCGAGTAAAGTGTCTCCTTCCAAGAACATCACCTCAACTGCTTAGGTAGTTCAACCATTTTCGGACTCCCCAAATCCTCCCAAATTCTTATTAGTTCATTGGCCTTGGAGACCCTTTCGCCCCCGAGTATTCCTATTTTGGCAATGGGTATTCTGAGACCAACTGCCAAGTGAGATATCTTAGGATCACAGCTCTCTCCAGATCTATGGGATATTATGGGAATGTATCCGCTAGACATAGCTACTTCTAGAGTCTCCAAGGCCTTTGAGAGAACTCCTACCTGATTCACCTTTATTATCAGGGAATTGCACGCTCCTCTTTTCATACCAGTTTCGAGCCTCTCTTTGTTAGTTGTGAATAGGTCGTCTCCGCAAATGAGCACCTCCTTCCCCTTTTCTTCTGTTAGTGTGGAGAAGGAATCGAAGTCTTCCTCGTGAAATGGATCCTCTATGTATTTCACTCCATACTCGTCTATGAGGGAAATTACGTACTCCATCTGTTCTTCAGGACTTCTCTTTATTCCTTCTCTCTTGTAATGATAATGCTTCCCATTCCACAAGGAAGAGGCAGCTAAGTCTATCCCCAATCTGACTTCCATTCCAACGTCCTTTTCATAGTTCTCACAGATCCTACTCATGACTTCGAGTATCTCGTCGCTCTTCAAATTGGGTGCCCAAGCCCCCTCGTCTCCTTTCCCTCCAGTGAAAGTCTTGTCTAACTTCTTGAGTTCCTCCCCAACTAGGCGATGTATTTCTATGTTGGTTTCTAGGGCTTGGTATATGTCCTCAGCTCCAGTGGGCAGTACTAGGAACTCCTGTATGTCTGCCCCCCACATGGTATGAGATCCTCCTCCCACTACGTTTCCTAGAGGATATGGTAATTCCCTGGCCCTTATTCCTCCCAAGTATTTGTAGATCGGAGTTTCCCAGTAGTTACTAGCCGCTTCTAGGTTTGCCATTGAAACGGCAAATGCTAGACTACCCCCTATTGAAGAGAGGTCTTCTGTTCCATCGACTCTCAGTATCGCACTATCTATTTCCTCCTGATTCAAAGAGTTCTTTCCTTTTAGTACTCTGGAGACGTCCTTCTTGAGTTTAGCTAGAGCCTCACTCACTCCTCCCTTTGGAAACGCCCTTACCTCATTTCTCCCTATGCTTTTCCCAGATGGGGCTATGGCCCTGCCTACGCTTTCCCTAGTCCATACTTCAGCCTCTATGGTTTCGCTACCTCTACTGTCGAACACTTTCCTGCCTATTACCTCTTCTATGGGTAACTGCTCCATGGCAACACCAGCCTGGTGGGGCCGCCGGGATTCGAACCCGGGTCACCAGCGCCCCAGGCTGGGAGGATGCCAGGCTACCCTACGGCCCCTCAGTCGAGGACTTGGGCTCTTTTTTATAAACCTTTCCTCTGCTCTAGAGACGAAACCCCTACTTTCAACCAAAAGGATCAGAAATCTTCTCATAGTACTTAAAGGGCCTGAATTTTCAATATGCATTCGAATTATTCTCTGGAAAATCCCAGAGAGTCGTGAGAAGTCTTTTCGGATTACGAGGTTTTGACCGATATATATACTCGATCCACCTTTGGTAAAAAGGGTGATATGTTGGAAGAGTCTAGGCTAGCTTTAGTCCTAGTCTTATTGGCCTTGGCCATATCTCTCTCAGCCCTGATTCACTCGATGAACAGCCCAAGTGTAATCGTGATAAGAGAAGATGATAGATTGAAGCAGGATTCCACAACTTCAAGCATTCAATTGAGAGAAGAGAAGAGGCCACAAACATTTGAAAAAACTAGTAAGTCGAGAAAAACGATTGGTAGAGAGACAATTCCTCAAGTGATTGCAGAGGAGGAATACTCATACGAATTGAGAGAGTGGGCAATTTCCAATGGAATACCTTGGGAGGAGTTGCCTCAAGAAGCAAAGGATACCTTTATCTACTGGGATCCCGGACTAGAATCCCATTTTAGATTCGCATCGGAAGAGTTCATAATAGCATATCTTGGATATCCAAACTCACAGAGAGCCCAAGATGCAATGAGTGTAATTCAAAAGACATTGTGGGCGAATGCAGTACCAGATACACCTCTAGGCTACAAACTACACGAGAGGGTTCAAGTGCTCCTCATCGACGAAATATCTGATCCGACTACTTGTAGGAGCAACGATTTCCTCGTCCTAATAATAGATGGGTTCTGGTTCCAAGGGAACCAAAACTTAGCTGTGCAATCCATAAACAATTGTATAGAGGGAAGGAAACAGTCAGGAGCATATGAAGACGGAATTGGGATGAAAATATTAATATTAGGGAATGGAATTGGCCCAATACAAGCAGTTTACCAAAACATAGACCAGATAGCACCGGGAGCATCTGAACTAATAAGGAAGGATCGAGAAGTGGACGAAATGCATTATCCGGAGGAGGTATATTACGTCATCGAAGTGGAGTTCATTCCAGATGAAGAAGGAGAGAGTATTCCTCCCTATGGGGTAATGACACAATCTGGAGTGTTCTTAGTAGACTTGCACATAAACCCGATATATGTCAAGGAAATACCACACTATGGGTCAATTCTCATAGATGTTGGCTCAAATCAGTTGATATCCCCAGGAGAACACCTAATTAGCTTAAGAGATCTAATAGGGAACTGGGGAGCTCTAGTATACTCTTCCTTAATTAACTTGTGATTTCCAATTAGAGAGGAGGAGTGTCCCGATGAAGTTCAGACTACTAATTTGGGTTATCCTCACTCTCTCGATGATTGTTACGCAGTAACTCGGACTTGGTTACACTTACTCTCATACATCCACGAACATGCATTCGACGAGAGTCTCTTATAGTCTCTCCGTGGTGGTATTTTTTTACGATTCACACCTAGTCATTATAACCGATCACGAAACTCTATTTGGTGTCGGAGGCCTAGAACACACTCACTCGAGCGAGTACTTCGTGACGTTTAGATCTCTCAATTAGACGACTTGGAAATAGAAGTAAAATACGACATTTACTGCGATTGTGGAACATTTGGATCCTACATTCGCCTAGAATTACCCTCAGAGTGTTTGTGACGAAGCAATTTAGTGCCTCACGACCTCAATTGCCAAGGACATGAACCAAGAGACGAAGGAGATTATTCCTAGAACAAGCCAGAACAAGGTTACCTTCATCCATTTAGTTTTCTTCCTCAGAGAAGCGTAGTACCTCTCCTCTATTTTCTCGAAGTCCTCTTCTTTTTCAAAGAAAACGAGCTGTGTGAACTTAGGATAAAGGAGAAGGAGTGAAGATATTATGGAGAGAAGCACGGAAGTTATCGGTATTGAGACTGCTATCATACTCAGTTCATCTAGTTTCTGTGGTGCGAAAGCCATTAGAAAGGCAATCACTCCAACTATTAGGGCCATGACTCCATTTGCTGCCTTTATCACCACGTCTGTTTTGTCATCCATGGCTTTAAGATGGTTGAGCATGAATTGCACTTCCAAGAATTCCCTCTCGCTCAGCGGCATGAATAGGGGTTACACTCAGTTGGATTTAACTTTTACCAATTAGTACTTCAACTCTCTCTTGAACTAGATTGAATGGGGAACTACAAGGTATAATTCGTCCCGGATTTCAAAGACAACTCAGAGAAGAACTTCTTTAGGTCTACTTTACGTTCACCATTGTGTATTTCCTTTCTCCAAGCTTCTAAGAAGAGATTCTCCACTCCTAGGAACTCTGCCATAGTAATTAGTTTCTTCCCGAGATCCTCAGAAAACGATATCAAGTCTGAAATCTTCTCCTTGTATCTCAGATCTCTGACTATGTGGTGATCCATTACAATCGTCTCTACGTCGGTACTTTCAATGAACTCCTTTAGGTTCTTCTTGGATTTCTCAAATGCCTTTTTGCTAGTTCTCCATCCTACGAAAAGAGTGGGATACCCATCTATAACTGCTAAACGAGGGTTTACTTCTATAGACCACTCTAAAGCATTCGGGTCTGCCAATCCTTGTGCATCGCTTCCGTAAAGGAATGAGTCATTTCCACTCTCGAAATAAACCATTAGTACTTTCCCAACTCTGCTTCCAACGTCCCCGTGCCAGACTGGAGGAGAAAACCTAATGTAAAGGTCCTCCATTTCGAAATCCCTTGAATCTCCCCACTCAATTGTTGAAGCAATCCCTTCTAGTTTCTTCCTGAATAATTCTCCTCTTTTCTTTCCGGATTGGTGTATGTCTTTGGAGATGTCCTTCGCTATTACAGTCTTTTCGAGGAAACATCTCCGATACATCTCCGAGTCATCCGGGAACGGATGGTGGTCGTAGTGGTAATGTGTGACTATTGACAACTCCACATCAGCAGAAGCTTCCATTATGGCGTTTCTGTGAACTCTTAGAGCAATTAATTCCTCTTCAGTTGGTTTCAGGTTGTATCTCCTAGGCCCTAAAGCTACACCAGGATCTACGTGCGCGGAAATTCTACTAGTCCTAACGATAGTGGACATACTCCTTACTCCAAGAGAGTCAGAGGACAGAGGTATTACTTCCAACATGTTCCCACTTCAGCGAGTGGTGCCCCGGCCGGGATTCGAACCCGGGTCTCGGGCTCGAAAGGCCCGAATGCTTGGCCGGGCTACACCACCGGGGCCTTCCCTCATACACCACACGGTTTTAAAAACTTGCTCCTCGAGACTCGTTCAGACATTTCCCTAAGACACTTCTCGAATGTTCGGCTTCTACGGAAATACTGCCAATGGGATGGAAATGGAGGGTTACAGTATACGCCAACCATAATACCAACTAAGGAATTCCTCCTAAAGACGTGGCCTCGACGGAATGATTCTGGTGTGTTGAGAGTCTCAGATGTGGATAGGAGGTAAAGCATCTCTGAGATATGGGACAAAGATTTTAACTTGGGACTCTGAGTAGGTGAAGGGATCGTTTGGAAGAGTTATGTATGGAAATAGAGAGAAGGAGCGGAATTAAATGCTATGAGAGATCCATAGAGAATGTGCTCTCATCTGTATTAGTAACTAGTGATTTTTGGAAGATAGTTAAAGATTCTGAAGAAGTTCTGGTCTTAGTTTCTGATATAATAAATGTGTTAGAGGAAAAGGGATATCTGGAGGAAACAAATGGAAAAATATCGTTAACAGATAAAGGAAAACAGCTGATCGAATCGATGAAGTTGTATGAAAAGACTTCGTTTGAATGCGATTCTTGCGAAGGAAGGGGGATCTCAATAGAGGAGCACAAGGACCTACTCAAGGAGTTCATGAGATATCACGAGAAGAGACCGAAACCTATCAGGAAATACGATCAGGGATTCGTCACACCCTCAACTACAATAGCTAGGATATCCTTCATGATGGAAAAAGGAGATCTCGGTGGAAAGAGAATAATAGTTCTCGGAGATGACGACCTAGTTAGTATAGCAGCGGCATTGTCAGGTTATCCAAAGGAAATAGCAGTAATAGAAATAGACAGCAGGATAACAGACTTCATATCTAAAGCAGCCAAGGAGATAGGATTCGACATTCAAATACACGAGAGAGATCTAAGAGAGCCTCTTCCATCCGAATTGGTAGGCAGATTTCACACTTTCTTCACGGACCCTCCTGAGACATTAAAGGCTTTGCAGCTCTTCATAGGAAGGGGAATAACTTCTCTAATTGGGGAAAGGTGTTCCGGATACTTCGGCCTCACTAGGGTTGAGGCCTCTCTTGAGAAATGGAGGGAAATCCAAAGAATACTTCTCGATGATTTTAAGGTGGTAATAACAGATATTATCAGGTCTTTTAATAAGTACATGAATTGGGATTACATAAAGGAGACTAAAGCTTGGAACAAATCTACTAAGTGGATTCCTGAAGATATATGGTATACATCTTATCTTTACAGAATAGAGACACTTTCTGGAACAAAATCAAGAAACGAAAGAGTAGATGAAGACATTTACCAGGATGTGGAGTCTTCAACTTCATGAAATCGGTGTGGTGGTAAGTTTACTCGCCTATGGATGAGATCTCTCAAAGTTAATCCGCTTTAGATGAAAATTCTCTTTCTCAGAGAAAAACCGTAAAATATTTAAGGTTTGGTTTAACTGAGGTTAGTCTCGAATCGACTAAAACTGGTTATGTTCTGGGAAAACTAACTGGCCTGGAGGAAAACTGCATGCAGTTGACTAAAGTGTATTCAGAGATACTCCTAGTATCAGGAAAGGGGTTTGGGAACACTGAGTTATCGGCATTTGATTCTGCTCTCAGAGACGCTGGAATAGGCAACCTCAATCTAGTGAGGGTGAGTAGCATAGTTCCGAGAGGATGCAGAATAGTCGAGAAACTGAACAGACCTTTGATTGAGGGAGAAATACTCCCGTGTGTGTACACTCACTACGAATCCAACAGGAAGGGGGAGGTGATATCCTCAGCAATATCTGTTGCATTAGGCCCTGAATACGGAGTTATAGCGGAGTACTCCGGTCCAACAAGTAAGAAAGATTCAGAGAGAATATCAGAAGAAATAGCGATTGAGATGATTGAGGGAAGAGGATTGGACCTAGAGAGAATAATGAAGACTTCCGTAGAACTCAGAGTATCGGATAACTTCGGGAGTGTAGTGTCTGCAGCGCTCTTCGTGAGGTGATGCCCTTGAGGGGGTTAGGCAGACATTTAGTCGTAGAGATGTATGAATGTGATGGTGTTTTGGATGGGGAGGAGGTGATGAACTATCTGGAAGAGGCTGCTAAGGTATCGAATGCTAAGGTGGTTAAGTCGTTCCTCCACAAGTTCAATCCACACGGAATAAGTGCTGTAGTAGTGATAGAGGAGTCTCACCTAGCTGTCCACACCTGGCCAGAATACAGATTTGTAGCGTTGGACGTCTTCACTTGTGGAGATGAAACAGATCCATGGAGAGCCTACGATTACCTGAGGAGCAAATTCAAACCAAAGAGAGTGTCTGTAATGGAAATAACTAGAGGCATACTCGAGGAGAGTGCCAATATTTGATGGAATTCAGCGAAGAGTACTCTCCTACTGCTAAGTTTACACTCAAAGTGGACGAGATACTCTTCAGAAAGAAAAGCAAACATCATTGGATAACTATATTCGAGAACAGAGATTTCGGGAGAGTACTAGCCTTGAACAACGAGATACAAACTACTACTAGGGATGAATACTACTACCACGAAGCTATAGTTCATCCCGTCATGATATCGGGAGAAGTAGAAAAGGTCCTGATCATAGGCGGAGGAGACGGCGGAGCACTTAGAGAAGTCCTCAAGCACCAAGTAGAAGACGTGCTAATGGTGGAAATAGATGAAGAAGTCGTGAAGGCTTCAAGAAAATACCTGAAAATAGATCAAGGAGCATTCGAGGATAGGAGACTCTCCATGGAAATAGCAGATGGATTCGAATTCGTGAGAGAAAGTAAAGAGAGATTTGACGTGACAATACTAGATCTCCCAGATCCAAATGGGAAAGTGAGGAGACTATTCACCGAGGAATTTTACTCAAACTTGAGAACAAAAGGAGTTTCCTTGCAAGCTGGATCCATGTTCTATAACATAGCCCAATATTGTAGCATATTCAAAACTTTGGAAGAAGTGTTCGGTAAGAAAGAGCCGCTCCCCTACTTATCCCCAGTTCCATCCTACCCAGGTGGAGTATGGGGTTTCTTTTTAATTCCAATAGGAGAGTTCGATTTTTCAAGAATGGACGGAATATTCACTAGATTTTATGACGAAGAAACACATAGGTTCATGTTTTCAATCCCAAAAGACGTCAGATTGTCACTCAATGGATGGACCAAGAAAATGGGTGAAGAACTTGAATTTCCTCTGTAGTAAGAGGGAACCTCCTGGGGAATTCTACTTGGTGGGGATTCCCTTTGACTACACCTCTACATATAGGCCTGGAGCGAGATTTGCACCGTATGAAATAAGAAAGGCGTCACACAGCATAGAATCATTTAGTTTTTATTCTAAAAAGGATCTATGCGAAGTAGACCTAGTAGATCTTGGGGATTTGGAGGTACCTAGTTCTCCAGAATTACTAGAGGAGTTCATTGCTTTAGATGAAATAGCCGACTCTAAATTCGCGGTACTTGGAGGAGACCATTCCGTGACTCTCCCGATACTAAGGAAAATCAGGGATCGCATAGAGTCATACGTGCAACTAGATGCGCATCTCGACATGAGGGAGGAGTATCTAGGAGAGAAGTTCGGACACGCTAGCGTCGCTAGGAGAGCAGTGGAAATACTAGGAGAAGACAGAGTTCTATTGATGGGAGTTAGGTCTGCATCGAAAGAAGAATACCGCTTCTGTTTAGAGAGAGGAATTGAATACTATCCTCCGGAGGATTGGGATAACGGGATAGAAAGCATCTCGAGTTTAAGAGGAGAAGTGTATCTCAGCATAGATTTGGATGTGTTGGACCCATCTTATGCTCCGGGAGTGGGAAATCCGGAACCAATGGGAGTATCACCTAGCCAAGTAATAGAGGTCATCCGGACATTGGGGAAAAAAATAAAGGCTTTTGACGTAGTGGAGCTGAATCCCCTCTTCGACTCTGGAATCACATCGGTTCTAGCTGCCCACTTAGTGAGAGAGACAATATTACTCTCCTTGTGATGTGTCCTCTTTGCTCCCCTCTTTCTTCATTAGTTTGGCATATCTGCCGAATGCTTCCAACATCTCTATCGGGATGGGGATTATTACAGTAGTTGCGTTCTCTGTAGCTACTTCAGATATTGTCTGGAATAGCCTTAGGTGTATGGCCTGGGGGATCTCGCTTATTATCTTGGCAGCTTCAGCTATTTTCCTAGCAGCTTGGAATTCACCCTCTGCTTGTATTATTCTCGCTCTCCTGTCTCTTTCAGCTTCTGCCTGTCTTGCCATTGCTCTTTGCATCCCTGCAGGAAGCTCCACATCTTTTATCTCAACGGTAGATACTTTTATTCCCCAAGGGTCTGTAGCTTCATCTATTATTTGTTGGAGTTGCATGTTCAGTTTCTCTCTCTCTGAGAGCAACTCATCTAGGTGACTTTGACCTATTACACTTCTCAGCGTAGTTTGAGAGATCTGAGAGGTGGCAGCTATGTAGTTCTGCACTTGCACCACCGAGGCTTTCGCATCCATTACTCTAAAGTATACCACGGCATTTACTTTGACTGGGACGTTGTCTTTCGTTATTACTTCTTGAACTGGAACGTCAAGCACTTGGGTTCTAAGGTCAACCTTGACCATTCTATCTATGAACGGGATTATGAATCTTAGTCCAGGCCCCTTTTCTCCAATTAGCTTCCCGAGTCTGAATACTACACCTCTTTCGTATTCCTGAATCACCCTTATAGACATAGACAGCAATATCAGTATCAACAGGACTAGCAGAGCTAAGGCCGACACGGGTATCAAAGTACCACCCTTCTCTAACTCTCTGGAAGATTATATAAGAGTTCCCTAGTACCCGATCCTTAATCACAGGACATATCTGAGCTTCGGTCGCTGGTATTTTCAAGCCGAAATAGGCAAATTAAATAATAGAAAAAGTAACTGAAAAGCCAAGCTAGTAGCTAGTCATTCGAATCCTTACATGAGGACAACTAGAAGAAAGCTTATTACTACTCCGTACGAATTCGATCTCGAGGGAGTAAGATGGGAGTGTATGTGATGTTGACTAGGTTGACCGCCAAGGGTAGGGAGACCGTGAGGGACAATCCGGAGAGAATATTAGAAGTGAACCAAGAAGTAGAAGAGATGGGAGCTAAACTAATAGCACAATATGCTCTATTGGGCCCATATGACTTCCTAAACATATTGGAGGCGCCAGATGAGGCAACTGTAGCTAAGATATCTGTGGAATTAGGTAGAAGGGGGACGATCGAGCCACTGACTATGGTGGCCATACCAATTGAAGAGCTGATCCGCAGGATACATGAACTAGGCTGACTGGAGGGGGAACTTTGCCAGTCTTGGTTGCCTTCTCAGTAGTCCCCTTGGGAGTCGGTACGAGTGTTGGAGAGTACGTGAAATCAGTCATAAAAGAATTGGACAAAAGAGGATTTAAATTCCAAGTAGGCCCAATGTTCACTACAGTGGAATTGAAAAGAGAAGAACTCCGAGACTTCTTTGATTTTCTGTGTGAAATCCACGATAAACTTGCTGAAGAGGGCATAGGAAGGATAGAGACTATAATAAAACTGGATGATAGGAGAGATAAGGAGATAGACATCGAATATAAAGTCAAGAGGGTGCTAGAAGAGTGATGGTGCCGGGGGCGGGATTCGAACCCGCGACCTCGCGGTTTCCCAGGAGGACCCTATGAGCCGCGCGCTCTGACCAGCTGAGCTACCCCGGCGCTACCTTGATCCCTTCCCCATCTCTTTTTCCTATTAAAACTTTGGGTCTCACAGTGAATATCCCGTTCTCAACGACCCCTGGTAGAGAGTTCAGCTCCTTTTCCAATGAGGGAGGGTCGTTTATCTCCCCAAAAAACGCATCTAATATTATGTTACCGTTGTCTGATATAATCGGACCGACTTTTCCAGGAGAAACTCTTAAATTCACTTTTTTTGCTCCTAGTTCAGATATTTTGTCCATAGTTCTTTTGAATCCAAACTTGACGACTTCTATTGGAACAAAACCAACTGATATCTTTTCGACTAGTTTAGTCTCATCCACTATCACTAGAACATCCTTGGAGCATGACATCAGTATTTTCTCTCTTAGCAGAGCACTTCCACCACCTTTAACCATGAATTTCCTCTGATCTATTTCATCAGCCCCATCTACTGTTATCTCTGGAGTGTATTCATTCAATGATCCGACCTTTATTCCGTTCTCCAATGCCAATATTAAGGACTGATAAGAGGATGGTATTCCTATTATTTCGAGATCTTCTGATTTAATTCTCCTTCCAAGAGATTCTATGAATTTCTCTACTGTAGAGCCACTACCTAGGCCCACTACTTGACCATCTTTGATCATCATGGCAGCTTTCTCTCCTAAAACTCGTTTTATCTCCTCCATACAGACCCAAAAATCATGACTTAACTCTCGAATTATAAGCTTTGTCTATGTACTCGGAAGGCAGCCAACGTTTTCTGCTTTCTTCGTTCTAGTGTATGTGGTCCCTGCCGTTCGGCTGTGGCGGACTGAGAGGAAGTTTAGGATACTTATATATAGGGCTTTCATCCACTCGATGACCTATGAAGGAGAAGTATCTCGAACTGAGAGAACTGAAAGAAAAGGCTCCTAGAATATTTGGGATACCCACAGGAACCAAACTAGATGAAATGTTCTTTAAGGTAGAGCTAGAGGGAAACAAGCACGTAAAGAAGCCATTGGGAGGGATACCCCACCTTTCAGTTCTCAACATTACTGGAATACCAGACACTGGAAAGAGTCTCTTAGCCGAGCAGTTCGCAGTGAACCAAGCAGGACTGGGATACAAAGTCTTGTTCGTAACTGTAGAGAACCCGGCGAATTTTCTATATACTTCAATGAAATCCAAATCAGAAGCAATGGGAATTGACTTCTCGAAAGTAGAAAGAAACATAGTGGTA
>Ga0164318_10001310_pt1 | contig 21896 bp, 20 predicted proteins | sample GuaBasSedimGuay9_FD_113734 | JGI IMG/M metagenome (GOLD analysis project Ga0164318, IMG submission 113734) | Subseafloor sediment microbial communities from Guaymas Basin, Gulf of California, Mexico - Guay9, Core 4571-4, 0-3 cm | ecosystem: Environmental > Aquatic > Marine > Hydrothermal vents... | reverse complement strand
CGCCGAGGAAGCCGGCACCTTCAATATTAATGATGCCATCAATGACATCAACAAGAAGCTGATCCACCGCCATCCGCATGTATTCGGCGACAAGAAAGATCTCGAGCCGCAGGAGGTTCGCGACCAGTGGGAGAAGATCAAGATCAATTCCGGGGAGAAAAAGTCGGTTATTAACGGTATCCCGAAATCGGCCCCGGCGCTGGTGAAGGCTTTCCGTTTCGGCGAGAAAGCGGGCGGGGTCGGATTCGATTGGGAAAATGCCGCCGATGTTATGAAGAAGGTCAAAGAAGAGATCGGCGAGATTGAGGTTGAGATGCAAAACGGTGATTCGGAAAAAATGGAAAATGAAATAGGTGATGTGCTTTTCGCGATATCATCTCTGGCCCGCAAACTGAACATCAATCCGGAGCAGGCTCTGAATAAGACGCTTCAAAAATTCCAGAAACGGTTCAACCATATCGAATCAAAAGTGGCCGAATCGGGAAAAACCTTCGATGATTTTACTCTCGACCAGCTTGAAGCATGGTGGCAGGAAGCGAAAGGTAAATAGTATATGAGTACGCATGTAATGATATACTAATAGGTTATCATTTCAAATCTCGTCACTTTTTAATTGACTTACACATTCAGGCTTGCTACTATTCCTATTTATAGGGCACACTTGGGTGTGGGATAAATCGAATATCTATGACAGATTAAACCATTAATACCTCAGGAGGAAAAATGAAGGCAAAAGGTTGGACGGTTCTTACCGTTTCGGTTCTCGTGCTTGCCCTTCCGATGTTGGTCAATGCCGACACGATGATCAGCAGGTGAGCGAAAGAGGGGCATTCGAGGCGATGGGTCAGAAAAATCCCGCCACATCGGATACATCGACGATCTGGATGGGCGATAACAAGGCCGCCATGAATCAGGGAGATACCGCTTCGGTTATCATGCTTTATGACAAGAATATAATCTACATGATTGATCATAATCATAAATCGTATGCCGAGGTGCCGATCGATGCTCTGGGTGATCTGGAAAAAATGATGGGCGGTGGCGAGGATGCCAAGAAGAAGATGGAACAGATGAAACCGATGATGGATATGATGAAGATGAAAGCGACCGTCACGCCGACCGAGGAGACGATGAAAATCGGCGACTGGAATTGTAAGAAATATGATGTCAAGATGACCATGGGTATGGGCGGTGCCGACATAGAAATCTGGGCCACCGAAGATGCCAAGGTGGACTTCGAAAAGGTTCGGAAATTGACCAGTTCATTCCAGGGAGTTCTCCCGGGCTACCAGGATTACATGGCCGAAATGCAGAAGATAAAGGGTCTGGCCATCAAGACTGTGCATAAGGTCAACATGATGAATGTCGAGATTCAAAGCACCAACGAGATAATCGAGATCAAGGATATGGATGCCCCGGCCGGTACTTATACCCTTCCTGAAGGCTATGAAAAGACCGATATGGCCATGCCCGGCATGGGCCGCTGATATCGATGTAATAACTAGTGGTTAATATGCGGGGCGTCATAATGACGCCCCGTTTGTTTCTGTAAATTTCACCGGGGCATCGAGGATAATACCGGATGCAATATATCTTATCATTGTTTTTCGCCGCGATCGGGGCGGCGGTGTTTTTTCAGGGATTTAAATTGATGCGCAAGCATCGCCTGATAAAAGACATCCCGCGGTCCAAAATCAGGGCGATGGCTATGGGACTGGTGGAGATCCACGGTAAGATCCGGGCCGATGAACTGATCAAATCGCCGTTTTCGCAAACCGATTGCGTCTTTTACAAGTACGAGATCAAGGAACTGAAACGCCGTTCGTCCGGTTCGGGCAAAAATCGCCGAACCCGTCTTGAATGGGTGACGATCGCTACCGGCGACCGCAGGATACCATTTTTCGCCGAGGACGAAACCGGGACAGCGATGGTTGATCCGACCGGGGCGGAATTCAATACCGAGATCAAGAGAAGCTATCACCAGGATCGCGATGCCTTCAGCGGTATTTCGGATTTTATAAGCACTATCAAGAACTGGGACAGCCGGAAGGAGCAACTTCTGGATGTTTCCGGTCTGGAATTGAAACCGATCGAGGCCGGGAAGAAGCTGAGGTTCTCGAAATCGGCGGGCGACAGGCGGTACCATGAATATTACCTGCAAAACGGCGATACGCTGTTTCTGATGGGAACGGCGGCCAGCAGTTCCGAGGCGCCCGGCAATGTGGTTCTGAAAAAGGGTGAGAACGAGCCGACATTCATAATTTCCGATAAAAGCGAAAAGGGGACACTCAAGGCCCTGAAGAGCAAAATGATTACCGCCTTTGCGCTGGGCGGGGTGACATTTATCGCCGGTGTGCTGGTGTTTTTACACCTGATCGGTGTCATATAAATACAGGAGGTGCTTGTATGGGAGCATTGATGATTGGAATAGTCATTGCGCTGGGACTGATTATTATAATCCTGGTCGGCTATTTTATCTCGATCTACAATTCGCTGGTCAGGCTTAAAAATAATATCAACAAGGCCTGGAGCAATATCGACGTGCTTCTCAAGCAACGGCATGACGAGTTGACCAAACTGCTCGAGACGGTCAAGGGGTACATGAAATACGAGGAGAAGGTGCTTACCAAGGTAACCGAGGCGCGCACCGCCTTTCTCAACGCCGGTTCGGTGGGGGAGAAGGCCAAAGCCGATAACATGATGAGTTCGGCTCTGAAATCGCTTTTTGCCGTCTCCGAAAATTATCCCGACCTGAAGGCGAATCAAAGTTTTATTCAGTTCCAGAGCCGTATCAGCGAGATTGAAAACCAGATCGCCGACCGGCGCGAGTTCTATAACGATTCGGTCAATACTTTCAATATCCGTATCGAGCAGATCCCGCATATGTTTATTGCGAGGATGCTCGGTTACCGGGCACGCGAGCTGTTCAAGGTGGCCGAGGCCGATAGGGCGGATGTGGAAATAAAGTTCGATTGATTTTTCCTTTTTTATTGCCCGTCCAGAGATTGCAGGGACAGCACATTGTTCTGTCCTTTTTATTGGCGGACAGCACAATGTGCTGTCCCTGTAGAAATTGACAAGGGGCAGATGTGGACATCTGCCGCCCACGAAAATGCGGCGCACCAATCTCGTTTGAGAATGCCACCCTACTTCACCTGCCTGTCGGAATTTGACCTAATCCTCTGTATAATATTAGATTGCGGCGAAATGGGTTTGTTACCCCTAAAATAAGATATGCCTATATTGCGTATCTCATTGAATGGCAATGGGAAACATTGGATTCCAGGTGTCGTTTTGTGGTATTTTCTGTTCATTGTCATAACTGCTATGGTATCCCCAAACATGGTTTTTGACAAAACCGTTTTGAAGCTGCCAGCCGGTTGTATGTTTTTTCCTCCATAATACTCTCCAAATACTGATCATCACCGATTTGATAACGATTTTGTGGTTGAAATGGATTAAGAAATATAGTATTCTAATTTAACATGCTGTCTGTGTATTTGCCTATTAATAAAAAGCAAAATTTTATATATGAATGAATATCCTGACAATTCTGATTCTTTTTTCAAGGTAATATTTTATATATTGCTAATACTGATCATATTAATTACATCGCTTATCTTAGTTGAATTTATCTTTCCAGTAAACATATTTCGCCATTTTGGTGTAAGTAAGCCGGAAAATGTTGAATTGCATTTTGATTTAAGTGATACAAACAAAGTAGAAGAATATTCATTAAAAGACGGAAAAAACAGAAATATAGATGCCGATGCGACGTTCTATACTCCGGACTATAATAAATTGTATAGTAGTGCAAACATACCCGACAAACACTATTACAATTATGAAGTCATAAAATCATCGTCGCTTTTTAAGAACAAAACTTTTGACTCTATTGCCTATTTTTCCAATACCAGTTTTCAGTGCATTGCAAGTTTTGATAGCACGCATTTTATGGATAGTGTAATATATAATATAATAAATTTTAATTCCGATGCGCTGTTTACAAATGCAGTATTTGATAGTTCAGTGATTTTTAGAGATTGTCAGTTCTTTTCAGAAATTAGTTTTTCAAATTCTCAATTCGGCGTAAAAACAGTTTTTTCCCGCTGTGAGTTTAGGGGTCCATCATATTGGGCAGGGACTATTTTACCGGAAACACTAGATATAAAATATTCTAAGTATATTTATGATGAAATTGATCTTCGCTCTTGCAGGTTGCCGCGGTCAGGCCGAAGATGTTACTTGTCTATCTATGGGACGGATGTGGATAAATTGAAAATTAATATGAGATTGTTTCAATTATATTTTCCAAGAGATATATACTCATTTGATAAAAATCAGTCTTTTCAGGATGAGATGTTGGGCACTTATGAGGCTTTATTGGGTAAGTTTAAACGAGATGGTTACATGGACAGTTATGAATTACTTGATATTGATTATCAACATTTTCGGAATCTAAACAGAACATATCCTATTGGCATAATAATCGACTTGTTTCAGAAGTATTGGTGGAATTATGGATATAGCAAATATCGAGTATTTTTGTGGACATTATTAATGTATGTAATTTTTATACTATTCAATTATTCTAAATTTAAATTCCTTATAACCAAAATTTATAAGATTCCATATTTGGAATCCTTTATGAAAATGAAAGAGATGAATACAAAAAATATCATATATATACTTCACGTGATTGTGTATTCATCCATTATTTTCTTTGGTATTAGGATAAGTCTAAATAATTTTAGAGAAGATGCAATAACCAATCATCCCTTTGCATTCTGCTATATAATATCATTTTATATTGTAGGGTTACTCTGTGTAGGTTATATTGTGAATATTATCTTTGCATAATATAATTTGTTACTGATTACGCAAAATTACTCATAAATTACTTAATCGGTCGGTGTGGCTCGTAGGTATTCGCAGAGTTTCAGATTAAATTGCGTTTGACATTACGAATAAAAAAAGCAGGATCGATTATTGCGCTTTCGTGGAGTTACGGGTTTTGCCCTGCCAATTTTTTTTATACTCGCATTAAATGTCAGGAGCGCGAGGCTCCTGACCTACTCCTACTGCTCTGCAAGAGAGATGTCGGAACCCGCGGTTCGCCTTCGGCGTCCCTTCGGGATTCCGACCTACAAATACAATCGCTATTTGCTGCTGATCAGTTTTTTGACGTACTCCGGCAGTAAAAACGAGCCGAGATGCACTTCGGCATTATAGTAGTTGTTTTTCAGTCTGAGCCTTTTATACCGGGCGGCATCGAAATCGTCGATCGGATGATATTTTTTGGAACAGAAAGCATACGACCAGTAGCATGACGGGTAAATCGGGACATGCGACGTGTACATCTTCACAATCGGGAATATCTGCCGCAGGTTGTTATACATCTGTTTGACCGTGGCCGGATTGTAGTACGGCGACTCCGACTGCGCCACCATGATACCGTTATCGTTGAGCCGCTTGAAAACCTTCCGGTGGAATTTTTTCTGGAACAGTTCCGCCGCCGGGCCGATCGGATCGGACAGGTCGAGAATGATGATGTCGTATTTATCCTTGCCTTTCTCGATAAATTCCTTGCCGTCACGGAAAATCAGCCGCGCCCGTTTGTCGGCGTAGCCTTTGCACAGTTGAGGGAAATGGCGTTTGCACACCTCGACCACTTTGCGGTCGAGTTCACACATGGTCGCCCGTTTTACTTCGGGGTGTTTCATGACATTGGTGAGTGCGCCGCCGTCGCCGCCGCCGATAATCAGTACTTTCTCCGGTTTGGGATGAGTGAAAAGGGGGACATGGGCTATCATCTCGTTGTACGAATCGAGATCGTTTTCGGCGACCATGATCGAACCGTACAAAACCAGCATCTTTCCAAAATCTTCGGTGTCGAGAACGTCGATACGCTGGTATTTGGACTCGGTCGATTCGATGAGCCGTTTGACTTTGACGGTCAGGCCGCTGTGACCCATGTGCAGTTCGGTGAACCAGACGTTCCAGAGGTCGTCCATTGAGGATTCGACGATGTAGGTATCATCGACGGTCATTGTTTTATTCTTCTTATTATTTACGATGTGCTTTTTAGTCTTTTTATTCGAGGACAATGTATTCCGCCTTTCTCAAACCGTTGAATGTCGAGGCCGATACCGAGGTGTACGCGCCCATAGCCGGGAAGAGCAGGATATTACCGATTTCGAGAGGCGGAAGAAGTATATCGTCGTAGATGACATCGAAGGAATCGCAGGTCGGGCCGGCCAGCACCGATTCTTTCCAGACGGTGTTGCGATTGGTGTAGACCTGGTATTTACAGTGATCATAAATCCGTCCGGAAAACGACCCGTACACACCATCGTCGAGAAAATACCAATTTTTTCCTGAGCGGATCGATTTGCCGATTACAGTAGCCACCAGTGTAACGGCCGAGGCGGAAATATACCGTCCGGGCTCGCAGGCGATAATAGTGTCGTCGGCGAATTTTGTGCCCAGAATCTTGTTGATCGGCTTGCAGAATCGATCAATGGATAGGATAGATTTGATATACTGGACCGGGAATCCGCCGCCGATATCAAGCAGTTTTGTTTCGAATCCATCGGCTTTAAGGCGGTCCCTGATTTCCGCGGCGGTCTTGATCGCCCTGACATAGACATTGCTATCGAGACATTGACTGCCGACATGAAAAGTCAGGCCATAATAGTCGAGGCCATAATCATGTATCTTATGCGCCAGCTCGATCACCTCATCCGGTTCGCATCCAAATTTATAGGATAGATTTACAACGGCGTTGCTCTCGGCCACTTTGAAACGGATAAGCAGGCGCACTTTACCGGAGTAAGGGATAAACTTTTCGATTTCATCGAAGTTGTCGATTACGAAGGTGTTGGTACCGGCATTGATGGCATTCTCAATTTCCTGCGGTGATTTGATCGGGTGCGAATGAATGCAGTTTTCGGGAAGACCGCCGGCGCATCGTATCTGTTCCAGCTCACTGAAAGAGGCAACATCGAAGCTGTGCCCGGCCTTCGCGATCTCTTCGAGTATGGCCTGATGATTGTTGGCCTTGACGGCATAATATATTTTCACGCCCGGCATGGCCGCGGCAAGCGCGTCCAGGTTGTTTCTGACGGCCGAACGGCTCAATATAAGAAAAGGAGTCTTCAGACTCTGTTTTCCGATTATATCCCTGACCCGCAGAAAGTCGCTTTTTTTGAGACGATGCCGGGGTGCAGTTTTACGTATGTCAATTGCTTTTATCATGGCACACCATCCACGGTTAAACGGCTTAATTATCGGCGGCGGCTGTCGAGACAGCGCCGGCACCTGTTTTGTGCGCGATTATTTCGTCGTTTTCGGAAGGAATACCGCGATTGAGTTCTCTGGCGGAGACTGTTTTGCTCTGCAAAACCTCTTTAAGGTAATCAATGGCTTTCCATGGATCGACACTGGACCCGCAGGTGAAGCAGTCAACGGCGGCATAACCGTATTCGGGCCAGGTGTGAATTGACAGATGTGATTCGGCGATGACGACAATGCCGGATAAACCCTGGGGATTATAACGATGAAAGGCCGTTTTGACGACAGTGGCGCCCGATATGCGGGCGGCCTCTTTCATGACCTGTTCAAGAAAAGGAAGGTCATTTAAAAATTCAATATTGCAGTCGGCCAATTCGGCCACCAAATGGCGTCCAAGTATTTTCATCCTGAATCCCTCCTTTGCGGTTTAAGGGTTTACCGTTACATCTGGGGGGGCGATGTCACCCAAAGCATGGTCACTTTGGCTTTGCCCCGATTTAAATACTGGTGTTTTTCATCCGCCTCGAAATAGAAGCAGTGACGGGGCGGCAGTTTAAAGGTTTTTTTGCCGATTATTAGAGTCAGTGTACCAGACAATATATAACCGAATTCCTCGCCGGCATGGGGGCCGTCCTCGGGCAGACTTTCTCCCGGAGCCAGGCCGATTACAATCGGATCCATCAGGTTGTTGGTGCTTCCAGCAACCAGGATCTCGAATTTAGCGATTCCTTTTTCGGTGACCGAAATACGGTCCTTAGGTGAAAAGACTTTGCGGGTTTGCCCGATATCACCGAAAAACTCGGTAATAGTGACACCAAGGGCATCGAGTATATCCAGAAGCGAGTCCAGCGAGATGGAAGTCTGGTCACGTTCCACCTGCGATATAAAGCCCTTGGTCAGTCTTGCCCGGGCGGCCAGTTCGGATTGTGTCAGTTCCGAAGCCAGCCGTAAAGCCTTTATTTTCTGTCCGATCTCCATTCTCATAGGTTTAGCAAAAGCCTATAAAAAGTTTAATAAAGCTGTCCTATTTAATCATATACGGTGCTGATGTCAAGCGAAATTTGAATATGAGGTGTTGAAAATCAAAAAAAATTATGTGACACCGGTCATACGGGATATAATAATCTATAAATCCGACAATAACATTATATTATATAAATATTTACAGTTTACTAAACATTTTTGGCCGGTGATTCTGTAAGCGGAATATTGTTATTTTCGGGATAAGGACGGGGCAACGGTCATTTAGAAGTTTTTGGAATACAAAATATTAATCATATCAGGATTTGTAACATTAAATACAATAACAGATTATAAATCACCAACGAAGAATGGGAAATAAGAGGCGGGCCGGAATTTTTATAGTATGCGAAAATCTAAATTTGGCGCATTTTATAACCTGCTTCATTCCAATGAATTAAAAAGAAAAATCACAGGGAAGGCTCCGACTGTCAAGAGTTCAATGATAGCAGGCTATATAAAAAGTCCGATATTTGCGGTGTTGCCGCAGTATCGGACTTATGTTACAGGGCTTTATTAGCTGTCAATTTCTAACTGGCGGAAAAAGTAATGATTACCTTACCGCTGTCAATGACGAAAGTATTACCGTCATTACCGGTGCTTGTTCCGTAATAATCGAATCTTCCCAATTTAACCAGTTCTTTCAGCCTGTCGATTCCGGTCAGGAAGGAAAGTGACTCTTTGTAGGTTATTACAATCTCTCCCGGCGGAACGGTCAGGCCGTCAATGATTAATGTGGCTGTCGATGGAATGGAAGCGGGGAGGGGTCCAATTCCGGAATAATCATCGACATAGGCATTGAAAGTGACATCGGTTGCCTCGGTGCTGGTAATATAGAACTCCACCCCGACCGCATCGATAAAGTCGATGTCGTCTTTATGCTCATCCCAGTCTTCTTCGTCGGTAATATCGACCTGATAAAAATAGAAACCGGACCCGGCCGTAAATTCTATATTTTCGACGATGACAAATGTTCCGGAAATAATGGATTTACATCCCGAGAAGGCAATCGCGATCAGCATTACTGATGCAAGAACCAATAATATTTTTGCTGTACTCATTGTCATCACCTCCTACTGTCCGGCGCCGAAGTAATAGGTTAATCCGCCTGTAATGATCGCGGCCTTCTTGGAGCCTTCTTCCTGGGTAGCGATCATAAGCGTGCCGCGAATATCAATATCAAGGTACGACATTGCTCCAATCATCAATCCCAGGCCGCCGTCAAAACCAAGTTTGCTTTCATCGAAGTCGGTGTCGTCATTTTTGATTGAATAGATACCGATTCCGGCAAAGATAATCGGTTTTAATCCGGGCACACCCGGGGCACCGCCGACGGCCACATCCACACCGAAGGAGGTGATTTTTGAGCCATCGATTCCCAGCTCGTAACCGTCAACATCACCCGGTTCTCCCCATTTTCCGAAGGTGATATTGGGTTCGATGACTATAATGGGCTTAAATGCTATTCGCCCCCTGATTCCAAAGGCTGTTCCCATATCCTGATCCTGTTGCACAATGGGAATATTTACGCCCCCGAATGCACCGGCGCCGATTTTTATTTCCTGGGCCCGGGCCCCGGATATAACAATCAGCGTCAATCCAAAAGCAATCAATGCCTTTTTCATGCAGTTCTCCTCTCGATTTTCGCTATGATCGGTATTTGTAATGATGATATATACTTAACATGCTAAACTGGATATTAATTGTCAAGTCTTATTATTACTAAGCGTGACGATGGCGGGAAACCGTTATATATGTTGGAAAGGCTTCTGATGATATTCAGGAGGTAAAGATTTTTCGGAGGTGAATCCACAACATTTCGTTAATATAGAGTCCCGGTAGCTGCGGTATGCAGATCGATAATTTCTGCGGCGTTGCCGGTGACAAATCAGGAATTTGTATCATTTAGGGCGCGAAAACGGCGCATATACGGCGGTTAATATAATATCTGCTAAAATGTGCCGAATTGTTTATGTGGTGTATATCTTGTTGTTGTTAAAAACATTAGTGGCGGTGTTGCCAACTCGCAAGGACTTAAGAGGCGCAATTATTGCGTTTTATATACTGTTCGATTGATTATTATTACGCGCCAATCAGCGCATAACATGTTGTTATTATGGTGATTGCGGATACTTTTACGTATGTGTTAGATTTTGGCACATCAATTGTTATATAAAAGCAGTGAAGTTAGTTACTCTTTACATATAGTATGGCGGTGAAGGGTACTTGAGGTGGGGATAAGGAGCCGTTGAGTGAGGCAACGGCTCCTTTATCATTTTGGGTGGGGTTAACAACATTGAATAAAACTAGTATTTAAGCCTATTCAATAAAATCACAATCGTGAGTAAATAATTTTGAAACAAATTACTATTTTTTAAGTTTAAGTTATGGCTTGACATTTTTGCCATAATGCCGATATTTAAAAGAAATCCTGCATTAACTGGACGCTGTGAGTTCATCAAGTGAAGCAAATAGAAAAAAAAGAAATGAGTAAGAAGCCCAAAAAACCTGAAAATGAGGATAATTATGATTATGTTGATAAAGCAGTTTGTAATTATTCCATTTCCGATTTTGTACGTATAAGTTCTTTTCCAAGGGGTATGTTATTATCATTTGGCAAATCACATCCGCAAAAGGACAAATTCTTGATTTTTAAAGAAATTTTGTTGCCGTTTGATATTGCAGCAAGTCTTTCTAAAATAATAAAAGAGCACTTGGATAAGTTGCGGGATGATGGTTTGTTGGAAGTAGTTGAAATTAAAAAAGGAAGTGGGAGGCAGGAATGAGAAAAACCAGACTAAATATTGAGGATAGAACCTCAGGCGATTCCAAATGGCCCATTTTCATGACAATGAATACGACTAATTTTGAATTTGGAGTTTTCCCTAACAAAGCAATGTCATCGAGTCAAAAGGTATTATCTTCTCAAACTGGAGAAGATTTATCTTGGGCATATTCCGCACATTTTTTGGCGAAGATGGATATGGCTTTCAGGGAAATTGAAAATGGAGAGTTTGATTCAATAGATACTATTGATGAATTAATAGACCTGCTTGATGGCAAGAAAAAATAGTAATGATCAATCCGGGCAGAACTCTAAGGCAAAATCTAATAAATACAAAATTAGACTTACCAAATTATTTCAGAAAGACTATGATAAATGCCCCGCTGTTGTTCAAGAAGATATAAAAGCTACTCTGAAATCTATCTCAAAAGAGGAATTGCTTAATCCGGGGCAAAAATTAAAAATACTAATAAAATACAAAAACAGAAGAATTTGGTATTTTAGAGTAGGCGGTGATACAAGAATTACCGCCTTTTTTGATAAAGACGGTAATTTTTATCTCTTATCAATTGAAACCCATTCTACATTAAAAAGGGCACACAAACGAGTAATAAACACATTGCGCTCTTATGAAAAATGAGGAATAGAAATAGTCAATGGAATTGCGAATGCAATTCCAATAACATATATCACCAACAATCATGAGTAACTATAAAGTAATTGCGCATTATTTCTCTATTGAGCGTATAATTGATTAGTATATTTTATAAAAAATTTACTGGCATGGATAAGGAAAAATACAAAAATAATAAGCCTGATCGCAAGCTTGGCGATGAATGGATAGACTGGGACGGCACGACTCAGCCGGAATCGACCGAGGCTGATTACCGGGTTTTTCTGGGGCTGGCGATTCTGTCCACCGCGGTATTGATTTTTGGCGCCGCTTTATTTCTATGGCTTATATATCCGAGGCTTATGTCGGCCGGTTCATTTCTTCCGAAATTATTTTCGGGGGTATTCCTTGTCTTTGCGGGAGTCCTGGCATTATGGCTTTTATTGTTTGTCGGGGCGGCGATAGCGCGCAGACCGATTACGCGGCTAATAGTAATTCCGCATCTGGTAAACAAGCTTCTGGATCTGGTGATGACTGTCGGGCGGGTGCTGGGTATTTCCCGGGACCGGCTGACCAACTCGTTTTTGAAAGTCCATAATCTTATAATAAGATCCAAGGCGCGCCGCACCGAACCGGATCGCCTATTATTGATGTTGCCCCGTTGTTTGACCAAAGAAAATTTCAAGGATCTGAGAGCGTTGAGGGACCATTACGGATTTCATATGGCGACGGTCGGAGGCGGCACCGAGGCTAGAAGAAAAATCAATGAGATCCGGCCGGAGATGATAATCGCCATCGCCTGCGAGCGCGATTTACTTTCGGGATTCAAGGATGTAAACACGCATATTCCGGTGATTGGTTTCCCCAACCGTCGACCGGAGGGCCCGTGCAAGAACACCTGTGTCGATCTCAACCAGATCGAGGATGCGGTCAAGCGGTGTTTGGGGCGTGAAACGGCTTCCGACAGGCTTGAAATTTCTTGACAATATTCGTAAATATATTAGATTGTTTGGCTCATAGTTTAGATGGCGGTGTAGCTCAGCTGGTTAGAGCAGTGGAATCATAATCCACGTGTCCGGGGTTCAAGTCCCTGCACCGCTATTTTTTTTGTACAAAAGAGGGTGTTTTCAATCAAAATGAAAATCGAATGAAGTTTTTGTTTGGCAGTTTTTTGGTTTCCGGGGATATCAAGGTTCTGAGGAACCGTAATAATTCGAGGGAATAATTGGGAATGGATCCGGTTGATTATTATGGTCTGACCGTTTTTCGCTATTTTTGTTTTTTCTCAAATAATTATTGTGGAAGGCCGTTTGTTTTATGTTTGACAGATAATGTCGATAATGATTATTAGATATAATAATGACAGGCATTGAAAATGATGGTCGATTTCAGACGATGATGAAATATGGCGGTTGAATCGCGCCTTGTCTTAATCGAAATGGACTTTGAGTTTTCTGTTTAATATCATATAAGGATATAAATCAATATTATGAAAAAACATATTGATCTGGTTGTGGGAGCGCGTCCCAATTTCATGAAAGCGGCACCTCTTGTAGCGGAGTTGGGAAGACACCCCGACCATTTCAGTCCGCGATTGATTCACACCGGCCAACATTACGATCATAATTTATCTCAGATGTTTTTTGAGCAATTAAAAATGCCCAGGCCCGATATTTTTCTGGGGGTTGGATCCGGAACGCACGCGGAGCAGACTGCGAAAATCATGCTCGGACTGGAGCAGGAATTCATGAAAAACAGACCGGATTTTGTGATTGTTTTCGGCGACGTCAACTCGACTCTTGCGACTGCAATCGTTGCGGCAAAACTGGATATCCGATTGGGACATGTTGAATCGGGACTAAGGAGTTTTGATAATACAATGCCGGAGGAGATAAACAGAATTGTCACCGACAGGTTATCCGATTTGCTTTTTGTTTCCGAGAAATCCGGTCTGGAGAATTTGGAAGCCGAGGGCATCCATAAGGACAAAGTATTCTTTACCGGTAATATAATGATTGATTCATTGATCAATAATTATGAGGTGGCCGGACAATCCGACATATTATCCAAGTTGTCTTTGTCACCAAAAGAATATGTTGCCATGACCCTTCATCGGCCCGCAAATGTCGATAATAAAGAGATTTTCGAAGGATTATTGACTGTCATCAATAAAATCGGGGAGAGAATCCCCATCATTTTCCCCTGCCATCCCCGGGCTCGGAAAAACCTCGAAGAATTCGGATTATTAAATAATGTCAATCCGGGCGCACTGAAATTGATCGATCCGCTGGGATATCTTGATTTTCTCAAATTGCAGTCGGAGGCCAGGTTTATATTAACCGATTCGGGTGGTATACAGGAGGAGAGCACCTATCTCAATATCCCCTGTATTACAATGCGAAACAATACGGAACGTCCAATAACAGTGGAAATCGGAAGTAACATAATTACCGGTGTCGATTCGAAAAAAGTGCTTGAGGCTGCGAATCAAATCCTTGAAGGACGTGGAAAGAAGGGGCGGATTCCGGATTTATGGGACGGCAAGACCGCGGAAAGAATTGTCGCGATATTGTTACAAAAATTATAATAGATCAATTTGACATCCTGAGATTATTTTGGACAACAGGCATGCCGGCGTTATCAATAACGATTATATATTTTTAAGCGATTAAAATTATTATCTTTGAAAGTCAGAAAATTTCTTATCTGATAACGATCAATTTGCCATTGTGATCAGTTCCCTCCAGAAACCAGAGATAAACACCGGAACTTACCAGGTTGCCCGATTCATTTGTTCCATCCCATTCGACGCTTTCACCGGTTTCACTTCTCAGCTCTTTTACTGTATTGCCGGAGACCGTCATCAGGTGAATAATCGAACCGGCCGGGAGGTTAGTGAAATATGCATGGGATGTTTCCGACAGGCTGAAGGGATTCGGATACGGGTGCGGGACAAGTTCGACATCTTCGAGCGCCATATCGGGAGACGCGATAACAAAGCTGACCGGAGGGGTCCATGAATTATTGTCGGCGCTGACACTCCAGTAATACAAACCCAGGTCCAGCCCTGATTCGGGCCGCCAGGTTATTGTAATTCCGGGTGTTACGGCAACGGCTCCCGATTCTATAGGGGAGACAAATCCCGGGTCTTCGTCTATCTGAAAAAAGACATTTACAAGATTGGACACGTAATTCACGGAGAACACCGGCCTGTCATCAAGCAGAATATCACCTTCGGCGGGACTGATCATGTCAGATAAGGCCAAGACCGGAATCGTTTCGCCGTCCATAAGAGTAAATCCTCTGGGATTTGACCAATCACTTGAATCGGATTGATCGGCGGCAATCGCCCGACAGGACCAAAAATATTGAAGATCCGGAGACAAATCAAAATATCCGGCGGAAGTGTCACTGTAATATTGGCCCGGGGTCTGGTGTGCCACACCGGTTAATTGGAGGTTTGTGTCGAGGGCAAACTCGTATGAGATTGGCATATACGAATCGACTGTCCGGCAGGTGACAGTGACAGACCCGTTGTCCGGGTCTGTCACGGTTGTAATTGTCTGCGGAACTTTTATTCCCGCCGAATATGAAACCGGGAATGAGGAAATGCCGGGGGAGGGATTATACTTTTCGTCGTATGCCCGGATGGCGACATAATAAGTTTCTCCTTCCAGCGGGCAACTCAGGACAAAAGTCTCCTGCGTTCCCGCCGGCGCCGGCGCCGGGGGGTTCTGTACAAGCTGGACCAACGACCAGTTTGATTCGTCGATTGGATTTCTGGAATATCTTATCTGATAGTGATGGGCATTTCCTTCGGTACCGTCATCGCCCGAAGCATACCATCTAAGGACTATCTCGCCGTGATTATCGCCCGGGTAAGCCTCCATCAGCCCGAGGTCATCAATATCGGCCGGCGGTATGGAATCGGGCGGGGTCGCTTCGTCGGCAATAAAGATCATGCCTTCGCAGTTCCTGATAGTCGCGGTATTAACCACTGAGTCGAGATAAGTATATGTGGTAACCCCCGGTTCCTTGTGTTCCTGCAGTTGTCTGAAATCGCCGCCGAGATCGACCGTCACACCCGAGGATGAACCATAATTCGAACCCTGGGCCCGCCGATAAAGCATAATCACGTCTTTGCCGTCGGATCGGGTATAATCACGCCGATACAGAGTATAAGATTGTCCCGCCCCGTCAGTGCCGGATGCGAAGATATATCTGGTGCTATCGGGCTGCCCCACGTCGTATTCAAAAAGGGGCGACCATTTGTAAAGGCTGTCAGTAACACTTCCCCAATCGTTAGGTCTTAACCAGCTTTCAAGCCCGGTGACCATAAAATAAAAATGACTGTAATCGGCCGCCATGTAGTACCAGGTTAGTCTTTCCTGCATGCATCGCGACCAGCTTCCTAATGCAACGGAGTCAATTGATCTAATTGCCACCCATACAGTTGCATAACCGCTATCAGAAGTGGCAATGGTATCCATAACCTCCCAGGCCGCATTGTGGAAATTAGTATAAAGTGGCCGAAGAGCCATGCCTTCTCCAAGCAGAACTCCAGTGCCGGTGATGATACAATCGTCTATAACATCAGAATTTTTTACACCATATGCCGCAGGATTGGAAAAACGGAGTTTATCCATAGCATATAAAGTATCCATCAATTTCGGCAGCCAACCATATTGTTTTAAATATTGCAGGCTATCGCGAATTTCATCATGGGTATAACCTTCCCACCCGGTGATAGCGGAAGGTGAACCCCGCACCCAGACATTTGGTTTAAACGGGAAACACATCATAGACTGATAATAATCCCAGACCGGATGATAATAGAATGTGGCCTCGTCTTCCATTATACCGTCGTAGACAGTTCCCATTTTGTCAAAATATTTATAGATACAATACTCCCAGACTTCCGTCCGGCGGAAATCCGGCGTTTTGCGATAACTGGCCCACCCACAGTATTCAAGGGGATTCCCTCCAGTAGTGATAACCGTTCCGTCAGTGCAGGGTGATCCGGCCGCGGCAATACCGCTCAGTTCAACTGTGCTGTCAGCATTTACCCACATAAACATTGAATCGTAGTCATATCCCCGATCTGTACAGAATGCAGTTAGAAGAGGAGGATCAACACTTGAGTAACTTGATAATCCTGTATATCGCAATCTTTTTATATTTGTGCCTTCGTTATCTATGGCGGTTAGAAAAGCACCGGTTGGGTTTATATCCAGATCATATTTACGTGCAACAAACCCGGCAACATTGACAGTAGAAGCTGAATATGTTATTGCGGCATTCCGTATATGTTTAAAGTGTGTCCATGTTGTATCTCCAGGGCCTCCAATTGCAAAAACATCGGAGCTGAAGATTGCAAATATCAAGGTCATTAAGACTCCAGCAAATATCATTTTACGCCTGTTCAATGCTGGGAAATATCTCATAATTGTTGCCCTTCAAATTAAGCTTTTATTTTATACTAACTACGGCGGAAATATATTAATAAACAAAAAACATGCCACTTAAATATATATTTCTTGCAAGTCTATGACTGGTAATGGGCTATTGTATCCCCCCGATCTTCCGATTTACCATATTACTGTTTATCGGCAATACAGGCCAATCGCTTAGCTCAACCAAGGCGAAGTTAACCCCTTGTTATAAAATACATTACGCATATGCCAATATATTGCTCAACTAGTGCTAAAACACAAAAATATATACATTTAATGCGGGTAAATCATATTATTGCTTTTTTCTGTATCATGGATAAGCAGTCTTTACAGACTTTCTTAAATATTATATACATTTGTCCAGTATAAATAATAACTCCGCAAGAAATTAGAATGGACAATGTGGGTATCGGACTAAACTGCCAGTAATTCAAAACCATTCGGCAGGCATATATTGAGGCATACATTGTTGTCGCACAAATAAATGATGGATAGAGGGCCCTGAAGAATTTTTTCATTTTCAATCCGAGAACCGGCAATACTTTAATTAGTAAATATATAAACCATACCAGGTATCCGACAATCCAGGCAATACTTACTCCCGTCAATCCCCAGTTGACCCCAATTAGGAAGGCAACCGGCATAATTACGCATGCCACGCCAAGAGTATTGGCTATAATATCGGGACGTCCGATTCCATTGACGGCCGGAGTAAAAGAAACATTCAGGGCTCGCAAAGGAATGATAAGGCTTAGCAGTTGCAGTGGAAGAATACTGGGCAGCCATTTTTCGGAAAGCACGATAGTCACCAGTTCCGGGGATATGCTGGATATACCAAAGAAAATCGGAAATCCAATGACTCCCAATAAACGACTCACCTTGAAAACGTAGTCCGACACCGCTCCGGGATCATCCTGTAACTTGGAATAAGCGGGCAAGCCGACCTGACTGAAAATCGAGCCGACTTTTTGCAGGGGCAGGGAGGCAATATGCATTGCGATTGAATAATAACCCAGGATAGTTGACCCTAAAATTCTTCCAATTATAAACACATCGGCCTGTGAATAGAAATACCACAGAACCCTTTGGACTGAGATAAGGCCGCCGAATTTTGCGAGTTCAGTGAAGCCGCTGAAATTAAACGACGGCCATCGTATAAACGGACTTACAATATTTATTCCTATACATAATACCACTACTCGAATTATTGTCCCGATAACCAGTGACCAAACGCCAAATCCAAACCACGCCAGAGTCAAAGTACAAATACCGTTTGACAGCTCAGCAAAGATTCCCACAAGCGAAATCGACTTGAACTTCATCTCTCTAATCAACAGGGAGTTGGGGACTACATAATAAGCCATAATGGGAAATTGCAGAGAGAGGACTCGGGTGATATCTGACAGACGAGGTTCATCAAATATGTCAGCTATAAAGGGCGCGAAAAAAAACAGGGTAATAACTATAATGCTATTCAGGAGAATTATTAAGCCAAGTGCCTGACGGAGTATATTTTCTGTCAATTGCCTGGCTTGGACAATAGCCGCCCCAAGTCCCATCTCATTGAGCAACAGGCATAATGAAGTAAAGATTGTCGCCATGGCCAGCAAGCCGTAATCATTCGGCTGTAATAACCGTATGACAATGATGGTAAACGTCCAGTTGACAATCTGAGTGAAAAATTTAACTCCGGCGGTCCATTTTAGTCCTGAAAGGACATGGCCTTTTAATTCCATGCTAAAATCCTCTCGCCGGTCTTGTTGTTGATGAAAGACCGGTTATGTCGGCCATCTTTGTCATAGCGGAGTATATCATTTTCATAGCGGTCGGGAGAGAATGTGTGGGAATCATAAATTTTTTTGCTCGTCGCTCTGAATCATTTTTTGGTAAGCAGTTGATCATATAATCCCTGATATCTTTCATTCATTTTACTCAGAGACCATTTAGACATAATATTATCACGGGCATCGCGGCCCATTTGCGCCCTGAGTTCAGGATTATTCCCCAGTAAAGAGAGTTTATCAGCTAATTCTGCCGTATTATCAGTATCGACCAAAAAACCGTTTTGCCCATTTTTTATGATCTCTGAATTTCCTCCAACCGCTGTTGCCACAACCGGTAAACCGCATGACATCGCCTCCAGAATTGTCAGACTGATGCCTTCGCTGAGGGAACTTAGGGCGGCCGCATCAAGTCCGGCCAGTATTCTGGGAACGTCGTTTCTATCGCCCAGGAAAGAAATGTTTTTTTCAAGCCCATATGAAGCAGTCAATTCTTCAAGTTCAGCTCGTAAAGGGCCATCCCCGATAATGAACAGTCTGGCGCGTGAATTATTTTTTACGACCTGCCGAAAGGCATTTATCAGAAAGCGGTGATTTTTAACCGGGGCCAGGCGGGCGACAACGCCCACCGCGAATTCCGAATCAGTCAAACCCAGTTCTTCTCGAATTGCGGCTCTTTCCGGTGAAGGCTTGAACCTTTCGGTATCGATACCGTTATTTATGGTTATCACCTTAGAATCGGGGACACCGACTTTTGATATCAAATACTCCCTCAGGGATTGGCTTACAGCGACCACCGTATCAGTATAATGCGAGGCAATTTTATCCTGCCATACGGTAAGCCGGTTATCCGGATAGCCGCGGCCGTGCTCGGTGTACAGGAGTTTAACGCCGGGAATACGGGCGCAGGCGGCGGCGACCTTGGGCCAGCATCCCGAATGCGTATGAACAATCCGGCAGTTATTATTTTTAATGAATTTTATCAATTGACGCGGATAAATGATGGAAAATCCGGGGATCATTTTATTAACGAGTTGGGTTTCGACTCCCAGTTTCGCCATTTTCTCGGAAAGGTAGCCGATCTCCTGCAAACATCCGATTGACATCCGGTATTTCCCCAGATCCGCTACTGTCGCCAGGTTATAGATAAAATTTTCCATACCGCCGGTGACGGTTGAGAGGACAATGTGAAGTATTGAAATCATAATGATTAAATTGTTATAGTTAAATATATTTTTTTATTGAAAATACTCATCAGAACAAATATACATCGATGCCATTTGTAATCATGATGATCCATGGATGATTTTCTCAATCAGCCATTTGAGTTCAAGCAGAATCCTTTTCAAATTACTCAGTTCAATCGGTCCGGTGCGATTGCGATTCAGATGGTCAAGTATTTCGCTCGCCGGCACAAACCACCCATCACGCAATGCCAGATCCTGCAGCCGTTCTTTGGTCATTTGATTCAACTCGCCATTTTTGCAAAATTGTTTGCCAAAGTGTGTATATACAATACAGACTCCATTCTCTCTTTCCAATCGATCCAGGTTGTCTTCTGACAATAAGTTGTTAAATGAGGTTACAGAACCGCCATCGGAAGTGTGGAACCATAAGTTGACATATTTCCGTCGCGGATCATGATATGGGATTGCCGGGTTTATCGTTAAGATATTTATATTATGAAAACTGAAATTGACAGAATATTCAATATGCTTTTTGGCGATATCACCCCAGAAGTATTCTGAATCGGGTTTATGACCAGAGTATTTTTTCCTGTCATAAAACAGTCGGTACAGAAGCTTCAGAGGCAAACAATCCAGTTTATCTGCTCCCCAGTAAAGGTTATCCCTGTTAATAAAATGATTAATATGAATTCTGGGATAATAGCCGATTGTGTCGTTAAATATCTCCAGCGAATTTATGATTTCCTGACGTGTCGAATCTCCTCCCCGGGCACCGTGAAAGGCGATTTCGAAGCCCCATTTATTGAGTTTTAATATATATTCGAGATAATCAGTATCTTCAAGTGTATAACCTCTATTTGGCCTGGCATCAGTATCAACAGCCGGCAGGACCCAGACAGTTTTGGTTGTTCGCAAGCCCAGGCTGTGGAGAAAATCATAGACGGGCCTAATATTTTCGAGTGTAGCTTCATCAGTATCATCGATTATCGAGAAAGCAAATTTTTTTCCATCGGGATACAATGGTACGACCTGATCCGGCCATTTTGAAGGCGGTGTAATTTTACTGCTATTTGTCATTTTGTTACAGTCTTTAATTTCTCTATCTTTTTGTCGGCTCCCATACTCTATACTGATTGCCGCTCAACAATTTGATCCAGGCCACCAATGCGGCGAAATTGCTTATCAAGAAGATGAAAGGGAATTTCAGGGCCGTCACATTTCGGGCTCCTGACAAAAATATCGATATTACTGCCGCCAGATAAAAAAGATTCTGGCCTGCAAAAAATAACTGATAAAATATGGAATGATCCAGGAGCGCAATGTTGATACCGTACAATGGAATAAGACAGAGGGGAACCAGCCATCGCAATAATTTATGGCTGAATACCTGGAATGCATAAAGCCCGTAAGCAAAAGGATTTAATATGGCAGATTTCACAGGAAGTACTTATGGTACTAATGGTTCAGCAGCTGGTGGCTCAACATCAGGTGATAATGTAAGAGTTGATTATTATGATAGAGCAGCTATCAAGGTAGCAGTTGATGATTTAATTTATGGTAGATTTGCATCTGCTAAGACTCAACAAAAGAATAGTGGTAAAACATTTAAAATCTCAAGATTTAGACATATCTTAGATGATACAAATGTAAATGACCAAGGTATTGATGGAGCAGGTAATGTTATCTCTAATACTTCATATGTATTCAATAATGTAGCTTATGGTACATCAGGTGCTGCAGATGCTGCTAAAGCTACTTATGATG
>Ga0164318_10001309_pt1 | contig 21904 bp, 33 predicted proteins | sample GuaBasSedimGuay9_FD_113734 | JGI IMG/M metagenome (GOLD analysis project Ga0164318, IMG submission 113734) | Subseafloor sediment microbial communities from Guaymas Basin, Gulf of California, Mexico - Guay9, Core 4571-4, 0-3 cm | ecosystem: Environmental > Aquatic > Marine > Hydrothermal vents... | reverse complement strand
GACTCGTATAAAGTCTTGATATCAGCGGCTGTAAGTTCTATTGGGACGTCTATTTCTGTTAGTTCCATCTTACCAGAGGTATGATTATACATTGTAAAGTAGCCATCTACTCCAACACTGTATGTAATATTAACATCTTCCAGTTGATCAAACCTTGAGGCTGATGATCCGCCTTCATTGGCAATCATGACCCATTCGCCGTTGTGATATTGATATTTGGCCCATGTTCCGTCTCCTATATCCTGAACGAGAACGACCATACCCTCGCTCTTTGGAGATAGGGCATCCCTTGCGGGGATGTCCGGCACTATGATAACCTCTCCCGAGGAGCCTAGTATTTCTTTTATTTGATCAATAGGTATGTCTGATTCTATGTATTCATGATCAAGTGCGGTAAGCATATTCCCTTTAATTGGTTCTGATAGGTCAAGGGTTTCAACCGCAGTCCATGAGTCATGGATAATAATATCATCACCAAAGAAAAAGTATGTACGATCATAGAATTTAATACGTAAATTAATTGTGCTCATATGTGCATCTACTTTTTAACCTTGTAATTTTTTATCTGGCATTGAATGCATCTGCTGATGCTCTTCTTTGTTGTAATCCAATATCTTCATATGGTCTACCGGGGGCTGCTCTTGAAGCACCACTACCTTTATTAGAGCCAAATAAAGTACTCATCTTAGAGCCTCTTTCTGCGCCCCAGGCTCCTTTAACTCTTGCCGAGGCACCTTCATAACCATTAGTAATTATACCCTTGGCTTGCATTGCTGCATCTTTGGCACCTTGAGTACCACCCATTCCTATAAATGCTTTTCTACCAGAGAAGAATCCTGTTGTAAGGGCTCCTGCTCCTGCGCCATACATTGCTGCATCACCTGTTCTTGTGGAGCTGTTCATGCCATAGGCGATTCCTAAACCGGTTCCTACAACTGCGCCACCTATTAAATCATTAATCATAATTTATTATCCTATGTTATATATTCTATTATTTCCACTTCACATTTTTAGCACTGCCTGTGTTGAAAAAACCCTCAACTCCTCCAGACATTGTGATGTGATCTACAGGTGAATCATTAACTCCGATAACTCCTCCAGACATACTTATCTCCTCAACTTGTTTCACTGGATAAGTTGGTAAGCCCGCACCACCAGACATAGAAATATTTTCATAATTTTGTATTGGATCACTTAAGTTTTGGGCACCAGATCTACTTCCTCTGTTTATGGGGCTTCTACCTCTAGCTGCTGTGGTACCTCCACCAGGAGAACCTCCACCCATTAACGGGACAGAGTCGAATGCAGCACTTCTTACCTCTGGGGATAAATCATTAAAGTTAGGGGCGGCAGCTCCTGGTGGATTCATAAGGCCTCCTCCTCCTCCGGCTCCGGCACTTGAACTTTCATTAATAAAATCTGTTAAACTACCTGCACCAGCTGCTTCTCTATTCGCTTTTCTAGTATCCCATCTCTTCTGAATTCTTGGCCTTCTGGACTTAGCACTAGAGGCACCCATAAACTCTTCTTGCCATGCTTTTTCTTTCGCTGATGTGGGCATCACAGCATCTTTTATTTTACCACCCTGCTTCTTAACAGAGTCTGGAATTGCATCGGCTATTAGTTTTCTACTAGAATAAATACCTGTGCCTAAAGCACCTGCTACGGCCATTCCTGCACCCCAACCAAGAGTGTCTCCTGATTTATCTGTAGTCATGCCTATACCTACACCAACTGCAGCTCCTGCTGCCGTACCTCCGGCTATGGCTCCGACATTGTCTTTTAATCCTGCATACATGATATCTCCCGCATTTGATATAGATTCTTTTTCTTGTTGTTTTTTGATTGCTGCTGGGGCATTGTCACCAGCATCAACTAATTTCTGTCTTTCTTTAACAGCCCAATTAAATTCACTCTTTGTCCATCTTTCTTTAATCGTTTTTAAAGTTGAATCAGAATACATTTCGACTCTAGCCATATTTTTATCCTCTTTATGCTACTTTTGTTATGGGCTTACTGTAGTGAGAGATTGCCTTGCCTATTGCTCCGCCACCAATATATCCTGTTACGCCTGATGCTACACCAACACCAAGTCTTTGCCAAAATCCTGCTTCATCAGATTGCATCATTGCTGTGGTCATTGTGGTTGTTGCTGCACCAACATAGCCTCCTAGCTTTGTTGGCCCTAACATTCCTCTGGCAAAAGGAGATGCTACTATTGCCCCTGCTGATAAAATACCACCTACTTGAAATCCTATATCTGAATACTTGGATGCTGCCCCACTCCTATCAGACATTAGTCCTGCACCTGCACCTAATAATCCTAATGCGGGGGCAGCAACTATACTATATGCACCTATCTTATCACCAGTTGTAAGCTTCTTAAATGTTCCTTTAAAAACCTCTTCAGACATTTCTATGCCCTGTGGAACACCATAGGCTTTAAATGTATCAGCCTTAAGCTTTTCAGAATAAGGAGTTTTGCGCGGATCTAGTTCAGTCCAAAAACCGTCCATCATAGAAGATTCAGTAGCTGCCATGATCTTAGTATCCTATATCGCGATTAGCAAGATGTCTTTGCTGTCTGGCATCTCCGCCTCTGGCATCTTGTTTCATTCCCTCTATTAGGCTCTCTGACCTCTTAGTACCGTCTCTACGTTTAGATATTGCATCAAGTCTCTTACTTCTACCTGCTGCTGTCTTACTCATGTAGCCTCCTGCTGTCTTAGCAAAGCCTGCGGCTCCACCTAACATTGCTCCACCTATTCCTGAACCTAAAACAGATCCATTATCAGAGAAGGCTCCATAGCCCATTCCTAGAGCTGCGCCACCGGCTGTGCCCCATCTCTTGGCTGCATCTTTTGAGCCCCATAGAGCAGCTGTGGCCAGATCTCTACCATAACCCATCTTGGGTGTTATCTCATCTACAAGAGGAGCATTGTGATCTTTTACGGCATTTTTAAAATTACCAAACCAGGATGTAGAAACATCTCCTGCTGTGTGATTTATTTTTGGTGCAAACATAATAGTATTCTCCTGTGTATGGTTGCTTTAGTTATTTTTGTTCTATTCATTATACCTTGCTCTTTGGGGCAGAGCAAGGAATTAACCAGTTTTGATCTAATAGGAAAGGAGGGGCATTCCTTAGTAGAAACAATGTCTTATGCGGCGTTTCTGTAACCGCGTATAAAACATATATAAAATATATATACATGTGAATATGGGGGTTTTGTTTTGTATATCTGTGGGATTCTAATTTTTAAAAAAAATAATACAGAGAGGCTTTTTTCTTTTTGGGATATTGGCACATTGGGGGTGAGCCCCGGGGTTGCTTTTGCACCATAGACAGTAACTACACAGACACACAGATACCTTGCAAAGCAAGGTCTCATAGCAGAGCTATGAGTAACTACACAGTAACTGTACACAGACGCACACCTGGTGCGTTTGTGAATCGAATAATTTGGTTCGCGTACCCGGTGACTTCTGGAATTTACCCAGGGGTTGCTATACTAATGTCCAGGAGGACAACATCATGACTACAACTACTAAGCCTAGCTTCAACCTTGATTCAAATTCATCTTTGGAGACCGCCGGAGCTTATATAATCAACAATGTGAAAACATTAAATATCCGTGCAACTGATGATAACGGCAATGCCGTTATTATTAGCAATGGTACTGTTAAAGTAGCTACCAAAGATGCGGTTATAGACCGGTTGATCGACTCTACCAAAGAGTTCTTTGACTGGATGATTAAGTTGTTGAAGACTATTTGGTCTTCTCTTAAGGCGCTCTTTGAAAGGATCCTATCTTTGCTATCTGGCGAAGGCTGGGTGAGCAAAGAAGAGAGAGATTTAGCTGCTGTTGCAGCTGCTAAAGCTGCTAACAAAGCTTAACAATAACCAATATCGAAACGCACCCTGAGGTGTGCGTCTGTGTATGTGGCAATACACACTGATGAGATAGCCATGTTCTAGTAATAGAACACTATCCCCCATTAGTGTTGCACTGTTAGGTATGACCTAACGTACACAAGCTTACTGACACGCTATAGTTGTCTATAATGTTCAATGGAGTAATACATGAACACAAGTAAACCTAAGTTCGTAGCAACTGATGCTACTCTTGAGACAGCAACATCGTATATCGTTGCTAATACCAGCACCCTCAATATACGTGCAACTGATGATAACGGCAATGCCGTTATTATTAGTAATGGTGTTGTCAAGATCGCATCGAAAGATGCGGTCATTGATCGTCTAATCGACTCTAGTAAAGAGTTCTTCTCTTGGTTAGTTCGTTTATTGAAGACTATTTGGTCTTCATTGCGAGCTCTCTTTGAGCGTATCTTATCTTTGCTATCTGGCGAAGGCTGGGTGTCAAAAGAAGAGCGTGATGAGAAGGCTGTTAAAGCTTCTCATGCTGCTAACAGTAGCAAGAGCGCTGCTACACAAGCGTAATTGTGTCCACATGTGTGCTGGTATAGGCATGTGTGGGTTTCTATATATCGAAACGTACCTGGGAGGGTACGTCTGTACAGTTGAGCACTGTGCACTGATGAGATAGCTCTATATACCCTTGGGTATGTATGTATGTTGGGGGGTGCTGGTATGGTAGGCCCAACGTGTATGTGCATATGGGGGTGTATGGAGGTATGTGTCAGGAAGGTATAGGGACCTGCCTATTGTAAAAGGTCTAACATCGATATGAGTATATATGACTTAGCTGTATTAGGTACCTCTGTAAAGAGGTCTTAATCCTTTTGTTAGGATTAAGTAGAATCTATTCACTTAGCTTATTACCCCTGCTGTAATAAGCAAGTGCTTTAGATTCTATCATGGAAAAAGAGCTTTGTCAAGTGTACTTTTCTTAGTTTTTGTCTCTCTTTGTGAGTTTTTGGGGGTAAAAGCGGATGTTTCTGCACTATTTGTAAAGATTAGTGTGATTCCTTGTTCACTATCTAGTTGAGTTTTACGAAATTAGGTGTATTCCTACTGTTAAACATGTCTCTAAGCATAGCTTAGGGTATTGTAAAGTAGGATAAGTGAATGTTTTTCATTCTTAAAAGGAGAATTATCAATGTTTATATCAGAAGGGAGTATAGTTCCTACTGAATGGGGGAGTGTAATCTTCCCTATTGAGGGAGGGGCTCAGTTTGAGCCTATCCCTGTGTATGGGGACTATCAGGCTAATATCCTCTTTTTGGCAGATATGTCTGCTGAAGTAGGGGATGTTCGTCTTGGATTCACTAATGCTTCTAATGAAGTGTTAGTAGACTCTTTATATAAGGACTATTGTATCTTTACTATTAAGTAAGGGTATATAGTTCTTGGTTCTGATAGGGGGGATAGGGTGTTGTTTATCCTTATCCCTTATTGTCAGAGGGTAAAGCTATGTGCTTTGCTCTATTTGTCCTGAGGGGCCAATAGAGCAGTGTTCATTTGGATACTGTATATCAATATATTCTTAAGGAGAATATTATGCTAAATATCTATAAGCCATATGTAGTCATGTTTACTAACGCAGTTCCCCGTTTTGGAAGACGGGGTTTTAGATGTTATGAAGCAGGCGAGGATTCTCTTCGATGGTTCCAAACCATCGAAGAGATGGAAACTTATATCTTGCGATATCGACTTGCCGATATAGAGTCTGTCTTTTTCTGTATTTTTGAGAATAATGTAGAGATCTGGAATAAGAAGGGGTCTATTAGACCTCATCATTTCAAAATGAGGTAGTTCTGATAGGGGATGGGGTGTATGTATATAACCCTGTTCCCATTATTAGAGAGTAAAGTAGTGTGTGTGCTTTGCTCAATATCTCCCTTTAGGGGGGCTATTGAGCAGTGTATACCTTGAACTTTCAAGGGCATCGTGTATTCGGTGTATATTTATACGTTGTATATCATTTCTAGGAGAAATGTATGAAAAAGTCAAATGAAATTGTTGTAACAGAAGTGTCACGTTCAGCTTGGGAAGAAGCTATGCATGCGCAGCATGTATCAAGTATTCCCGAGATTGATTTGTCTCAAGATATTGAAGCACTTAATGCTATAGGGGGCTATCTTGCCTCTTATAGTATTGAAGGGGGTGTTCGTAAGAGCATTCGGAATTATGATCTTACAACAAGAGAAGGAGAGAGAAATATCTATTTCGATGTTGTGGAATAGGGTTCTGTTTCCTCTATTAGATTGGTTCTTTTATCTATGGATAAGAGTTCTTTAATCTAGTAGGGGGAATGGGATAGAATGTTCGGGAATTTAATATCGGTGTATCGGTATTAGATTCCTATGCATCTATTGGTGTGAGTTTATTGCTCAATAGGTCCTTATGGGGTCTATTGAGCAGTTAATTCTATAACTGCTGTTCATAATATGGGCGTTTTCGTCTAATATTGTGTTCAAAGAGCTGACATGACATGTGTTATGTTGGTTATTTTATTTCATTAAAGTCCTAGGAGGACAATTAAAATGAATACATTAAATACTGCTGTAAAAATCGCTGTTTCTACTACTGAAGCTCCTGTTTATAATAATACTAGATTGGTAACTTTTCATGTTAATGATGAGTTTCATAGTATTATTGAAGGAATAGAGTGTGTGAATAAATGGATTGGGGACTGGAGTAATCAGGATTCAATTTTTTATTCGGATGATAATGGTGAGACATTTTCATCTGTGTGGGATCATGGTGCTGGTTTTATGAAATATATGGCTGGAGAGTTTTGTCTAGAGATAGATGGAGCTGTTTATGTTTTACATGTGACCGAGCAAGGTTTTCTTGAAGCTAAATCTGTGAAGCTGAGTATTATTGTCGACCATACTAAGGGTGAATCTTATGATTCATTTTATAATTCTGATCGTAAACATTGTGTACCTTCAGTTGCAGGGTGTCCAATCATAACTGAGCATACATCTAGTTTTGATACTAGGTATAGTTGTGATAATGATTTATTTCTTAATGATCTTTATGGTTGTTATGAGAAGGACACACGTGTTCATAATCGTTTTGCAATTCTTAAGGAGTCATTTGAAGAGAAATGTGAGGAATGGGCTAAGACTGTTCCTCATGTATTTTTCTTGGAGAATGTATGTGTTGAAGATGATGGTGATGGTAACCAAGAATGGGATTGGAGTTCTTTCATCCCTACTCTTGAGAAGAATGAGGGTTATCAAGTAAATTATTATATGATGGCCTCCACTATTGGTGGAGACCGTTATTTTGCTGGTAGTTTAATGAATAAACCTTTTACTATGCCTGGTAGTGAACAGATATGGACACTTACCTGGAATGATAATCAGCAGGGGGATTATGCTCTTGCTGTATATCAGGATCATGAAGAAGAATATTCTGAATATGAATCTCTTTTTGACGATAAGAGAGGCAATTTTTGGGCTAAGTAAAGCCTAGTTAGTTGAGATGAAAAGCCTCTTATGTGCGCGCGAGTTAGTGTGTACATAGGGGGCTTCATCATCTTTATTAAGATGTGATAATACTATAGTGTATTGTTTTGTTTTTTTAAATTTTTTTAAAAATACAAGTGCAGGTATGACATGATATTGATGTTAGACCTGTTTAATTTGATCCGTAGGAGGATTATTATGAAGAAGAATATAATAGATTTATCGGTGTTAATGTTGATAAATATTGTCAGCTATTGGCTGGCATTATTTATTGCACCATTTTTTTTGCTATTTCCATTGATGGTTATATCATCAATGCCTATTTTTGCAATTATGATTCGTTATTTGAGTCTTAAAGAGAATCGGGCATTTGTATTATATCATTCTGCTTGTAAGAGTGAATGGGATGATATTTTCAAGAATGGTTTTGGATCACCTACTCAGGAAGCAATGGGTTTGTTAGATGGTGGTGGTTTTCAACAGGGGGCTAATGTTGTTTCATTTGGCCTTGCAAGCCATGGTGTATTTCATGATATGAAGGTGTTTCAGTCTGAAGTCAATGCTCATATTGCTGATACTGAGGTTGAAGAGGTTCTTACTTATAGATTCTTATTCAATTATAGTGATTTTGTAAGAGTTGCTGAGACGCAGGCTGTTTATGTTAACCAAATAGGTACTATTATCTATTTAGGACAAGGTCTTGAGGCTACTGTTGATCGTAATACGGTCAATGAATTAGTTAGAACTGGTAACTATGAAAAGTGTAATAGTTTTGGGACTACTATACCCATTGGTGTTCTTAAAATGATAGCATTTGAGGGTGCTAATAGGGCTTTAAATGTAGTGGAAATATGGAATGGTATGAAGACATCATTGCAGCTGACTAAAGGATAGTTTATAAGTAGTTGAGATGTCAAGCCTCTTATGTGTATGCATAGGGGGCTTTATCATCTTTATTATTGAGATGTGATTGTACTATAAGGTACAAATTAACCATTGAGGTATTATATGGAAGATTTTGATTGGAAGAAAGAGTTTATCCCCAGCTCTATTAGAGAGCTGGTGGTATTTTTTGTCGCAAGTACTATTATGGTAGGCGTGACGTGTTTTATAGGATTCATAAACCTGTAGGAGGGTTTTATCATGAAAAAGTTTCACATAGAGTTAAATATAAGTACTTATGTTACTAAGGATTTATATGTAGAGAGTAGTTCTTTGGATATGGAAGTAGTTAAACACTTATCTAATATGGATGGTGTTGAGTATGTATCTGTTTCTATGTTTTCCCGTATTCGTTTCATTGTTGCTAATGGTATTATTACTAAGAGTTGCAGTGATTTGAATGAGTTTTACTTGGATGTCACACCTCAGATGCAATGGGATTGGACTGCTTGTGGGACGTATAAGGACTAGTGGTTTAGGATTCTGATAGGGTGAGTGTATGCTTGCCCTTGTTGAATTATTTTTAATTTGTTTAGGAGTATATATTATGGAATGTTTATCATTTTTATTGTGTGATTTTTATAAGTTCGATGCTTTATCGGATGCAGAGCCATGGGATTCTTCTCATTCGGCAAATGCTGATGAGGCATTCACCAAATTTAGTAATCTGCAAGATTTACATGTTGTAGATTCTTTTGGTGGGTGTGATTCTCGTGATGATGAGTATGATGACTGGGCTGGTGATGATGTTGATTGTTTACCAGATGAGTTGCCTAGTTATATTATTACTGATGATGAGCGTTGGTAAGCTATTGTTTTAATTAGGGTTTTTATTTATTGACATTAAGTATTAACCCTGTTGTTATTAGGGAGATTGAACATGAAGTTCATCTCCCTTTTTTTATTTTTTCTCTTATGGTTATATGGGTTTGAAATTCGTTCATTCCTGATAGCTATAGGGTCTATATCGTAGGAGATATAAAATGAGTGATTTAAAATTAGCTGTATCTATGGCAATATCGGATATTTCTTTGAGTAATGATTCTGAAGCTAAAGAGTCTTTTTCGTTAGCACCATTCTGGCAGTATATGAAGAACAATCAAGGTAAATTAGGTTATACCTGTCTGGATTGTGGGACTATTAATGAGGTGATAAGTAAGGTTTCTAAAAATCCAGAAGACATGTGTTTAGGAGATGTGTATCCAGAAGATATGTATGCGGATGAAGAATGTGAGTCCATCAGCTACAGTTATACTTGTGGTTGTGGTAAATATATGGATGTATATCCTGGAAGCTTTAAGAATACCATCACTTTTATTGCATTGAAAGTGAAGGATCATCTAATTAAGTTTTCTTTTTATGTTAAGAGGCAATCTAAAGATATTCGTAAGGATGGCAATGAATACCTAAAGAGTATTAGTTCTAAAACTAAGTACACTTTTAATATGTTGACAAATAAATTATATGTTAATGAGTTTGTTGGTCATGGTTGGCAGATTAAACAGTATACTCGTGTTGATCTTGATGAAAGATTATCCATGTTGTCTGAGTATGTGAATCATGATCATCTATCAGTTTATTATGATAAGTTTAATTCTCTTATACGGGAGAATCTAAATAAGACTGTGTCTTATTATGGCAAGATGGATGAGTTTCATCAAAATAATCTTGTGTTTTCAAGAAATCCCATTTATGAGGCTATCTTGAATCCTATGATTATGGGTGAAACTATGCCTATTAAGCTACATACACCGAGAGAAATGTATCTTTTATATAAGAAATTATTGAAATGTGATACTACTCGGGTAGCTAAGGCTGTGTGGGAGCGTCATTATAATATTGTGATTGGTAAGAAGGTCTTTAAGTGGTCTGTAAATGATGTTGAGGCTTTTAAGTCTTTCATTGTACTTACTCGATATTTTAATGAAGATAAGGCTATTGGTATCGTTATGGAGAATAAAATTATTAATCGTAATATTCTTATTTCTATTGCTGATAATTTTTATCATACTGGTCGTGAGACTGGTGTTGGTAATTGTTTTATTGACGCTGTTGGTGTCAATAAAGTGGCACGTGTTGCTGCTATGGGTGATATAGGTGTTATTAACGATAGCATTCGTATGTATGATCGTCTTAGTGAAATGTTTGATGGTTATGCATTGAGATCCAATAGTTTTGAAGAGGTACATCAGGATTTATCTGATGACTTAGGCATCGTAACGCAGTATGGTGCTGCTAAAAAAACTAAATATACACCTGAGATGAGGGATAACACTGTTAAGTGTTTTAGTACCGAGATTGATGGTATTACTGTTTCACCATTATTATTTGGTGGTGAATTTTTTGATGTAGGTAATATGTGGGGCAACTGTGTTGGAAGTTATAATAATACAGTAGAGTATCGTAGTGAGACTCTTGTTGCTTCATATGATGAGAATGGTAAACCTTATCTCATTATTGAGATTAGACTTGATTGGAATAAGTTCTTTAAAACTGCTGATATTGAGCGTGTTGGTAGGGAGAGAACTGATAGGCAGAGGCTTACTGATAAGGATAGAGAGTTTGTCAAAAAGTATTTGAAGTTTCTTAATTTAGAGTTTAAAAGAAGCAGAATACTTGTTGATGTTGGCGATTTAGAGGAATTGGAGGCCGATAAGCCTGTACTTTTGCCTGAGATTCTTAATGATGATGAAGAAGGTGTTGATGATATGATTCTTTTTGCAGATGCGCTTGGTAGAGTTGTTCGGAGGTGATGATGAGTAGTAGTTGAAATATATCATGTTTAGCATATTAGCCCCTTTTAGGGGCTTTTTTGTTATGACTGTGTGTCTATTTAGTCTGTCCTGTGATGGCAGGGCAGACATGACCTGTGTTTTATATAATATAGTTTCGGTTTTGAGACTATATTACGTAGAGCATTTCTACATCTTAATTCATTTATTGGAGAAATATAATGAAAACTAAAAATACAAGAAGTACTGAAGTAAATACAACTGCTAGTCAAGAGAAGGCACCTGCTTCTAATGCGGGTACCTCTACTAATACGGCAGACAAGATGGTTATCCATCAGATGCCTCGTACTTTGGAGGAGACTTTGATGTTAGCTGTAGCATTCGCTATGAATTCTAAGCATTATTTTTATACTAATGCTGATGGGCATTTACAGTTTGTTGGTGTTAAAGAGATTGTTGCTGATAAGGAAACTTATATCAACAAGATCAAGCCAATGGGTGTTAGTCATGCCTATTTTGGTAATGCCTATACGGCTGACCGTCTTGATATTTTATGGGATGGCACTAGCGAAGTGGTTGGCATATCGGAGCGTATGCATGCTGCTATGTATTTAGCTAATGATGAGAGTTATCTTGATGCGTATGTTTACGTAGAAAGAGGTCAACGTGTTGTCACTGCTTCAGAGCATGAAGTATTCTTGAAAGCAGAGGTTGAGGCTGATATTAAAGCCAAAGCCAAGGCTGAGAAGAAACATCTTAAGAAGCAGGCTAAGAAGGCTGCTAAGGAGGCTGCAGAGGCTGCAGCTCTTAATGAGCAGATAGCTAGTATGATTAAGGAGAAGATGGCTAACATGAGCTCTGAGGAGCTCATGGAAGCTGTTGTTAAAAAGGAGGAAGAAGAAGTACTTGGCCAAGAAATTGGTGAAGAAGTTATACCTACTGTTAATAGTAAATAACAGTAGTTTCGTTAGGACATTATAATTCTATGATGTCCTGTTTTTACTAATTGTATTATATTGTAGGAAATATATTATGAGTAATCATGAAGAGTATGATGAGTATGATGAAGATTTTTCTGAAGAGTATTCAGAAGAAGATTTTGATAACTATGAGGATGTAGGAAACATTGCGGCTGAAGAGCCTGATTTTGTTGATGACAATGCAGAATATGAAGAGGAGTTTGATGATATTGAAAATATCATTGACTCAATTAATGCTTCTAGCCCTAAGAATGATGCACTTGTAGAAAGTGTTATTGATTCTTGGATGTCTGAACCTAAGATGATGAAGCGTATTCGTGGAGTCATTGAGGGTTCTAATAAGAAGGGTCTTAAGACTGGTAGAATTTTATCTACCACCAAGGTGGCCTTTGAGTATACTGGTGCAGATAGTCTCTATACTGTGCCTGGTATGCTTATCCCTGATGGACAGATCGATGTTCCTGTTAGTTGGTTACATAAGAAGAATCTTGAGATTCTTTATAACCGCAAAGAGGACGGTAAGGATGTGTCCAGAGTTAATTTCTGGTCATTTAATGAGCAGGGTGGCGAGTATGTTCCTTGTCGAGGTTTGACAAATAAGGAGCATAAGGCTGCTTATTTGCCTAAGCTTATGATTCTGGCACAGAATAGTAAAACCCGCAGGACATGGGATTCACGTTTTATGACGTTGAATCAATTTCCTGATTATTTTATTAATGCTTATACTAATGGTGAGGTTCTCTATTTAGAGGACGATTTACCATTAAAGCATAAATATGTAATCAAGGAGAACCATGCTAATCATGGGTTTTTTGCACGCTCTATGCCTGATTCAGTGATGGCCTTCAATAAAGGGAAGGGCATTGTTGCTATGGAGAGTGTTAAGAAGGCTATGGCTAGAATTACACGCTTAGTTCAGCATCCTGATGCTGTTTATTTAGGAATGAGGAAGGCTTTTATAGCCAAGGATATTCCTCGTGAACTTACAGATATATTCTGTACTGGTAGTGGGCTCTATCCTCGTGAGAGGATGGAGCAAACTGGTGGTGTTAGGTTTGTGTCTGAGCTTGGTTGTGTTAAGGCTGTGAGTCTGCCTATGCCTGCTGATTGGGAAGAAGAAGTAGGGGACTGTATTATATTGTCCAAGGCTTCTTTTAAGGCAGGTAAGAACGGCGTTATTGAAGCTGTTTCTTGCTATACACCTGAGGAGATGTCTAAGATGACTCTTAATGGTCACGTAAGTGATGATGGGATCATCGAAGGTCTTGAATATTGTGTAGAAAGTCTTGAAGAGACTATGGTACTGGGGGGTCATGAAGTAACAGGTTGGTTTATTGACTTCCCTATGTATGTTACGTCGTTCTTTGCCCTTTTTGGTCTTAGAACGCCTAAGGAAGATGATCTTGATGATGATACTACTGATCCTAATGGTGATTTAGTGTGTAAGGGGAGTTTCTATAATGAATCTCTTGATGCTTATAGAGAGAACCCTAACCATAATCTCATTGAGACTATACAGGAGCGTCTCGAAGATGAGAGTCTGTATTATGTTAAGCAGACTATCAATACTAAAATTGCCGAAATCAACCAGGTCTATTGGACCTATGGTAAGAAGGAAGGCATTAAGTTTATGAAGAATCTCGTTAAGACTTCTATGGAGTATATGAGAGATTCAGCTAAGCTGGGTGTTGATGTTATGTCTGGTGTTGAGGTTCCTGTCTCAACCTTCTTGAAGGATGAGTTAAGGGATCTTGCCTATAAGATATATCCTGGTGTATCTATTGAGACTGGTCTCTTGGATCCACATGCTTGGGGATCTGAAGAGGTTGGGCTTGAGAAGATGGATATGCTGCTTAATGGTATTGAAGATACTGATTGGGATGGCCTTTATGGTCCTACCAATAAGGTCTTTGATATTGAAGGTCAGCAGTTCTTTATTCCTGGTGGTCCAGTAATGAAAGAGTATGCATTCCCTGAAGAGGGTGGTATACGTTACTTCATGAATGGGCCTGCACAGGCTCTTCTTAAGCTCTTTATTGCTATTAAAAGTAATAAGACTACTAATTGGTCTTTGAAGCTCTTGAACCATGAGATGGATCTACAGAGAGATCTCTATGGTAAGAGAGCAGATGGTTTCACTGTTCCTGGTTTTAGAAATAAAACTATATTACCAGCTTGGTGGTTGAAGAACAATGAGATTGCTTGTGTTGATCCAACATACAAGGGTCAGAATGGTGAGCATGTGTTTAGTTCTAAGATGCCTGTCTTATTTGATGGTTCTGTTAGTGGATTTAAGTATCTAACAGGTATACCTAAGAAGATCTTTGGTGAAATGACACCAAAGTTTAGATTGGCATTAAGGAACATGGCATTTGTTCCAGTAGATGTATTGTTATGGTTAGGGAATGACACTGATGGAGACCAGGTAACTGTTGGCTTCGTCGATGGTGTTCCTATGTTCTCTGATGTACCAGAACATATGACAGAGTGGTCTGAAGCTAAGGCTGAGGATGAGCGTAAGCTTAGATTGACCGCTAAGGAGTATGTGTATTATGGTCCTAAGGATATCCATGATGGTGTTATAGAATCTGCTGCGAACAAGAAGATGGTTGGTGGTGCATCTAATGCATTAGCAACTTTTGGACATGTTCTTCAGTTGTTCGTTAGTAAAGGACGTATAACTTTTGATAGTGCTCGTGTTTTGAGAGCATGTTATTCGTTTGCTGTACAAGACTTTGTTATCGATGGGATTAAGCACATCGGTGGTGGTGACTTGTTCGCTGATGCGTCTTTTCATACTTGTTTACATGGTAAAAAGGAACAGGATAGGCTTAATGCTAGAGGATCATTTGATGAACTTATAGCAGTGTATCGTGATGATATGACTAATGTTATTGATGTATTCTTTGATGCATGGGATGAGTATGCTTGTCTTGAAGGTGATAATAAATTCCCTCCTCTCTCTAGGAGAGGAAGAAGAATTTGTGATTTATCGCTAAGAGAAGTTTCTGGTGAGATACATATGAAGCAATTGGATATGTTTACTAGATCCTATATTAACAGTAGTCATAGTGCTCAGCCTGTAGCTGGTATGGCTAGAAAAGACAATCCTGCTTATGAGTGGTATGAACGTGCTGCTTACTTTAATGTCATGAAGAACGTTGATACTTATCGTTCTAAGTATCTATTATGGGGTCAAGATTTTGAGAACCATAAGGATACTATGATAGGAAGACTTCTGACCTATTGGGGTAAGAAGTCTGGTAAGTAGTATTGGTTAATATTGTTGTAGTTATTAATTCTAATAGGGGGATATGATATGAAGAATGAGTATCATATTTCTCTATGGATTAATAACGTTGACAGTGTGTATTTATTTAAAGGAGATTTAACAATGTGTGATATAGATAACTCATTTAATATAATGAGTGTAGTTAATAAAGAATGGAAAGACTGTCAGTCTGATCCATTCTGGACTGTGGATAAATTTTGTGATTATTTACATCAGTACTATCAGTATGGTACTGGTTTTGGTCACATGGTTACTAATAATGTAGATGGTAATACTTATGATGTTAAGTATAAAGTATCTACTGATCGTTGGTTGGTAACCATTCGTAAATGATTAAGGATTGCTTATACTCTTTGGGTGTAACGCAATCCAAGTTGGTAAGTCTTCTGCTGATGTAGTCAGTAGAGGTTACTTACTATATATAAGTTAAGAGGTAACTTAATATGAAATTAATAATATCATGGAAATGGTTGAATTACTATAGCTCTAATGGGATATGTTGTTTGGTTACATACTGATGTGGGTAGGTTGATACCCTATCTTATGTTAGGGTTTATCCTATATCCTACAAGGATGTTAGATGTCTATTATGTGTAATGGAACTGCATGGGACTCCGCACTCCGCACAGAAAGTATGTACTGTGAAGGTAGATCTTGCGTGACATGATGTTGTTGTGTTTAATGGAGCCCCTATGGGGGCTCTAAGAGCGTTGAGATTTTTATGAATAATTAATATCTATAGTTATCTTTAGATGTTGGTTGCCCGTATCAGAATGCCTTTCGGCACTCTAAGAGCGTTGAGATTTGGGCGTGAGGTGGTATGTGACTAATGAGGTTCTTACTCATATGTTAGATACTCCGTTTAAAGCTAAGAGCGAAGCCCTTTCGGGCTTCCGAAGAGCGTTGAAATACTAATGAGCATATATTGTGCTTATAATAATCCCGTAGGAGGGTATCAAAATGATTCACTTAAATAGTGTGAATGTTGCTGGCTATGTTAGCAAAGAGTTAACGATTAAGAAGAGTGAGAAGGGCAAGGTATCTTTTATCGACTTTAAGATCGTTTCTCACGATGATTATAAGAATCGTGATAGCGAGAAGATTGAGCGTGCCCACTGGATAGTTTGTAGAGTCTGGGGCAAGCAGGCGGAAGCTATGTTTAAGTACGTCCAGAAGGGCGACAAGCTTACTATTAATGGTAAGTTAGAATCTTATCGCTTTAAAGGCGATGATGGCAAGATGATTAATGGCATGCGTGTCAAGGTTGATTTCATGGATTATCCACCTAAGAAGTCTAATGAGTCTAAGACGCAGACCAAGAAGTCTGAAGCTAAGACTCAGGCTAAGAAGCCTAAGACTGGTAAGAAGTCTGAAGCTAAGACTCAGGGTGTGGATGATGGACCTCCGTTCTAGTCTGTAACGTGTCACCTCCCTATTAGATTAGGGAGGTGTCATGTAGACTCTATTTTTTTGTAATAAACAATAAATAATAATAATAATGTAGTCAGATTTAGGTCTGACATGAGGTGACATATGTTTAACCGTATTTTGACAATAGTTACTATGGGGATTCTACTAGCGGGTGTGATACATGTATGTATTTGTACTGAGCTCTGTAGTGGAATAGGTAGAACAATAATGGATGTTATTAGTGATATCCTAAGAGTATTTACATAGAGCCCCTTTTGGGGCTCTAAAAGCGTTGAGATTTATTTGAGATTATTTTAATTATTATTTTTGAAGGAAATATTATGACTGAATTTATTAATTGTACTAAGCACCCTATTACTATTGGTGCGTTAACTATTGCCCCTAGTGGTAATATTGCTCTTGTTATCATGGAGAAAGAATATGTTGGCATGATACCAATGAGCGATGGCACTCGTGTCGAGATGGTAAAGAAAGTTGCTAAAGGTATCGAGGGCTTGCCTGAGCCTGTTGAAGGCGTTCTTTATGTGGTACCTGCAATGGTGCTTCCTTATACTTCTGATCGTGCTGATGTTATAGCACCCAATACGGATGAGACTGCAATCCGTAATGAGAAGGGCTTTGTGCAATCAGTGGTAGAGGTAGTGCTTGGTTAAGTTTTTCGTTCTAAGAGCCCCTTTCGGGGCTCCAAGAGCGTTGAAATCTCAATGTGTCTTACTTATGTAGGGCTTATTAGAATTTTAATTCTTTAGGAGGTGTTATGAGAAATAAAGTTACCGACTTGCTTGGTGAGCAAGTGAGTATCAACTGGGGTACTTATAATGGTACTGTTGATAGTTTCATGGATGGTATTAAAGGTGCTTTTGATATTAAGTATCTATGTGATTTCGATGAAGAAGATAAGTATGCAAGCTTCTTCACTAATGATAATGGTATTGTTTATCAATTCTATTATTGGGAAAGTACTGATAAATGGTTCTGTAAGGAGTAACAGGTATGTCTAAGTTTGATGATAATGTTAAGCGTATTAAATCTGATTATATCAAGGTTAAAATTGATATTGAGCATTGTAATTGGAAGTTATTCTTATTGCAACATGAGTATCATGCTTATGTTATAGGTACTATTCCTCATAATGTTCATTCTCTTGAGTTTGGAAAGTTTATTGATATTTATGGTGATATTTTGGATACCATGGCAGCTGAACTTGGTTCTGATAGGGAGTTAGATTATGACTCCGAGGCATTTGCTCAGAATTATTTGGATAACTTAACTGATACTGGTGATAATAGTATAGTTAGTATTCCTGATTAGCTGTAAAGTTTTTGCTCTAAACATAGCCCTATGGGGCCATGTGAAGAGCGTTGAGATTTATTTGAGTTTTATTTTAATTTAATTCTAGTAGGAGAATTGTAATGGGTATGTTTGACAAATTGTTTGGCAATGTTAAGAAGCGTTTTATCAAAGATAAGATGAATAATGCTGTTGATAGTGTTTTTGGTGCTTATGGTGTTTTTGGTCAGCATCTTGAAGATGTTGGTTCTAAATGCACTAAGAATTCCATCAAACATGTTGTCGAGGCTGAGAAGTTCGATGATATGCTTAAGGGTGCTGAGATGGTATTGAATGGTCTTCAGCTTGTGATTCAAGGTGCTAAGACTATTGATGTTAAAGCTATTAAGCGTGAGAATAAGGCTATTGCTAAAGCATCTGGCATGGATGCTGAAATGGAAGCTTATTCTGAGAAAGGTTTTGATGGCCTTAAGGAGTTAATTGAGCTTTTTATAGGTAAGGCTGGAGATCGTGATGATCTGCATCCTGATAATTTTAAGGTTGGTGATGATGTCACTGAGTCCGTTAAGGCTCATCCTGATAAGTGGCGTGAAGAAACTCCTGAAGCTGTGAAAACCTTCAGTGAGAATCTTGAAAAGAATATGAGAGATGCTAGTTAAGGTCTTAACACTGGTGGCTGTAGGAGTGTCACCAGTGATAGAAGCTTATTTATTTATTATGTAAAGAATGTTCCTCCTAGACGACACCCTGTCATGTGTCTAAACTGACTTCATTTTTTTTAATTTAATTTTTAATAAAGGTTAGTAATATGCAAACTGAAAAAGAAATTGCAGAGCAGGCTGAAGAAGACCAGCAGGCTTATCGTAAGAGCTGTACTCATTCCCGCAAGGGTGGTCTTGTTCGTGAGCTAGCAACAGGTGCTGTTGTGTTTGATGGTTCTAAAGAATGTAAGAGTAAATCTTGCATTGGTTCTAACGCTGCGAAGCGTTATGTTGTTAAAAATGACTTAACAGTTTATAAAGAAGCTGTTTAGGTTATAAGTATTGAAAGAGTATGCTCATCTTTTAGATGTAGCCTCTTTTCATCAGTGCAGTGAGAAGCTGTGCCGTTGTTCGGTCTACGTGAGTGGATAGTCGAGGTGACCAGTTTGTATAGTTACGAGGTCATAAGTATGTATGAACATAAAACTACTACCGTAAAGGTTCTGTTGGGCATGTCGTTGGTCTATTGCGTATATGCTACATTAAAAACAGGGGTTTAATGAGCCTAACTCTTAGAAATCATTTTCTAATCGACCATACTGTTTTGGGTTTAAACATGCCCTCCTCCAGCAGTGTGAGGTGGTAGCACCTGTTCTAGACGGGTGCTGTTATTAATTATTAATTATTAATTAAGGAATGTGTATGACGTAAGTCATAAGGTTTGAAGCCTTAAACCAGTTTATCTGATGGATACCTAGCTATTCTCCCTATCAGATATCCTACCTATCGGAGATAAGTATTACCTTGGGAAAGTATTAATAGACTAAGTTACCCTAAAAGAATATATGGAATATGTCTTGAGTATGGACTCTAACTATACTCATCATGGTTACTCATGATATTACTCCTTGTGAGCCTGAGCATGCGAAGGAACTGCTTATTCCTCCTACGGACCACCTTGTCATGTGGTTAAACTGACTCTATTATTTTATTTGGAGCCCCTTTCGGGGCTCTAAGAGCGTTGAAACCTAATTGTGATTAACTAATTGTAGGAGCAATGTATGTATAAGAGTTACGCTGGGATAGGGAGTCGCAGTACCCCTGAGAATATATTGGATATTATGACTAGGCTTGGTGAAAAACTGTCTGGTGAAGGTTGGACACTACGTAGTGGCGGTGCTACAGGTGCAGATAATGCATTTTGGCAGGGTGCTATGAATCATAGTAATAATATTGATAATGTTGAGATATTTTTACCATGGAACAGATTTAATAATCATGATACTCGTAATGCTGGTATGTGTGATGCTACATTGTTACCTAATTGGAATGATGCGTTACGTATGGCTGAACGTTATCATCCTGCTTGGCATAAGCTGAAGCAGGGTGGTAGGAAGTTGCAAGCACGTAATTGTTATCAAGTACTTGGTCAGGATTTGGATACTCCTGCTAAGTTTATTGTTTGTTGGACACCTGGTGGTGCTGATATTGGTGGAACTGGGCAAGCGTTGCGTATGGCTATTGATTATGATGTTCGTATTTATAATCTTGGTAATGCTATTGATTTGAATAGAATCATTAATTGGTTAAATAAATAACTGGGGTATATTATGACAAGAAATGCTAAAGATACTCTTAAGGATTATAAGATGTTTATCCTTAATGAGTTGGACAAGAAATGCGTTGAATATCCTGATTGGGATATGATTGCTGAGTGGGTTCAGCAGGCTAGTAAGCTTGATAAGGAAATTAGTGAATACTATGCTAATAAGGAGCATGCTAATGGATAGTTTTGGTAAACATCCTATCTGTAGAAGTTTAGGTGGTACTGCTAACCACAAGGATAGTGATGATAAGCCTATGCATATAACTAAGATGAGCAAGGATCTAGTTGATCCTGCTATTGGTCTTGAAGATTATGAGACTCTTGATACTGATGCCCGTATTAGAGCTGAATTTCACAGAAATAAGGAATATTAAATGAGTCGTAAGTTAACGTTAATACGCGGACTTCCAGGTTCTGGTAAGTCCACTATTGCTAAGATGATGGTAGATGATAATCCATTGTCTACTATCCATTTTGAAGCTGACATGTTCTTTGTGAAGGATGGTGAGTATAAGTTTGATCCTACTAAACTTAAAAATGCACACCTGATGTGTCAGAATCAGGCTCGTTATCATCTTGGCAATGATAAGAATGTGGTTATTGCTAACACATTTACTATGGTTGCAGAAATGCAACCATATTTAGATATGGATTATGCCAGTATTGAGATAATTCATTGTACTGGTAAGTATGATTCTATTCATAATGTGCCAGAACACACTATCCAACAGATGAAAGATAGATGGGAGAACTATGTTCTTCTTTCCTAGTTATAGGAACTGGATACTGTTTGTGTTGTTATTTAAAGCACTCGTTTGGGTGCTTATTACATTCTGGAGGTATCTCAATGAACTCATCAGAAGGTTTAAGTTTTGATCAGAAATGTATTTCTTATGGCCTGTGTGCCATCATCTTTTTGTTGTTTATTTTGATTTTAATAATTTAATTGTTTTATAAGGAGTTAGTATGATTGAATTTTTGGAATATTATATTAGTGTTGGTGCTTTGGTGCTAACTATTCTTTATAACCATGGTTGATAGGAGATAGTAATGGCTAAGCCTACTCAGGCTATGCGTGATGCTATGACTAATATTGGTAATCCTTCTAAGAAGAAGGGTTCTAATAGGGGTGATAGTAAATTAACTGAGTCTCAGCGTAAGTTCGCTGATGCTCGTAAGCGAGTTGATGGTTTACTCTTCAATAAGGAGTTGAAAGCGTTGGAGGAAGACGATGGCTACTATAGTTCCTGAATATAATCATTATAAGACTTATGATAGCTGGAAGGATTTAATCCATCCAAGCTATCGTGATGGTATTAATGAAGGTGCTTATGTTGTTCTTATGCATCTTATGCATGAATGTGAAAGACATGAATGCTTGGATGCTGGCTTGTCTATGCATCTGTTTAAGCATGAAGAGCAATGTAAGCTATTTGGATTCTCTACATTTGATAGAGAATTTAAGGTACGTTGTGTGAGCAATCAAGAAGCTAAGAATCTTCTTGAAGTGTATTGGAAAGTGCATAAAG
>Ga0164318_10001308_pt1 | contig 21906 bp, 21 predicted proteins | sample GuaBasSedimGuay9_FD_113734 | JGI IMG/M metagenome (GOLD analysis project Ga0164318, IMG submission 113734) | Subseafloor sediment microbial communities from Guaymas Basin, Gulf of California, Mexico - Guay9, Core 4571-4, 0-3 cm | ecosystem: Environmental > Aquatic > Marine > Hydrothermal vents... | reverse complement strand
TGGGTATTGAGGCTTTCACCATGGCGGAAAGCATTAATTGCAAGTTCCCTCTGAAGATCCTTGCCAACGCGCAGCACAAATCTACTGGAGTACTCCTTCCCGGCTGTTTCAGCGGGAAGAGGGTCTTCATCCTGCTTGTATATATCGAGCCACTCTTCTACCACCTGGCAGAGTTCACGGTAAACTTCAGATTCATCGTCTCCATGAACACCGCCCAGCATCAAACCTGTGCATATCCCCACATAGCACTGATCCTGTTCTGACCATTCCACAATTTCAAGAAATCTGTCACCTCGCGAATTGCTTTTTCAACATCGCGCTCCTGGTGTTTTTTCGCGTCATGCGAAGGGTTACCGCTCAGAGTTATCTTCGTCCCTCCCGGGTGAGAGAAGTTTCGATGACTGCCTTGGACACCACGATTTACAAACCCGCCCCTTTTCAGATCGTCAATCAACTCTCTTATCTTCTTTGCCATCACATCATGGTACTACAGTGATACTATGGTGTCAGGAGACTGTACCGAATTTTCAGGTTGAAGCTAATCAATACAACCCCTTGACTGAAGAGTTCAAGTTCAATCTAATTGATACAGACACACCATCAACGAGGAGGGTAAATTGGCAACTCGCGAAGTCTGGAACAGTAAAACCGCTTTTATCCTGGCTGCCATTGGTTCTGCTATCGGCCTCGGTAACATCTGGCGATTTCCCTACATAACTTTTGAGAACGGTGGAGGAGCATTTCTCGTGGCCTACTTTGTGTGCCTTTTCATAGCCGGGATTCCTCTGCTGATGCTTGAGTTCAGCATTGGTCACATGACAAAACAGGCGGCACCTGGCGCCTTTGCAAAACTCCGACCCAAAATGCAGTGGTTCGGCTGGTTCGCTGTGGGTGTCGGGTTTGTGATCGTTACCTACTACGCAATTATCATGTCGTGGAGTGTTAACTACACATGGGAAGCTGCAACACTGGGCTGGCAGGATAACATCGGTGAATATGCCAATGTAGAATACGCTGTGGAAGCAACAGATCTTGACAACATGGCAGTGCTTACTCCTGTTCCCGACCGTCTTGTTGGAAAATCTTACATCGACCCTGTAGATGGAAATCAATATACGGTGCAGAGCAGCGGCACATTCCTGGTTGCCTGGGAGGGCAGCCTCTACGCCATGTCCAGTCTCGGCAACGCCGATACGTTTATGTCATCGCCGGGAGACTTCTTCTACAACGACTTCCTCGGTCTTACCAGTGAACCATGGGACATGGGAACATTCAGGTGGCCCCTGCTGGTGGGGTTCATAATAACATGGGTATGGATTGTTGCGTCTGTGTGGAAAGGCACAAAAACAGTAAGCAAGGTTGTGTTCTACACAGTGTTCATCCCCTGGGGTCTCCTTATCCTGTTCATTATCAGAGGTGTTACCCTTCCGGGAGCCGGAGCAGGTATCTCATACTACCTCACTCCTGTATGGGGCAAGCTGCTCAGTGCGGACATCTGGCTTGCCGCAATATCGCAGGTGTTTTTCAGCCTCAGCGTGGGTTTTGCCATAATGATCGCGTACGGCAGTTTTCTTCCTGAGAAGACCAACATTGCCGGTTTTGCCATTGTGATTGGAATTGCGGATGCCCTTACCGCGTTTTTCGGAGGGCTTGCGGTTTTCTCCGCGCTGGGCTATCAGGCCACAAAGATGGGGGTTCAGGTTACCGAAGTTGTACAGTCCGGTCCCGGCCTGGCTTTTGTGGCATACCCTCACATAATCAGCAACCTTCCAGGAGCAAGAATCTTCGGCGTTCTGTTTTTCCTGATGCTTCTCACCCTCGCGGTTGACTCTGCTTTCAGCCTTCTGGAGGCGGCGACGGCTGCGGTAAAAGACAAGTGGAAACTCTCTCACAAAAAAGCCAATCTCATTGTGGGAGGTCTGGGGTTCCTGTTCGGTCTTCCCATGCTTACCGGTGCGGGTCTTTACATCCTGGACATAGCCGACCACTTCATGAACAGCTTTGGCCTCACCATAGTAGTTCTGGTCGAAACAATAATGATAGGATGGACAATCGGCGCGGAAAAACAGAGGGAATACATCTCTGAAAACTCGAACTTCCGGCTTGGCCAGTGGTGGAACATCTGCATCAGGTGGCTGATTCCAATGGGAATAATCTGGATGCTGTTCACGGAGATAGCTGCCAGGAAAGTTCCCTATGGAAACTTTGGCCTCCGCAGCCAGGAATTCCTGTTCGGATGGCTCATAATGCTGCTGCTTCCCATTGTTGCCGATGTTCTTGCCAGTGCGAAAGGGAAGAAGTAGCACAAACAAGCGGCACGGCATTCTTCCGGAAGGGTGCCGTGCTTTCCTGGCTCCTTCCGGTTCAACCATTGTTGACATCCTGCGAATCTGTCTCTATGATGCATTTCCGTAGCCAGATGCTCTACTGAAGCAATACGGTTTCCTTAAAGCACTGCTGGTCATTTTCTTTGCATGGAGGTTTTCATGAAAGAAAACGCAAAAACACTGGAAATGGCAAAGCTCCGGAAACAGATTGAAGACCAGTCTGCTCTTCTGGCAGATTACTCCCGCTTCAAAGACATCGTTGACCATGCCGACCACGGGCATGCGATCTTCGACATGGACGGCAGGATAATTTACACAAACGAATACTTCGCCAGAATTCACGGCTACACCCCTGAAGAACTCGAATCCAGAAATTTCTCTGTGTTCCATACAGACAAACATTTTATAAAAACAGCGGAAGTCACCAGAGCCGTTGAAGAGAATGGAGAATGCAGCAACTACGAGATAGTACACACGCGCAGAGACGGCAGCGAGTTTACCATACGGATGAGTGTAAGGATACTAAATGACGAAAACGGTGTACCTGAATTTGTTTCTGCCTACGGTATAGATATCGATGACTGGAAGCTGAATCAGAAGACAAATGAGCTGCATGTCAAATTTCTTAAAAATCTCAATCTCATAGACACTGTACTCAGAAAGTCGGTAACAGTCGATCAGATGATGTCTGATGTTCTGCAGGTTGTTCTCGACATGTATCAGGCAGACAGGGCATGGCTGCTTTTCCCGTGTGATCCGGATGCAGAGCAGTGGAGTGTTCCAATGGAGTGCGTCAGGCCGGAGTGTCCAGGTGCTGAATCCATCGGTCAAATATTCCCCATGACAGCGGAAGTAAAGGAATTATTCCAGACTATACTGGAAAAAGACGATGTTGTTACCATCGATTCCAGAAACAGCATTGCTCCTGATGATATAAACAAACAGTTCTCCACCCGGTCCCAGATCATGGCTCCTATCCGTCCGAGAACAGGCAGTCCCTGGGTTTTCGGGCTGCACCAGTGTTCATACTTCAGGCAGTGGACCACTGAGGAAATTGACCTGTTCAGAGAGATAAGCCACCGTATTTCCGACTCTCTGAGCACCATGCTTCTTGTCCGGGACCTTCGTGAAAGTGAAGAGAAGCTTCGCTACCTGGCTGACACCTCTATGGAAGCCATCTTCTTTACCAGAAACATGATCTGCATGGAAGCCAATCAGATGGCTGCAAACATGTTCGGCTGGAACAGTCCTGCTGAATTCATTGGAAAGGTGGTTTCGGATGTAATTGCTCCGGAGAGCTGGAAAATGGTGGAAAAGAACCTCATCAACCAGTTTGACGAGCCCTACGAAGCGGTGGGCATGCGCAGAGACGGTTCAAGGTTTCCAATCATCGTGCACTCCAAATCCATACTGTACAAAAAACAGTACAAGGTTCAGGCCACTTCTGTTGTGGATATCAGCCGCCAGAGAGAAACTGAAGACCTTCTGCGCCAGGCCAGGAAACGGGCGGAACGTTATCTTAACATTGCCAATGCAATGTTTGTGGCACTCGATACAGAGGGTATCGTTACCCTTGTAAACAAAAAATCCCAGGAGATTCTGGGAAGGGATAAACAGGATATTGTAGGGAAAAACTGGTTCAACAACTTTGTTTCCGAATCGATCAGAGACCAGGTAAGAGAGGTTTTTCAAGAACTTATCAACGGCAATCTGGAGCTGGTTGAGTACTATGAAAACCCCATAATCGCCGGAGACGGAACAGAAAGACTTATCGCGTGGCACAACGCCATTATCACAGATTCCAGCGGTAGAGTAACCGGGCTGCTGTCATCAGGGCAGGATATAACCGTATACAGGAAAGCCCAGGAGGAAAGACTAAGCCTTAAAAAACAGGTACTGCATGCCCAGAAGCTTGAGAGCCTGGGTATACTTGCAGGAGGGATAGCCCATGACTTCAACAATATTCTTATGGCCATTCTTGGAAACGCTGACCTTGCGCTGATGAAAATGGTTGCGGAGAACCCTGCCTACGACAATATGAAAGCCATAGAGACTTCAGCAAAAAGGGCTGCGGATCTGGCAAGACAGATGCTGGCCTATTCAGGCAAAGGAAAGTTTCTGGTAGAAGCAATCAATTTAAATCACGCCGTTGACGAGATTACCCATATGCTGGAAGTGTCAATTTCAAAGAAGACCTCAATGGAATTCCATTATTCCGACGATCTGCCTCTTATCGAAGCCGATGCCACACAGGTAAGGCAGATAATCATGAATCTCGTTACCAATGCTTCTGATGCTCTGGGTAAAACCGGTGGCATCATTTCAATAACAACAGGAACCATGAACTGCGATGAGTCCTACCTCAGCAGCACTTATGTTGATGAGATCCCTCCCCCGGGGCAGTATGTATATCTGGAGGTAACAGATACAGGATGTGGGATGAGCAGGGAAACAATCAGTAGAATGTTTGAACCGTTTTTTAGCACCAAATTCACAGGACGCGGGCTTGGACTTTCTGCTGTGCTGGGAATTGTCAAAGGGCATGGAGGTACAATTAATGTTTACAGTGAGCCAGGCACAGGAACTTCCATAAAAGTTCTGTTCCCAGCACTCACTGAGAGCCAGGTACAGAGCAGTGATAAAACAGAGATCAGCCAGGCTGCATGGACGGGGTACGGCACAATTCTGCTAGTTGACGATGAGGAAACCATTCTATCTGTAGGGGAACAGATGCTGAAGCACATGGGTTTTGATGTACTCACAGCATACGACGGAGAGCAGGCGGTGAATATATACAAGAAGTTTTCAGACAGTATTACCCTTGTAATACTTGATTTCATAATGCCCCGTCTTGACGGTGAAGAGACGCTGCGGGAATTGAGACACATAAAAGAAGATGTTAAAGTTGTGATGTGCAGTGGTTACAACGCACGGGAAATTAACCGAAGCTTTGAGGGCAAACCGCCTGCGGGGTTTCTTCACAAACCGTACATATTCAGTGAATTAAAGTCAGTGCTTCAGCAACTGATCAACAGATAACCCCTTACTCTACCCGGTTACTCCTGTGGTTCTGCGTAACCGTAAGGGTGTATTCCCCTTTGCCTCCATCCAAAGAGTAAACTCTTGCCTCGTAGGCTCCGTCTGCGGCAATGGTGTAAGTCAGGGCATCACTGTTTGAGTACTGGGAATCCCATTCAGCAAGAACTGCACCGGTTGAAACCTCCATGAGCTTCAGAAGAGGAGTAAATGAGTCCGTTTCAACTTCAATACGCACTGTGTTGAGCCTCGCTGCATCAAACTGGTAACCATCGTAGTACAGGTTGCCGTGATCCGGGTCTTGAAGATCGCCGTCCTGAATTGCCTCTACTTCCACAATTTCCAGAGCTGTCTGCTCTATACGGCTCTCATTGGAGCCGCATGCTGTCACTGCAATAATCGCAACCACCACGGCAGATACTAAACCGTAGAGTATCCTTTTTCTGTGTTTCATCGTTTCCTCCTCATGGCACGGCGGTGTGCAGTGCCCTGTGTGCAAAACCCGTCAACCTGACAAAAGCTCTGAACTCAAAGAAGAATAGTCAAGTGTATCAGCTCTGGCTTTCAACCGCAGGAATTCTTCAGTGTCAATCTGTTTAGCCAATCTGGAAAGCCTCTCTTCAACTGTCTGCTTTTCTCCCTCGGAAGAGACCCCGTTGTTTGCCAGCACCATAAGAATAATGGCGGCTTTCGCCCTGTCTCCAAGAACGGTGTAAGCACGGGACATTCCGCTCAGTACAGCCTCCTGCAGGGGAATCAAACCCACAGATTCCGCGACTGAAAGTGCCACTTTCTGATAACCAAGAGCCTGCTCCGGGGTGTTCATGGCAAGTGCTGCCTCCCCAAGGTTCAGGTTGCAGATCACCTCACCTTCCCTGTCTCCTATACTCAATGAAGCGTCAAGGCTTTTGCTGTAATACTCACATGCTTCAGTGATCTCTTCCTTTTCCGAGGCTACGCAACCCAGGTTCCCAAGGCAGTTTGCTATTCCCCATCTGCTGCCTGCCTTTGTGTACAGAGCAAGGCTGTCTCTGTAAAAGCTTTCAGCCTCCTTTAAACGATGGAATTTAAGCGCCACATTTCCCATGTTCAGACAGGTAATGGCCAGGCCGGGGTCACTGGCAATTTCCGTGTATATCGAATGGGCCTTCCAGTAGAATGAGATGACACTTTCGTATGTGCTCTGATCTTCAAACTCCGCAATACGCATGTATGCCCTGGCAAGTGCAGCTCTGTTTCCAGATTTCTTAGCCCTGTCGAAAGCCATCCGGGAGAACTTTTCGGCATCGGATCTTCTGCCGGTAACATCAGCTACCCAGGCGCGGCTCTGCAGAGCGTCTGCTGCCAGTCCGGGAAGACCACCTTCCTCCGCCATTTTAAACGAAGCTTCCAGCCTGGCTTCAGCTTCTTTGTAACGGCACAGTTTTTCAAGGCAGTGACCGCAGTTCAAAATGAGTTCTGTCTGAAGCGGTTTATCCAGCGCCTCCTGTGGAGCGGCAAGTGCTCTTTCAAACCGGGAAAGGGCCTCCCTGTATGCACTGGTAGACATGGCGGATTTTCCGGAACGGTTAAGCCATACCACTGCTTTCTGCCAGTCTTCGCCGTTCTCGTAGTGGTCTGCAATCTGGCCCGCGAATTCTGAAATACGGTCTCCGCTGTTGTGTTCAAGCCACACAGCCACAAGCCTGTGATACTTCTTTCTTAAACGGAGAAGAACTGTTTCATAGGTAACATCCCGGAGGATGGCATGCTTGAACAGATACTCTCCGGCAAAAGAGAAAGTGGAACTGCTCATTCTGTGCACCAGATCGTGGCGTTCAACAGAAGAAAGCATCTCAAGAATGGCGGCGGACTCTCCTCCGCCGTAGAGTTCTTTCACCGTTCTGTCCCAGAATATTCTGCCTACAACCGAAGCCATCTGAAGAAGTGATCTTTCTTCTGCCGGAAGTGTATCAAGCCGGGCCTGCAGCACGCCGGTGAGTGTGGAGGGCACCTTCTCCCGTGAAAGGGCATCCACATTAACCGTCCAGTCCTCCTGTGAAATAACCCCGTCTTCAACGAGCATCTTAACAAGTTCCTCAACGTAGAAGGGATTGCCGTCCGCATTTGAAACGATGAGCTCCGACAGTTCCGCAGGCAGATTCCTGACCTGTTTAAGAATCTCTCCGGTAAGCTCTCTGCTCTCACTTGAAGACAGAGGCTTCAGCTGCATGGATATGCTGGGCAGCCCGCTTCCCCACTGGGGCATTCGCTCATAAAGCGGGGGTCTGGTCAGGCACAGCACAAGCATCTGCCCCCGGGGATTTTCTCTTACTATCTGCTCAATCAGTTCAAGCGAAACCGAATCTGCCCAGTGAAGGTCTTCCAGATAAACAAGAGTTCTTCCTGACGCGGCAATCCTTCCGAAGTACTTCACAAGGGCGGTTTTCCCTGCCGCTGCCCGGGAAGAATCCCCTTCAGCACCCTGTATGTAAGGGGAGGCCTGCATATCAAACCCAGCGTAATTACAGGCAAGATGAATGTCTTCAACTTCAAGAACAGACCCCATGCCCTTTTCCAGTTTTTCAAAGGCAACAACCGAAGAGTCATCTTCATGAACACCGAAACTGAACCTCAGTATATCTCTGAAAACGGAACATGGAATATCAACCATTCCAGGCGTACACCTTGCGTTGAAGAATACAGTTTCTTCCGGGTCTTTTTCCACAGCCAGCCGGAATTCATGAAGAAGTCTTGACTTTCCAATTCCGGCTTCTCCTGTGACAGTTACCATGGCTGTGCGCCTTGAAGAGTCCACTTCCCTTACCACGCTCATAAGGGTTTTCATCTCCGCGTCTCTTCCAACCATCACAGTTTCCTGGCCGAGAACCGCAGTGTTAAGCCTGGACACCTGCCGGGAAGCGGTACCTGTAACCAGGAACAGTTCAAGCTTCTCTTCAATTCCCTTAACCTTCACCGAAGCAAGCTGCCTGAAAGTAAAATCATTCTGGATATGCTTCCACGAGTTCCGTGAAACTATCACCTGGCCAAGAGGAGCGTGGGATTGAAGCCTGCTGGCAACATTCACTGTGTCACCCATCACAGTGTACTCTCCACCCAGGCCCACCGGGCTTACAAACACCGGCCCTGTGTGTATCCCTATTCTTATCTTGAAAGGCGGAATAAGCCCGTGAGATTCGCTGCTGATAAAGCCTGCGGCATCCTGCATGGCAAGCGCGGCCTCAACGGCACGGAACGAATCGTCTTCCCGAACACCCTCAAGCCCCCACACGGCAAGAACGGCATCACCTATGTGTTTGTCCACCGTGCCGCCGTGTGAAATTATCACAGTGTCCAGAGCTCTCCACAGGGTGTTGATAGCGGTTGTAACATTTTCCGCGTCATTGTTGCGGCAGATTGATGTAAAGCCCGACACATCGGCAAAAACCACCGTTACATACTTTCGCAGCTGTCTGTCCGGCTTCTTCTCACGGTTTGAAACGGCATCCAGTTTTTCCTGAAGAGCTGAGATGGAAGTGTCCACCACAGCGTCTCCCAGAATAGCCCTGTGGGCTTCCAGCCCTTTTATGGCACTTCTAAGCGCCTGTACTTCACGGTGTTCAGCCAATTATCTCCTCCTGCATCACAGAGATGCCGTTGTTTTAGCGTAGAATACTTTTCTCTCTTCAAGGTAGTCCATCATGAACTTGAAACACTGTTCATCACGGCCAAGATACTCCGCCGGGCTAAGCCCCTTTTCACTGTACAGCCCTGACAGAACAGCATTCACCGCAGCGGTGCAGGCGTAACCTGTGGTTCTTGCCATGGAAGATGTCTTTGTTTCCCGGTTGTATTCATCATAAAGTTCCCAGGTGTATTCAACCGGCTTCCCATCCTGTTCACCGCCTACAACAACACGCATAACGGTGAACTCCTCTTCCTCCACACCCAGCTTCCAGTTGCTCTTCGAGAACAGTATCTTCTCGGTCATCTGCAGGGGGGAAATCATTACACCGTTGATCTCCACAGGCTCATTACTGAAAAAACCCGACTCCCTGAGGATCCTGGCTTTCTCAATGTGCCCCGGCCATCTCATTGTTTTCTCTTTCATGTCCGGAATATCAGGCATGTTTCGAAGCAGAGAACGCAGGCCATCGCTGTTCCACGCTTCAAGTGTACCGCACTCCTCAAAACTGATCAGCTCCGGATCAGACAGAGCAGGCCGAACCACATCCTTTCCGTTCTCTCTGTACCTTGCCGGTCTTACATACTCTTCTATCACATCACAGGGGGAAAATGGCGCTTTGTACTCCCAGGGCCAAACCCGTTTTCTGGGCAGCCCGCCTACAAGGCACAGGTAGGAGTTAACCTTCATTCTGCTGTAGTGGTAACCGAGAATCACATTGCACATACCAGGGGCAACACCCATGTCTGTAACGGCGATCACTCCTTTTTCTCTTGCAAGCTTGTCCAGTGGGGCGGAATCTTCAGGGAAAAAGGCGATGTCAACAACATTCTTCCCTGCTTCTATTACACTTTTGAGGGTATTGTACCCCATGAACCCAGGCACAGCGCTTACGACCACATCTGAATCGGCAACAACACTCTTTACGAACAGGCTGTCACTTAGATCTCCATGTACGCAATCAATCCCATGGTTTGTTTCAAGCTTCTTCAAAGCGTTTCTGTCTATGTCTACAGAAACAACCGAAAACGATGTTTTAAGATCGGCAGCAATGGCACTTCCCACCATTCCCGCTCCCAGAACTGTTACTTTCATTGTTCCCCCTGTGCAAAACAGTTATCTGCAGAATAGCTGTACAACCGGCACCGTTTATACATTCTCCCGGGAAAGATGGCTGGTTCATACAGTTCTGAATCTGTTCTTCTTTTGTTACTTGACATTTTATCACATTCCAGTAATAGTCTGTGCGGAGGCTCGGCCCTGGGGTTGCTTTCGGGTGGCTCTAAGGGCATTGCCTCCTTTTTTCTCAGCTTCTGGAGCCAAATGGATCCGGAACATATACGATTCCGTATGAGGTAAATTAATTCCCATCGTTTTCTATGTTTCCTTCGAACTGGAGCTGCGCAAGCCACCTGCCGTATTCAGCCGCGATTTCCGGTCGCACTTCAGCATTCATGCCTCTGAACGGAATTCGAAATCCCTAGTTAATACAGTAAATAGCAAGATCAGCTGCCTGTACTGGATAAGTCATATCAAAGGATACAAACAGCGGACTGGGTACTATATAAGTAGATCGGAATCTTCCAGTTCCTGTGTTTCTAAAATATGCTTCCAGTCGTTTTACAAACCTGCGGTCTTCTGATTTTTCTACTTCATCCATTACTATCAAACCATGTTTACGCTCTTGTTCTAAAAGATAGAAATAGCGTTCGAAAAGGAATACATGATCTTTTCGTAGAAATTCCTCTGATTCGTAAGTATCAGATTTCTTTACTCCCCGGGGAATCATTGAAGCAAAGATTGTGGCTCCAAGCTGCTGAAGTAATTCAAAGATTCCAGTAGCCATTTCCAGGGAAGCCTGGCCATAAGCTGTGAACTCTGATCGCGAAGGGGCTTTTTTTTCCAATCCCCTGGTCAAAAAACCTCTACAGTGTTTTCTACGATTTTCCGGTATCATTTTTGGCCCTTGTCGTGCCCACTTGAACCGGTCCTTATCAAGAAGCTTGCTACCTTTCAGCTCAGTTCGGAATTCATGCAGCAATGTGCCAAAAGTTGTAAGTTCAAGGCGTTGTATGGCTTGTATAAATGGCCACAGCTTTGAGATGTGCAAAGCAATACCACCCCTGACCTCATACGGCATGGTACGGTGATCATGGCCGCTTTCATCCATGAATAGTAAGTAACTCACCGTCTCCTCTCAAAATTCATTGTCGCAACAGCATTGCACACACACACCCGACTAAGCATACAGAAACAGAATTGCTTCCGGTAGACAGGAACCCTCAGGGTATTGAAAAGGGCGCCTGCAAGCAGACGCCCTTGAAGACAGGGAATCTTCTAGAAGTTGTAGGTAGCTGCAAGGCTTCCCATAAAGCCGTTTGCATTTCCGCCAACCATGTAAGGGCCGCTGTGAAGGAAGCCCTCGTTGATGGTAGCATCAACGATGAAGTTGTCCCAGTGGAGACCTACACCGAAGTTGGTGTCAAAGTTGTTTGTGAACTGGTTGAAGTCACCTCTTGCGTAGTAGTTTGTTGTGCTTACTGCACCTGCACGGAAAACAACAATCTTTCCTACTTCCTGCTCTATACCACCGGAAACCTTTGGTATTTCAATCAACATCTCGGAATCCGGAGTTCCACCATCCGGGTAGTCGCCGCTGTAGCTTGTAGACTGAACACCGGCGAACACACCAAGAACAAGGTTAGTGTTATCGGCAACTTTTTTGTTGCGTCCGGCACCAACATCAAAGGTAACGTCAGTAACGTAAAAGGTTGAATCAACAAAGGTCTCTACATTGTGCATGTCTATGCCTGCGCTGATAATAGGGAAAAGATTGAAGAAGTTATCACCGTGACCGCGCAGAGAAGCACCGAAATTGATATCCTGGCTGTTCCAGTTGTCGTCATTGAAATCGATTGAAGAGTTATCAATTCCCGCAGCAATGGCAAGATCGGAGTAGTCTGAAAGAAACGATACATTTGTTCCCCATTCCACTCCAAACCTAATATCTTTCTCTGTGGTTGAGTCAGTTGGCGCAAATTTGTTAAAGTCAAGAGAAACAATGGCTCCCCAGCCGCCGGGGCTGAAAAGAACTTCGTGGCTGTAGTCGTTGTGGTTAATAGTTACGCCGTAGGTGTTGCCACCAAGGCCGTCTACAATACCAAACCAGCCGTCACTGATGCTTTCGGCAGTTTCGCTGCCCCCTGTTACAAACTCATAGTCCCCGATGACGCCAGGGTATGCCCACATCTCAAGATAGTCGTTTACCAGCAGCCTGGCGTCGCCGCCGAGCACTGTAAGCCTGGGGTCACTGGCGAAAGCAGCAACTGCAAGCAGGCCTAGAACAATAATAACCTTCCTCATTTTTCCTCCTTGTTACACAACAATTCAGCACGACATCTACCGGCTGAACAAAACAGGATTCACAATGAAAACACAGACCATGGACTTTGTGGCTCCTCAACGGTCTGCTGAACCCTCCCCCATGTGCAAGCACACATGCTGTAAATATAACAAGATACTGCTACGACAGAAATACCTGCAGAAAATCGAAAGAGCATCACCGGATTAGCTCCGATTACCGGATGGAGCCCGTTTCGTAATGCTGGTATTTTTACAGCCCCGATTTTTGTGAATATTCCCAGGATGAAAAGAACACTTACAACTGGAATAACAATCTGGAAGAGCAGAGGTCTGCTGTGGCCGGTTGCCCTGCTGTTAAGAGCGACTGCCTGCTCAGTTAAGAAAACCGCAAGGGGGCTGATTGTTGAGCCGTCTCAGGGCTGTACAGGTGGATGTATCGGTTGCAGCCTTCCGGAGAAGCCTTCAGTTCTGGAACCTGAAACACTGGAGGCATGGCTTGGAGTATCCCCTGCGGAGCCTGTTACCATTCACTTCTCGGGGAAACACTCCGACCCGCTGGCATCCCCGGACATAGAGTCTCTGGCAGTTGCGGCACGCAGGCACTGTTCCATGCTTTCCATAAGCACAATAGGTCTTGGTATGAAGCCAGGCCTGGAGCAGCTTGCTGTAGACAGATGGATCTTTTCCATTCCCGCTGCCACTGAAAAGTCCTGGATACAGCTCAGGGGCAACAACCGGCTTCAGGAAGCAATAGAAACTATTAACACCGTGCGGGAAAACAGCACAGCCATGGTGGAAGTGGTCCTGACCATCTGGAAGGCTTCCGCGGACGACATCAAACCGTTCAACGCCTTAAAAAAAACACACAGCTGGAAACACACAAAGGTTGTATTCGGCAGGTTTGATCCCGACGGCTACCATTTCGGAAGGCTTGAAAACATAGCGGTGAACAGCAGGGAGTGCCCCTATTCAGTTGACGAAAACAACACCCTGTCACTTAAAAACACACCACAGGGCTGCCCTCTGTCCGGTTATCTGTTCCTTGACGCACAGGGCACTCTGCGCCCGTGTCCGTTCACCGGCGATGAATCTCCGCACCTCACCGAACCGGAACAGAATTCTTGGAAGCAGGCAGGTGAATGGGTTAAAAACAAGAACGGAAGAGAATACCCTGCCTGCCGCTGGTGTCCGTAGTTAAACTACTGCTGCGCCGCCGGATGACCTCTGTAGAACTCCTCAAAGGCAACTGCGTCCTGTTTTTTCAGCGGATAACCGGTCCAGCCCACATTGCTGTCATTTTTGTTCAGGTAGATACCTCTGCTGAAAAAACTGTTCTTTACCTTCAGCCTTCTTATCGCTGAAAGCTCATGCAGAACGGCACCCTCCACCTGGGCAACGATTTCATCCATCAGCCCACTCAGGTCAGACAACCTGACTCCGTCCTCTGCGGCAAAGTTTCTGATCATCTCCGCAGGGTTCTTTCCCTTAAGTGTAAGCGTTGTTGTCTCAGACCGATACCTTATGTAGCCTTTCACCCGTGTAACTTCAATGGGTACAACCAGAATTCTGTCGTGAGTTCCAACAAGGCAGCCCTTTCCCATACCGGCCGTGCCCACGTAGGTAATGTTATCAGCCAAAACAAAATCTCTTCCCTGTTGCAAAGCCATTTTCTCCCCCTGCAATTAAGAGTTCTCCGTGTATTTAATTCCGCATCATGACCGCTACTATTGCACTTCTTTCGCTGTTTCAACAGTGCCCGGCAGGTCGGTAGTGCTGAGACTCTGCGGCTTTTAATACCAGTGTATTTCTGTGTCTTCTCTTCCCGGTCTACCCTGCTGAGCCGCCTGTTTTAAGAGTTTACCTGCAAAAAGTTGATAACCTTCATACTTTTTCCCTGCAAAAAGTCGTAAATCTTACACCTTTTCATTGAAAGGACAATTTGTTCCTTCATAATCAGGTCATGAGACGCTAAGCAGAACAGGAATTACAGCTGTGGAAGACAGATCCGTACAGGAAGCCCCGTTCAAAATCTCTTTCAGTCTTCAGAGAGAAGTACAGTCCGGAGCTGTCCATAAAACTTGGCGGCTGGAATTTCTCAGCAACAGGCGGTGTTCTCAGTATTCCGCTTTACGCCGCTTCAAAAATACCGGAGTTGATCCAGTAAAAAACGCCGCCTCCTGTGGCAGTGCATTCAAGTGAAGTTCTCAGTACAGGCACATCTCTGCAAGGGATAATACAAGCCGACAGAGATCCCCGCTGTGGGAACACAGTGTCTCAGGCTGTGCGCGACCATTCGCCTGCTGACGATGCTGACCATAGATGAAACCCGAGGAAAGGAATCTCTCGACTGACAGGCAGCTTTGCTTTGACGCCTGAAACTATCTATTTTACGAAGATGTCAGGGGATGCGGAAACTCATGAGGGGAGATTTCAGTTGAGCAGGCTTTTCACAATTACAACGGTTTCAAGTTTTCTGTTACTGGCTGCCTGCGGCAGCGACACAACCGGACCAGGTGAAGCAGGCGACTGGCTTCCCCTGACGGTAAACAACTGGTGGATCACAAATACCTCCGGTTGCTTTACAGAAACCAAAGGAGACACAACCGGTACCTGGAGCGGCACATTTGATGTAAGAATAACCGATGTTGTGCAGCACACAGGCGGTTTCTCCGTTTACAAACAGAGAGCTTTCAGATCCATCACAACCACCACACCGGACACATCATGGACAGCTGTAGACACTCTGTACGCCTACTTTCAGAAAACAGATGAAGAGCTGAGATGCTACGACGATACAACCACGCTTCAGTACGATGTCTGGCTGAGGTTCCCTGTCACCCTTGGCGATACATGGATGAAAACTGACAGTTCACAGATCGAGCTTGAGGTTACCAGCCTCTCTGCAACGGTAACAGTACCTGCCGGTACCTTTGAAAACTGTATCGTAGTGCAGGAGACCGCGCCCATCGGTTCAGGCTTTTCCGTAACCGATCACTACTACCACCGTGGTGTTGGTCAGGTTCAGAATCTGTTCAGTATGGATGGAATGTCCGGCATCATCAAGCTCGACAGCTACAACATTCTATAGAGCAAAAAACTGTGAGTACTGCACCGGAAGGCAGCCGTGAAAACTGAGAAGAAAACAAACAGGAAAACGAGCAAGACAAAGAAAAGAACAGCAAGGGCCACCACCCGCAACAAACGAACACGTGACCCGATAAGAATCTTCATTACCTCTGCCCTGGTTGTAATGGCCGTTGGCTACATAGCCACCGCGACATATCTCTATATCAATCAGAGGAAATTCCTGTACTTTCCCACCGAGGGAGTGCTGCCCACTTCCGAGCAGACTGTTGAAATACAGTCCGGCACTGTTACCCTCAGAGGCTGGGTTGTAAATGAAGGCAGTGAAGACGCAGTCATCTACTTTGGCGGTAACGCCGAGAGACCTGAGGCAAGTCTTGACGACTTCAAGTACCTTCTGGACAAACAGGCCGTCTACATGATCAACTACCGGGGTTACGGTAACAGTGATGGTACCCCTACAGAAAAAGACCTGTTCGTGGATGCCATTGCCATCTACGACCATGTGGCGGCAAGCCACAGCAGCATCAGTGTTGTCGGCAGAAGTCTGGGCACGGGAGTTGCCGTTTTCCTCGCAACGAAAAGAGACATACACAGGCTTATTCTTGTAGAGCCCTACGACTGTCTCGCGAACATAGCCCAGGACATCTACCCTATTTTCCCCATGACGATTCTTATGAAGGACAAGTACGATTCCGCTCAGATGGCTCCCATGATCACCGCACCCACGCTGATTATCATGGCGGAAAACGATGAGGTAATACCAGCCAGATCAACCTACAGGCTCATCTCGGCACTGGACAAGAATATTCTGGAAACAGCAACAGTACCCGAGGCCTCACACAACAACATAAGCGACTACACACAGTACTACATGCTGCTGCGGGATTTCATAAACAAACAGTAACCAGTTATAACTCCCGGCTGCCTGTATAGCTTCTCATTTCTCGGGTAATTACTGTTTTTATCTCTTCCCAGCTGACTTTCTCTATTGTCTGCGGGTCCTGCCCCAGATCAGCATCATCAAAATATGTGAGACTCTTGATGATCTGGAATTCATTCACTGCGGGATACTTGGCTTTGAAAAGACTGAGCATCTCCTTAACTCCATATTCATGAAACAGATAGAATATGTCGTAGAAGTCTTTCTTTGCTCCCCTCCCGGAAATGGCAGATAGTTTCATCGGTATTATATCTTCAATGGAAAGCATCCTGATTCCGTCAATCTGTTCAACCGGATTTAGCAGCGGATATGAATACCTGATAAGATCAACTTTCACAAAACTGTCGTTGCTTCCCGTACTGCACGCAGCATCAAAACTCAGGGAATTCTTTCCTGTTGCTGCATTTGAGATAACAAACTGCTTCTGCAACTCTGTAAGCAATTCTTCCGAATCAAATTGTTTCAGAGTGAACATGCCAATGTCCAGTGAAATTCGATGGCCAGCCTGTAATGCCAGAGCTGTGCCTCCCACAAGAAAGAAATCCTGCAGGCTTTTCTGCGCCATTAATTGTTTCAGTAATTCCAGAGTTTCTTTATGGACGGATCTGTATTGCAGCACCTGAATCTCTCTTTCGGGATGTCGAATATTGCCTTGCAAAAACTCAACGTAATCTTATCCATGTAACGAAGCTGAAGAGCCTCATCTCTTATTCTATCCAGCCCGTAATACCTGCAGAGTTCCTTCCAGTCTTCAAAATTACCTCTGCCCAGTACCCGTCCGATCACAAAGCGTGCATTACTCTCATAATCGATACCATCAAAGCTGACATCCCAGAACAAAGTTCTTCTTAAAACGGGCTTTACTCTTTTCATATCAGCAATTTAACCTCTTCTGACAACAGTGTCAATCAATATCCGGCAGGAATAATAACACCTGATAACTCTACTCGCAGGCAATCTGTTTGAGTATCCTCAATGCCACGGCAGCGGCACCAACACCGTTGTCTATGTTAACAACGCTTACCCCCGGACTGCATGAGCTGAGGGATGAAAAAAGTGCTGTGAAGCCATCCAGAGAGACTCCGTAACCGGTGCTTACAGGCAGTGCTATAACCGGACCGGGGAACAGTCCGCCCAGTACACTTACAAGTGCCGCGTCCATACCGGCGCACGCAATACACACAGATGCTGAAAGAATGTCAGGCAGCACTGCACCAAGCCTGTGTATACCGGCTACACCCACATCAGCTGCCAGCTTCACAGGAACGCCCATTGTCTCAAGAACAGTTACCGCTTCCCCTGCAACCGGCAGATCGGAGGTTCCTGCTGTAACAACCACAACCGAGCCTGTTGTCTTGAATGAGCCGGTGTATTCTCCCACAACAAACATCCGTGAGAGGGTATCCATCTTCCCTGTGGGAAAAGCTTCCTGAAGAAATGAATCAAAGCCCTCCGGGACTCTGGATACAATAGCCAGGCCTGTTCTTTTGAAAAGAGATTCCGTGATGGCGGTAACCTGCTCTGCGGTTTTACCCTGGCCGAACACCACCTCCGGCAGAGGCTGCCTCCCGCCCCTGTGGGAATCAACCACAGAGAATCCCAGGTCATCCAGCCCCGCTTCACGGAGCAGAGATACAGCTTCACCGGGTTCTATACCCGCGGCCTTCAGCACCTCAAGCAGTTGTTCAGCGTTCAAATAGATCTGCCGCCTTTCCCCTGGCCTGCTGCAGAACAACCTTCACCGGTACCCCGGCAGCTTCTGCAAGCGCAACACAGTCTTCAAACTCAGGCTCTGCGCTGACCAGTCTGTTCCTGTAGTACCCAAGCTTCACTGAAACTTCACCGTAACCGGTAACAACCTTCTTGAACTCCCGCGTCAGCACCACCCTCTTCTCATCGGAGATCCTAACTCCCAGGGTGGTGGACTGCGAAAAAACCACATCAAGAATCGCATCTGTTTTATCCTCCGGAAGATGCACCACAAGCTCCGCGGCAGGTCTTCCCTTTTTACCGAAACATTGTCTGGCATAACAGTCAAGTGCCCCCGCCCGAAGTATCCTGTCATTCAGCACCGGCCAGATCCTCGGATCGAGGTCGTCTATCACAGCCTCAATTTTTATACAGCTGCTGTTTGAGTGAGTATCTGAGGTCTCTCCCACCACTATCCGCAGCAGATTTGCCCTTGTCTCTCCATCTCTGGTTCCGGCACCCATTCCATTTGTAAGACCTCTGTAAACCGGAGGAGTACCCCACGATTCAACCAGAGCGGTCAGTACAGCCGCACCTGTAGGTGTTGTAAGCTCATTAGGCTCATCTGTCTGCACAACGGGAACACCCTTCAGCAGCCTTGCTGTTGCCGGTGCCGGCAGAGGCAGTGTACCGTGGGCACAGTCTACAGTACCTGTGCCCACGGAAACCGCGCTGGAATACACAGCTTCAACTCCCAGCAGGTGCAGACCCAGGCAGCTTCCCACCACGTCAATAATAGCATCCATGGCACCAACTTCGTGAAAGTGAACCTCTTCTATGCCAATGCCGTGAGACTCCGCTTCTGCTTCCGCCAGACGCTGAAAAGCTTTCAATGCTTTTTCCTTTACCCAGGGATCAAGAGCGGAGGGTTCAATAATGTTCCTGATATCAGAAAGATGCCTGTGCACATGCTCATGGGGAACTGTAACCTCTACATGGGTTCCCTGCAGGCCTCCCCGCTGTACCTTTTTCGCTTCAATACTCCAGCCTGAAACAGGCAGCTTCTTCAAACCTTCAATCAGATCATCTACCGCAAGACCATTATCAACAAGCGCTCCCAGAATCATGTTGCCTGAGATGCCGCTTACCGGGTTAAATACTGCAATCTTCATTGTGATAAATCCCAACTATCTTTGTATGTTACATAAAACTTTGAGAGTTATATGATAAGCAAAAGCAACGGTAAAGGAAGACCCTATGAGCAGCATCACCCGGCAGTTTTACCCTGCACTGGCACACCGGTTTGCAAGAGCCGGGAAAACAGGCATTCTGGTATCCGGAGGTATGGACAGCGAGATTCTGATGAGGGCCGCCGCGGATGTGCTGGGTAACACTGCAACTGTTGCCTTCATTGCTGTTACTCCTTTCCTTGCGGAGTACTACCTCTCAGTTACGGAAAAGTTTACAAAGGAAACAGCTGTTGAACTCATCCGCGTACCTGTAGACACCCTCTGTGTCACAGAGGTAAGACTTAACACCAGTCAGAGGTGTTACCACTGCAAAAAAGCCATCTTCGGCAGGGTAAAACAAGTTGCTGAGGAAATGCGGATCACCACCCTTGCAGACGGAACCACTCTCAGCGACATTTCAGAATACCGCCCCGGTCTGAAAGCCGCTGAAGAACTGGGCATACAACATCCTTTCCTGGCAGCTGAAATGACCGGGACAGATGTTTTAGCCCTGGGAAAACACCTGGGAATGAACAGCACCAGCCGCCCTTCCGATTCCTGCCTCGCTACAAGGATTCCTGAGAACACTGTTATTACCCCTGAATTGCTGGCTGTTACGGCTGAGATAGAGCAGCCGCTGAGACCACACGCAAAATACCGTCTGAGAGCCCAGGTATCACATGAAGGGATAACTCTGGAATATCAGACAAAGGATAAAAAGCTTGTGGATGCCCACAGGCAGGAACTGAACAGCATTGCCGAATCACACGGACTGGGCATTGCTTTTCATGAAAACTCCTGAATTCATGAAGGGGAACTTTTTACAGACCTTGTTGTACCCATATAAAGTAATTAGAATCCGGTGTTGTGGAGGAAATATTATGAGATTTCTGAATTGGCCGCACGCCATTATCGGTTTTCTTATAGGGATAGCGCTCATCCTCTATGTCAGAGGGGAACAGAGTGCGGAGGTTTCTGTTCAGAATACTCCTGAGGTTGTGGAGGTGCAGGCAGAATGACTGAGAAAGTAGTGTCCTTGTCCGGTGGGCTGGTGCTGGGAATGGTGTTCGCACTGTTTCTCGGTATAGGTGCCACCCAGCACATTTCGTCAACAGTACACTTCGAAGTGCCATCTGTTATGCAGATGACCATTGCTCAAACTACACACAGCAACTCTGCTCCTGCTTCTGATACAACACCGGCAGTTAACACAACTACCCCTGCGAATGAGGACAGTGGCAGAATCACAAGAATCGCCACCGTTACTGAAACCACCGACCCGGTTATTGCACAGGCAACAACGACAAACACAGCACCCAAAAACTGGGAATATGACACTTCTCCTAAAGTCGACAACGAGCTTCGCAGAGCCAACCTGCTGCACACCAGCATTGCGTCAAACACCGGAGCAACAAACACCTATTCTGGTCTGGGTATGACAGCAGCAAGAGAAAACAACTTCGTTGCAATAGCAGGCAGCTCTGAAAACGGAGCCAACTACAGCGGTGGCCATACACCATCGTTCATCGATAGCAAGCCGCAATCACACGGTTCTCCGGCCATTGCCCAGAACGACCCGGACAACGACCCGGAAGATGATCCTTCAATCTCCGGCAGCGGATCAGCCAAACCAGGTCCTGCCCCAGGTCCTGATTCCATCTCAGATGACAACACAATGCGACAGGTCGACCCTGTAAGACCGGGCCACAGTTACGCCGATGTACAGTTCGGCGGAGGCTCGGAATTCAATCCCGGCAGCATCAGAATCTCCCAGGACGGCCGACACAAACCTGAATTCGACTGAAAGATTTAATCATACAACAGAAGGCTGGAGCAAAATGCTTCAGCCTTTTGCTTTAATAGAAATCTCTCATGAAGAAACATATCTCGTAAAATATTACGACATACACTTTGTTTTCAATATATTTCGTCATATATTGCGGAATAAGAAGGGCGAAGTAATGAAAATAACAAATCAGTTATCAGAGAAGGCTGTTCTTGAAGAGCTGGCACAAAGACTGCTCCACCACCGGGTGGCACTCAACTTAACTCAGGAAGAGGCAGCTGAATCTTCGGGATTGGGAAAACGAACTCTTGAAAGAATAGAATCCGGCGAGGATTTCCGGGTATCCAGTCTTATCAAGTTACTGAAAACTCTTAATATGCTTGAAGCACTGGATGAGTTAATCCCCCCGGAGCAGAGCAGCCCTATCCAGCTTCTTGAGATGAAGAAACGCAGGAAGAAACGAGCCTCCACCGCCAGAAAATCCCAGGCAAAAGAGCCATGGCGCTGGGGTGACGAAAAGTGACCACTCTTGCCGAGGTAACACTCTGGGGCAGCAGGATTGGTGTAGTGGCGTTAAGTGATGATTCCAGAACAGCCACTTTCCAGTACGATCAGAAGTTTTCCCGGAGCGGAATTCAGATATCCCCTCTCGAAATGCCGCTTTCAAATCAGTTGTACTCATTTCCGGAACTGTCTCAGAAATCTTTCCACGGCTTACCTGGGTTACTTTCCGACTCTCTGCCCGACAGGTTCGGGAATGCTCTCATAAACCGCTGGCTGGCTCG
>Ga0164318_10001307_pt1 | contig 21910 bp, 22 predicted proteins | sample GuaBasSedimGuay9_FD_113734 | JGI IMG/M metagenome (GOLD analysis project Ga0164318, IMG submission 113734) | Subseafloor sediment microbial communities from Guaymas Basin, Gulf of California, Mexico - Guay9, Core 4571-4, 0-3 cm | ecosystem: Environmental > Aquatic > Marine > Hydrothermal vents... | reverse complement strand
CCGCCGGCGCTTGCTGCTCCGGCCAGTGGCGTCCAACACCGACTTCACGGTGGCCAGCGGGAACGTCTTGGCTATGACCCCCAGACTGATGTAATCCGTGATCCGGCTCCCTTTGGGGAGTTCGGCAATTTTTCGTGCCATCTGCGGTCCTCCTGTGATTATTTGACACAGGATACCACAGAATTTAGGTTAAGTGAACAGTATTGGATCTAAAGGATAAGATTAAGCAGGGTTTAAAGAACTTGGATGACTCCCGCCAGGCTAAGACCGGCCGGCCCCGATCCACGACTATCCACCACGTGCAGATCGGCGATCACAATATCCAGGTGGAAGGAGGTATCAATATTTCTACTCCTCCCCATCGGGAGCCATCTTTTTTGCGCCGGCATCTTGACAAATATCCCGGAATGGGCTTTTTGCTTTTCCTGGGTGCTATTTATTTTATTAACTCTTCTGATCGGGATATTTTATTCCCGCTTTTAAGACTGACAAATATCTTTCCCTCAAATAAAGGGTAACACCATGAGTTTGATTCTTACCTGCATATTATTCGGCCTGATTGCCTCCGGCATCGCCTCCAGCAAAGGCCGCGGCCCTATAACTTGGTTCATTTTGGGCTGTCTTATCGGCCCCTTTGCCCTGGTAGTCATCTTTTTACCTTCCGCCACTAAGATCGCTCAGCGCCAGGCCGTGCGTTATGGCCGCGCTCGCGGCTTTAAGAAATGCCCCTTCTGCGGTGAGGCCATTCGCCAGGAAGCCATCAAATGCCGTTTCTGCGGCAGCTCTCTTGCCCCAGCTCCCGCCCTTCCAGGTGCCGATCCCCCCCGACCTCTCCAATATCTGCCCTTTTTGCGAACACGCCAATATCCCGAACGCCAATTTCTGCGGCTCCTGCGGCCGACCTCTTCCCAAATCCCAATCTGGTTAATTTTGGATTTTTCCTGCCTTCAATATTTCTCATTTTATTAGCTAAAATAAATTTATTTTCCCCAAATTTCTCGTTTTACGCACTATCACAAAATATCATGATCATCCCACCCTAAGTCCATAATAATCCCACAAAAATACCTCATTCGCATCAATACCCCCGCGCCGCCCATATTTCTCATTCTACGTGCCCCCTATAAAGTGCATACCCCAATATGACTATTCATCCGAAATTCAGGTTCTGATCACCTGGAAAATCAATTTAAGGAAAAACCTACTCACGAAAATAAGAAGCCCTCGCTGTAACGAGGGCTAACTTTTTGTCTTTATTGGTGGAGATGAGGAGATTCGAACTCCCGACCTCTTGCATGCGAAGCAAGCGCTCTCCCAGCTGAGCTACATCCCCAGAGGTAATTCTATTCTATTTGCTAAAGCCAAGCATGTCAATAGCCCGGTTCTAACAATCCACCCAGCGCACCAATTTATCTAGGGGTTCCCGACTGCTGCGGAATTCATTAATCTTGGCCTTCTCGTCCGGGTAGCCCAAGGCAATGCCCACCACGATCTTTTGGGTGGCGGGGATCTCCAGGTATTTGCGAATCAGATCCGGATAGAGGGCCAACTGGGCCTCAATACAGGTTCCCAAATCCAGGGCGTAGGCCGCCAGACAAAGGCCGTGGACCATCGCTCCCATATCCAACATGGCGTAAGGAATACTGAAATCGCCCTGGAAAGTAACATAGATGATATGGGGAGCCGCGAAGGCCCGGGTCATATTAAGCATATGCTCCTGGCGGGCCGTCTTGTCTTCCCGAGCGATACCCAGTAACTGAAAAAGCTCTTTGGCTACGGTCAGATAGCGGTTTTGGGCCTGTTCCGGAAAGGCTCCTGGCATGGGTATATCCGGGTTGGGAGGGACCTTTTGGGCTACGGCCTCGACAAAGTCGGCGGTTAATTGTTTGACCGTCTGTCCACCCATAACCACCAACTCCCAGGGCTGGGTGTTGCCCCAGGAGGGGGCCCAACGGGCCGCGTCCATCAATTCCCGCAATGTCTCCCGGGGAACCGGGTCGGGCTTGAAGGCTCGAATACTACGCCGTTTTTTCAGGGATTCTAAAACCTTGTGCATGTCTTCCCCTCCTTAAGCTCAGGGCAATCTGAGCACCATTTGCAGATTTAGCATTAAATTCATGCCTCTCAAATTCTGAAATGTTCTAGCGGCCAGGATATGCTGGCCAATTGCACTTAGGCCCCCCAGTCTTACGAAGCCGGGAGGACGTTGCGAAAATCATTGATCTTGGTTATAAATAATTCCCAATGACGCATTGTGTCAAATAAATTTCTGAGGAACAGGAAACGCAATGGAAACCGCTGAGACGCGACACGGCACTTGGCAGGTAGCGGCCTTCCCCCTGGTAATCGGCTGGCAAGCGGAATATTGGTCGCTGCCGCTGTTCTTTCCAGACCTCTTGGTGGGTCATCTGGAAGGGCAACCGGACCATACTGGTTTGCAATCCTTACCCTTACCGCCCCTGGATAAGAGCCTGGCCTTTGACTGGCGGAATTATCATCCGGGGGAATTACTGCAATGGAAGGCCTATCTGGAATTTAAGGCCGGGGAAGAAGAGCAGGAAGACACCAATGACCTCATCCGAGCCATTAAGGGGAAGCCCGAACCGCCTCCGGCTCTCCCGACCCTGCCACCGGAAGCCGGTTTTCCTCAACTTCCCGAGGCCTCGATGATCTGGACCCTGGCCTGGCAACTGGAAAGCATGTGGGCCGAACAGGAGGCCAGGCTGCTGGTATTGCAAGACCAGCAATCTGAGCTCGACACCTGGCTGGCGCCCGAGCCTTGGGAAGAGCCCCCGGCTTTCCGACCGCCGCCGAGCCATGATCCGCTCTTGACTCCGGCCGCGCCGCCGGATCCGGAACTGGCCCTACTGCGTTTTTACTTCTGGCGGGCCATTCTGGGCTCCCGGCTTTCCCCGCCCTGGGTGCCGTTAATCCTCGCTTCTCCCGGCTTTTCGGTTCTGCGCGGGGAAGAGCCGGGACCGGCCTCGGTACGCTTAACCTTGCCAGGGTGTCAGAATCGGGAAGGTTTGGAACAGGCTGTCAATCAGGTGTCGGCCGCGGGATTAGAGAGCCGGTTGACCCAGGCGCTGGGCCAGGTTTTGGATGCCATGGCCAGCTCCCCTACCGAGATCGAGCCGGCCCAGCAGGAATTGCAGAACCTTGTTGAACAAAAACTAGGGCCAGCGCTGCGGTTGAATACTCCCCAGCCACTGATCACCCTAGAAATTTGTCCGACCATCAGAACCCACCCGGAGTTGTCGGATGACCTAAAAGAGATTTTTCCTGGACCAATGTTATATTGGCGGTCCAAAGGCCGCTAATCACATTTTCACTGTTCAGTTAAAGAGGTCCCGCGCATGACATCGCCTCTCATCCCCGGCAATTTCCATACCACCGCCATGGCCATCCCGCCCCATGATGATGTCGATGAAGCCCTGAACCTGGCCTTGTCGCTGGACATCTCCTTCTGACCGCAATTACCGGGCGTCAGCTACTATGAAGACATGTATGTCCAGGCCGCTGAGCATTTTCCGGGCATTGTCCTGCTGCCGGCAGGCAATAGCATCCGCTTTGATACTGCCAGGTTCTACGCGGAATTGCCGGAGATGCTGGCCCATTGGGAGGAGCCGGACTATTTTGGCATGAAAATCCTGGACGAAAACGATCGGCCGCTGATCTTTAACGATGAAGTCCGGTCAATATTGATGGATTTCATGGCGCGGCGGGTGCAGGTGCAGCTCCAACGTCTCAAAGCCAAGCATCCCCGGGCCCTTATGTTTATTGACGAACCCGGTCTGCAATTTATCTTTAGCTCGGTTTCGGGTTACACCGACACCAAAGCCCGTGAGGATCTGGACCGCTTCCTGGCCCAGATTGACCGTCCACGCGGTATTCACCTGTGCGGCAACCCCGATTGGGAATTTCTGCTGAAACGTGATCTCGACATTCTGTCCATGGACATCTATACCAATGCCGAGATTTTCCGCTGCTTTGGCCCCGACATCCGCCGTTTTGTGGAGCGCGGCGCGGTCCTCAGTTGGGGCATCGTGCCTACCGGCTTCGAGGCCTTTAACCAGGAATTTCAGGATCACCTGATCAGCACCCTGGAAGATATCTGGACCACCTCAGCTCAGGCCGGCATCGAGCGGCAGCAACTGGTCGCCCAGGCCTATGCCTGGGAACAGGTGAGAAGCGAATGCCATTATTTCTTAACCTTGGGCCAAGCCGCGCCGGGAAGCTTGACAATTAAGGACTAATCATTTAAAATTCCTCAGAATATTGTATATCGGAACTTAGCCTGGGCCCTTTAAGGAGAGCGCCATGAAAGTTTTGGGAATCTGGGGCAGTCCGCGACGCGGTGGCAATACGGAAATTCTGCTGGATGCTTTTTTAACCGGCGCCGCGCAAGGCGGCGCCGAGGTCGAGAAGATCACCCTGACCAAACTGAAGATTTCTCCCTGTATGGAAATTTATCATTGCATTAAAGATGGCACTTGTCCGATTAAAGATGATATGCTGGAGCTTTATCCCAAGCTGTTGGCGGCCGACGTGGTGGCTCTGGCCTCTCCGATCTTTTTTTATGGCTTGACGGCTCAGGCCAAGGCATTGGTTGATCGGACCCAGGCCCTCTGGGCCCGGCGCTATGTTCTCAAGCAGGACTTTCCCGGGCCGCAGCGTCAGGGGGTCTTGTTATGTGTCGGCGCGACGCAGGGCAAACATGTCTTTGTCGGCTGTCGGCTGACAGCGCGCTATTTTTTTGACGCCATTAACGTGGCTTATGCGGCGGAAATTTTGGTGCGCGGGGTGGATGAAAAGGGCGCTATTTTGCAAAAACCTGAGATCTTAGTTGAATCCGAAGATTTAGGGCGGCGTCTCGGGCAGGGTGAGACGGTAGGGCCGGTAAAGCTGTTCCCGCTGGCCTAATTGTTCCCATTGATTGAACCTGCATCAGGAGGATACGGATGGAATCTCCTTTTACCGTGGGCATGACTAATGAAATGCGGCTCAAGACCGAGCCGGGGCACTCAGCGCGGAAATTCTTTCCGCAATTGCCCGATGCCTTTGCCACTCCTTATCTGGTCGGGCTGATGGAAGGGGTCAGTGCTGAACTGATGGCCAAACATTTGCAGCCGGGAGAGCAGTCGGTAGGCATCGCCATGAATCTCAAGCACCTGGCCCCGACGCCGTTAGGCATGGAGGTCCGGGCGATAACCGAAATCACTCAGGTTGAGGGCCGCAAACTGACCTTCAAACTGGAAGTCTTTGACGAACAGGAAAAGATCGGCGAAGCTGTCCACGAACGCTTCATTATCAACGCCGATAAGTTTCAGCAAAAGATCGCGGCCAAGGCGTCGGCCGGTCAGCAAGGCTGATGTCCAAAGATTTTCCTTATGATTTAGTAACCTTGCGGGATTTTGAAAGCGGCTGGGGCTGGGATGCCCAGCTTCGGGGCCTGATCCGCCAAAAATATCGCCGGGATCTGGAAGGATTGAGCCACTTGGACCCCCAGCTCTTAGCCCGCAGCTTACGGGCCGAGGTGCTGCCCGAGCAGCCCTATGCCAGCGTTAAATGGTTTATCCGTCTCTGCCCTTTCCGGCCCCTGGAGCTTTATTTTCAATACGACTGGGACGAGGAGTTCGGCACTGATCTGCGCATCTTTTACGCCCGCAAAAGTTTGACCGTGCCCACCGAAGATGCATTTGTGTTCGGTTGGGATTTTCTAGGTTTATTGGCCCGCTATGGCCGGGGGACCTATGTTCCTGAGACTGATGGCCCCGGTTCGGGTTGGGTGCCGTTTGAAGCTGTCGAGGCCCGGGCCGGGGGGGCCCTCAAGGACTGGGCCTTGGGGCCGCGGCTGGAAGTCCTACCGCTGATCTCTGCGGCGGTCGCCCAGGTCGCCATGTTGCGCCTGGATTGCGGCACCTGGGTAGAAACTGCCGGCGGTTGGCTCGCCACCTGGCCGGTATTGCAAGATCTTAGCCTGCACCTGCGGGTGGCGCCGCCCGAGATCCAGGTGGCCTATGATGACCGGGGCGGGAGCAAGTACATGCCGGAATTTCTGTTGAGCATGGCCTGGTTATATATCAACGCCCTGATCCGCCAGGCCCGGCAGGTAGATGCCGATCTGCCGCGCTTGTCGCGTTATTTTTAGGGGGTAGAAGTCATGAAATGTGTCTATTGTGGGGCCGACGAGGTGACGGTCCGCACCCTTTGACAGGGCGGCCTTGAGGTGCGCTGCCAGGTGTGCGGCCATGAATATTCCCCCCAAGAAATTCGGCAACTCCTCAAAGGCAAAGGCCGAGGGCAGAAGATGGCCGATTCTCCGCCATCGGCGCCTAAATGCCGTATAACTTCCTAAGCGACTATTAACTATGGGGAAAATGCCTTCAAAATAATTAGTTTTTTTAGTTTTTAGTTTTGGTTTTTGCTGTAGAGCAGAACAATTGTCACATGAAATAAAAATAGTAGCAGCAGTTTCTGTCTTTACCTTTTTTAAGCTGTTTACTGCTAACTGAACCCTTAAACCTAACAAAAGTTCAACGGCGTTAAGGTATGAGGGGATGCTCAAGGAGACAACCGGTGGCCAGAGTAACCATTGAAGATTGTTTAGATAAACTACCTAACCGTTTTGCCCTGGTGCATTTAGGGGCGCAACGGGTGCGACAACTTTACCATGGGGCGCCGCTGTTGATCAAAGGCCGCAATAACAAAGAGATTGTTATGGCCCTGCGGGAAATCGCCGCCGGGAAGGTGACTCTGAGCGAGCCGCCCAAGGCGTTGCCCGAAAAATGACTTTAAGATTTGCTTCAGCCTAAATTTAAGTGATGTTAACTCATTTCCTCAATACCACCAGAGCCGCGGCGAACCGCCGGCCGGATCCGGTGCTGGGGAGGAGTAAGTCGATGATTTTGCCGCGCTTCTAAGCCGGGGAGTGAACTGATGCCGGCCAATTTACCCCCCCAGTATTTTGAGGCGGAAAAGCGCTACCGGGAGGCCAGGACTACCAGAGACAAGCTCAAGTGCTTGGAAGAAATGCTCACCATTATGCCCAAGCACAAGGGCACGGATAAACTCCGGGCTGATCTTAGGCGGCGCATTTCCAAACTCAAAGATATGGGCCAGGCTCGCAAAGGCCCGGGCCGCCGGACCCCGGTCTATCTCCTGGAAAAAGAGGGGGCCGGGCAGATTGCCCTGATTGGTCCGCCCAATACCGGCAAATCCTCTCTCATAGCCGCCCTGACCAACGCCCAGCCCCTGATTGCCGACTATCCCTTCAGCACCCGCATCCCCCTAGCGGGCATGATGACTTACGAAAACGTCCAGATTCAATTAATTGATACCCCACCGTTAAGTTCCGACTTCCTGGAACCCTGGTATCCCGATCTGTTGCGTCGGGCCGATGCCTGGGTCTTGGTGGTCAGCCTGGCCGACGACGAGGTCTTGGACCAGATCGAGCAGGCCGAAGCCATCCTGGCGCCGTTTAAGTTGGGGCTGCAAGGTAAGGCTGCGGACTCGCATAATGCTGAATTACGGGGCCGACCGACCATGGTGGTGTTGAACAAAGTGGATCAGGCCCTGGATCAGGAGGAGGTGGCGCTAGCCCAGGAAATTATCCAGGAACGGTTTGTCATCCTGGCGGTATCGGCCCGGGCGCGCCAGGGGTTGCCGGAACTCAAGGCCGCTATCTTTAACATCCTAAATTTAGTGCGGGTCTATACCCGGGCGCCAGGGCGGGCGGTTAATTTCGAGGCACCTTTTGTCCTGCCGGTCAATACCACGGTCCAGGAATTGGCCTCTCGGATTCATAAGGAGTTTGCCCAAAAATTCAAATACGCCCGGGTCTGGGGACGAGAGACCTTTGAAGGACAGCGGGTGCAGCGCGACTATGTCCTGAATGACGGCGATATCGTGGAGTTACACCTTTAATCCGAAGTGCTGGAGGAAGTTTCCGATTATACTCCATCGGCTTATGGGTTGATCAGGGCCGCCATCTCGCGTACGGCCCGCTCGATGCCGACCAGCACCGCCCGAGCAATGATGCTGTGGCCGATGCTGTATTCGGCAAACTCCGTCCGACCCTGAAATCGTTTGATATTGCGATAGTTGAGGCCATGCCCGGCCTTGACCTTGAGACCCAACTGCTGGGCCTGACGGGCCGCGGTCAGTAATTCTTGGAACCGGGTTTCGGCCTCGGCTACCGTAATGGCTTCGGCATAGGTGCCGGTATGCAGTTCGACGCAATCGGCGCCGACCGCTTTCGCCACCTCAATCTGGGCGGCTTTGGGATCTACGAACAGGCTGACATAAATTTCCGCCGATTGCAATTCCTTGATATAGTCTTTCAGGGGAGCTTTATAGCGGGCCACATCCAAACCGCCTTCAGTGGTCAGTTCCTGGCGCTTTTCCGGTACCAGGGTAACCAGGTCAGGTTTGACTTCGAGGGCGATTGCCAAGATCTCCGGGGTCGCGGCCATCTCCAGGTTGAGGCGCGTCTTAACCGTCTGGCGCAGCAGGCGTAAATCGCGATCCTGGATATGGCGTCGGTCTTCGCGTAGGTGGACAATAATCCCGTCAGCCCCGGCCAGCTCGGCCAGGGCCGCGGCGGTGACCGGATCAGGTTCATCAATCAGGCGGGCTTGGCGCAGAGTGGCAATATGATCGACATTCACTTCTAGTTGGGGCATAGCGCTTCCTCCTTCAGATGGGGATGAATCAGACTGAGCAGTTCCCGAGTTTTAGCGGCCATCCGGTCCGCCTCCGCCTCGCTGGCCTCGTGATCATAACCGACCAGATGTAAAATGCCATGGATCAGATAAAGGTCGAACAGTTCTTCAAAAGTCCAGTCGCATTGTTGGGCCTGACGCTTAGTGGTTTCCAACGAAATGACCACATCTCCCAACATCTGGGACTGGAGCTCTGCGCCTGGTCCACCCTGCAGCGGGAAGGCGATTACATTGGTAGGGCCAAAGCGTTGGAAAGTGGCGCGATTAAGGCGGGACATAGCCGGATCATTGATCAGAGTCAGGCCAAATTCGGCCTCAGGATATCCCAAGGCGTTTAAGATCTTCACGACCTTTTTCCTGATTGCCGTTGGGTTTATGGATATCTTTCTTTGCCGGTTGTTTATCCAGATCTTCATGGCTTTTCTTTTTATCAGCGGCGCTCTTGTCAGCCGGGGTCGGATATTCGATGCGTTGATGGAAGATGCCGCTCAGGATCCTGATAAAGCACTTGGCAATCTGGTGCAAATCTTTGAGGGTTAGTTCACATTCATCCAACTGGCCATCCGCAAAGACGTTGTTAATAATCTTTTGTACCAGGCCGTTGATCCGGGCCGGGGTAGGATCGGTCAAGGTCTTGGAAGCGGCTTCCACCTGGTCGGCCAAAAGCACCAATCCGGCCTCCTTGGTCTGGGGCCGCGGCCCGGGATAGCGGTAGTCTTCAATATTGACCTGCTGCGGATTAGCTGCTTGTTGTTTGGCTTTATTATAGAAATAGCTGATAAAACAGGTACCGTGGTGCTGACGGATAATATCAATGATCCTATCCCCCACCTTATTCTGTCGGGCCAGTTCCACGCCGTCTTTGACATGGGAAATAAGGATCAGGCTGCTCATCGAGGGAGCCAATTTTTCGTGCTTATTTTCTCCCCCTAGCTGGTTTTCGACAAAATAAGCCGGCTTTTTGATCTTGCCGATATCATGGTAATAAGCCGCGGCCTTGGCCAACAGGGGACTGGCGCCAATAGCCTCGGCGGCAGCTTCGACCATATTAGCGACGATGATAGAGTGGTAATAGGTGCCGGGAGCGGTCACCATCAGCTGTTTGAGAATTGGCGTTTCCAGGTTAAGCAACTCCAGGAGGCGGATATCGGAGGTGAAATTAAAGATGATTTCCATCACCGGGGCCAAGCCGGTAACCAGGACACCTACCAGCAGGCCGCCTCCTACGGCGCACAGCATGCCAACCACAAAGTCCAAACCGCTAAGCGGAGCAGCGTCCAACAATTTTATCGCCACCACCAGGGCTAGATTGGTCAGACCGATAAATAACCCGGCTTTGATCACCGCCCCGCGATTACGGCAATGCTGGAGGCATCTGACTCCGACCAGACCGCCGACGACAAAGTAAATAAAAATCGGGAAGGGCTGCTGGAGGATCAGCCCGGTCATCACCGCGGCCAGAAAGGTCAGGCCGACCGCTAATTCCAGACTGATGAAAATTCTTACCAACATCGGCACCAGCGCTACCGGCAGCAGGAAAACCAGATTTTTAGCGGCCAAGGGGCTAATCGGGGCCAAGGCGCTAGATAAACTTATCAGCCCCTGATTAAGCAGGGTGACGGCCAGGAGCACGCTCGCCAGAAAAATCAACTCCTGCAAGGATAGGGTAAATTTTTTGATATAAAGGCGGGCCAACCAGTAGCAGACACCCATGAGCAAACCGATTATCAGCGCCGTGGCCAAAAAAGTTACCGGCCAGCGTTGCGGGGGCAGCTCTTTATTCTGGGCTTGTAGCTTGATTAGTTGGTTAGAGTTGATAATATCCCCTTCCCGAACCAACATCTCCCCTTTTCTAACCAAAAAATAGACCGGTTGCAGTTCCTCCAGTCGGGCCAGTTTACGTTCCTCGGTTTCGGCCCGGTTAAGGACTAAATTGGGAATCAACAGCGCCTGTACCAAACCGCAGATGGCCTGCTTTTGGGCCTCCGTCATACTGGCCGCCACCTGGAGACAATAGTTGTTAATCTGATTCTGGGCTTTCTGAAGATCTAAGAAGCGCTCCGGATTTTTTTCCACCCATTCATCACGGGAAGGCAAACAGCGGACCAGGATGCCCCGGCCGCGCTCGCCGCCCAGAGTGGCGCGATCGGAAATAATCCCCTGGCTCATGATCTGGCCAACCTGTTGGCTGATCATATTTTCCAAATTAGCCGAAAATTTGAGCTGAGCTAACTGATGAAAATCCTGATCGGTTAAGGAGGTCCCTAATAAGCGGTCAAATTCCGGCTTTTTTGCCAACAGCAGGGGATAGAGCTGGTCAAAGGATAGTTCTTTAGATTTATTGCCAGGCTCTGAACCACCATGGGCAGCTAGCTGGCCCTTGGCTTCTCGATAAGATTGGCGCATGAATTCAAAGGCCTCATGTAGACGCTCCTGAATTTCCTCGCCGACCCGGCCGTCCAGATCGTACACCGAGAGCACCTGATCCAGGAGTTCTTTGCGCCGCTGCGCGGTAGATTCCTGATCTTCAACCAGAAAATCAGCCGTAGCTTTGATATTTTCTTTAGCTACGTCCCCCACCTGATAGGTTTGGACAGAGGGCGGAGAATAAGGGTTAACAATCAAGGCCGCCAGGAGGCTGAAGCCGACCAGCAGCAATATTTTGGCAGATCTCTCCTGGCTCTTGGTCAACTTGCCGGTTTTGGACCAAAAGTTCCGCCACGGGCCACAGGCCTGATGGAACCAGGTGCTTACTTTATCATTAGGTTTTAAGGGTTTATCCGGCATGAGCAGTATCTGGCCGAGCGCTAGCTTCCGGTCGAACTCCCTTCCGTTTACGAGTTTCGTAAGCCCGAATGATATCTAGCACCAGGGAATGACGCACTACATCCAGTTCACTGAAATAAACAAAGGCAATGCCCTCGATTCCGGCCAGGATCTCCTGAGTCTCCACCAGCCCCGAGGTAGTGCCCGGGGGTAGGTCGATCTGGGTTATATCACCAGTGATCACCGCCTTGGACCCAAACCCCAGTCGGGTCAGAAACATCATCATCTGTTCCGAGGTGGTATTTTGGGCCTCATCCAGGATCACGAAGGAATCATTAAGGGTCCGGCCCCGCATAAAGGCCAGGGGCGCGACCTCGATGACCCCGTGTTGGATCAGCCGGGAGGCCTTTTCAAAATCCATCATGTCATGCAGGGCATCATAGAGCGGACGCAGATAAGGGTTGACCTTTTCGTACAGGTCACCGGGCAGAAATCCCAGTTTTTCGCCGGCCTCCACCGCGGGTCGGGCCAGAACAATGCGAATAACCTCATTATTCATCAGACCTGCCACCGCCATGGCCATGGCCAGATAGGTCTTGCCGGTGCCGGCCGGGCCGATTCCGAACACCAAATCATGGGTGCGGATCGCCTCGATATAACGTTTCTGATTAAGGCTTTTGGGAGTAATCCGCCGCTTCATGGCGGATATGTATATCGTATCCAGAAGAATATCTTTGAGGCGGGTGTTTTGCTTTTGCTGGATTATCCGCAAGGCGTATTGCACATCCTGAGGAAAGACCTGATAACCGGCCTGGATCAGATCATAGAGCTCTTCCAAGACCCGGCGCCCTAGTTGCACCTCCTGCTGGTCGCCGACCAGGGTAACCTGATTGCCGCGCACCTGGGACTTGAGATGCAAGGCCCGGTTAATAATTTTCAAATTTTGGCCGTGCTCTCCAAACAAGGCCCGGGCGGCCACGTTATCTTCAAAGATCAATTTCTGACCCTGATCGGCGGACTGAGGGTCCGCTGAGGTCTTCAACCGGCCGATGGCTTGATCCCCATAATCTGTCCCCGAATAAGTCGCTGGCGAGGACGATTATCAAAATCCAACAACACGATCTGCTGCCAGGTACCCAACATCAGGCGCCCGCTGACAATCGGTATACTCAGAGACGGTTTCAGCAGCGCCGCCCGGACGTGGGAATAGCCATTGCCGTCCTGCCACCGTTTATCGTGTTCGTAGTCTAGATCTGAGGGCACCAGGCGTTCCAGGGCGGCCCGGAGATCATTTATCACCCCGGTTTCGAATTCAATGGTGGTCAAAGCCGCGGTCGAACCCGAAATAAACAGGGTCAGGATGCCACCCTCATATTCCAACTGTAAGACCTTTTCGGTTACGGCCGCAGTTAAATCCAGTATATCGGTCCCGCTGGTGGTGGCAATCGTTAAATCAAAATTGTCGATATGGAACATCTTCTTGACTGATTAAATCACTATAAAAATTTTTTATCAAAAGATTTAGTCCTTGGCAAGGCCGACCGGGATTTGATCCTTCGGCTTACCGGCCCGTTTAGCGCTCGGGGCACTGCCCTGCGGGCGATCCGACAAAAGCACTTGTCTTTTGGCTTGTAGATGTGATAATAAAAAATCAGATATATAGCAAGAAAAATGTCAATCTCCCAAGTATTTGGGCTGTATGGGGAGCTGGCCAGGCTGCCGCGCTAGACCAAATTTGTGGGTAAGTTACCAGGGATGTCAAATTTATGACTTATTGTCCCCAATGTCACCTTGTGCATGGCGAAGATCAGCAATTCTGTCAACGTTGTGGCCAACCGTTGGTACCCGCCCAGACGGTGCCGCACCTGCCCTGCCCTAATTGCGGGGCTTTAACCTACCCCGGCCAGAATTTTTGTACAGCATGTGGTCATCAGATCCGATCCCGGGTGCAAGGCCCGGGAACTTCCAGGCGTTCGGTGCGGGAGCCGCTTTTTTATCCGCCTCCGTCGAAGTCCAGGAATCTACAAGGTTGGCCCGGGGTTTGGCTGGCCGGGCTGGGGGTGTTGCTGGGATTATCCCTGCTGGTTTATTTCTGGACCAGAGAACCAGCCCCGACTACTCATAGTTTGCCCTTTACTCCGGGCCATACCTATCAACTCTCAACCCAAATGGATAACTTACAGAAGCAAGTCGAACATATTGCCGAAAAAATTCGAGCTGCCCATTTGAATAAAGATATCAACAGATTTATGAGCTGTTACCATTCCGCTTATCCGGAATTAGGTCGACTGGAAGCCATGACCCTGGAAAATTGGAAAAATTATGACTTTAAAAATATCTCTTATAATATTTCTAATCTCCGGCTGATAGGCCCAAATCAAGTAAATGCTGAGATAGTGTGGAATTTTCAACTTTACAATCATCAGACCAAAGCCTATGAATTGCATCGGGCCGCCTTCCAGATTACTTTAGAAGCAATAGGAGACGGCTGGAAGATCCGGGAAAGCAAAGAACTGGGTTATTCTTAAGGAGAATCTTATAGTGTTACCCATGCCAGTTTTAAGCCAGCCGGGATGGCGAGGTTTACTGTTTTTATTAATATTAATATCCCTTAGCCTGGCCGGCTGCTATCGCCAGGTAGTCTTTGCTCCAACGCCGGAGCCTGAGGCAGCAGTCCCCGCGGCTCCCAAACCTCAACCAACGTTGTATTACGTGGCCGTCTCCCGTCTGAATCTGCGGGCCTGCCCGGGTATGGATTGCCCCCGCATCAGCTTCCTGGAGCGTAATCAAGTAGTGGAAAAATTAGGCGAAAGCGAAGATTGGTATCAGGTCCGGGTTCGACCAACCGATACCATCGGTTGGGTATCCTCTCGTTATTTATCGGTGTCTCCTGTACCCGAGCCGCCACCCATGGAAATTGTCAGCCCCCCCTCAACCCCTGAGCAACCGGTAACCAGTAAACCGGGCGAAGTGATCCCCCGGGTAAAGAAGCCGGAAGCCCCGGAAGTCACGGAACCATCTACCCCTCAGGTAAAAAAGCCCGCGGCTCCGACCGAAAAGCCGGCCGGCGAGCCGCCGGTTACGGTTTCTCCGACCGCGACCCCCGCCGCGGCCGAGGTTAAATCGACCCCCGAACCGGCAACCGTACCGGAGGCTACTACCACGCCCTCGACGCCGCCAGCCCCGGAACCACCGACTGAGCCCACCCCCGAATCTGGCCCCAAACGGATCCGGATTATGTAAAATGGTTAATACGTTCCCAAGTACAACTTGGGAACGAGCAAGCCGTAGGGCGGGGAAGCGGAGCGCATCCCGCCTTCCGCATCTTAGCTGGGCATTCAGTTATATTCCCAAGTATAACTTGGGAACGAGTTGATAGTCGAAAAAACGATTATTTAACAAATGTAATGAATGTCGGTAATTAGCCTATTATTACAGACCCTCGGCGGTCGGTTTGCCACTGAGTTGGGGATCGATCTTAAAGCTGGTCCAAAAGCGCGGCAGAAGTGGTGGTTGGCCGCCATACTTTTTGGGGCTCGAATTTCCGGAGCCTTAGCAGCCCGCACCTATCAGGTATTCGCCTCTCAGGGAGTGATCGGACCCGCGGCCATCCGTACTCAGGGCTGGGACCGCTTGGTAGCCCTGTTGGATGCCGGCGGCTATGCCCGATATGATTTTAAAACCGCCACCAAGCTGTTGACCGCCATGGAAAACCTGGAGCAGGACTACCAGGGCGATCTGGAACAATTGCACGCCGCGGCGCAGGATGCCAAGGACCTGGAAGCACGGTTGATGAGACTGGCCCCGGGGATAGGGTCGACCACGGTAGAAATTTTTCTGCGGGAGCTACGCGGTATCTGGGTCAAAGCCGAGCCCCGCTTAAGCCCGCTGGCCGGGGAAGCAGCCCGGAATTTGGGCTTAGTCCCAGACACCCCGGCCGCAAAGTCGGCTTTAGAGGCCTTGAAAAAGCGTTGGGCGGCTGAGTCCCTAGCCGGTTATGACTTTCCGGATCTAGAAGCCGCCCTGGTCCGCTTGGGGCGGGATTATTGCCGGAAGCCTAAAGGCCCGCCCTGTCCCTTAGCGCCCTATTGTCGCCGTTCCCCGTGTCCTAGAAGACTATCTACCTGATATCTGCAGCAAATCATTCGGAAGGACGACGCTTTATGGCCTTGTCCAATTGGGGCTGTCAACTTCTGAGGATTAGATGGTGCATTCCTTATTTAAGTGGCTTACGTCTCTCACCGGTCGCGCCCTGATCCTGGCTCTGGCCGTCTGGAGTGTAATCGGACTTCTAAGTTTTATAAGCCTGGGCCAGAACTTGGAAAACCACGCCTTGGATCTGATTTACCGCTTGCGACCTGGCTCCCCTCAGCCCCAGGATCTGTTAATCGTGGGTATTGATGAGCCATCTTTTAAGGAGATCGGCCAGCCCTGGCCCTGGCCGCGCCGGATGCATGCCGCTTTGGTGAACAGGCTGACTCAGATGGGGGCCCGCCTGATCATCTTCGACATTCTCTTTGCTGAACCAACCCACCCAGAAGATGACGAGCTTTTGGCCAACGCGCTGCACCGGGCCGGAAACGTCATTTTGGGCCAGACCTTAGAAGTCACCAGTGACCCCAGGTTTGCCCGGCGAATGTTGATTAAGCCCTTAGAGCCATTATGTCAGGAGGCCCGGGGTTTAGGGTTGATGATGGTCACTCCCGATGCTGATGGGGTGGTGCGCCATTTCCGGCTGCGGCTGGATGGCTTGGAGACGCTGGCGGCTGCGGCAGTGCAGCATCTGACCCCGCCTCTAGTGCTCCCGACTGATGTTTCTGGACTAATTAACTACGTCGGCCCGCCTCGTAGCCTGGACACGGTTTCCTATTATCAGGTGCTGGACCCTGAGCACCCCTTGCCGGAAAACCGGGTACGCGAGCGGATAGTTCTGGTTGGCTGGAATTTAGAGGCTTCGGTAACCCCGCAGCAGCAGGCGGATTCTTTCAACAATCCTTTTTTTGCCAGCACCGGCCAATTTATGTCGGGTGTCGAAATTCACGGACACATTATCTACACCCTTTTAACTAAAAGCTGGGGCCAGGAGTTAGGGCTAGGACTGCGGTTAGTCATTTCTTTCTTGTTCATCGTCTCCTGCTCCCTGCTGCTGGGGCGACTAAGGCTGGCTTCGGCCTTGGCAGTTCTAACCGTCCTGATCCTGCTGACCTGGGGAGCGTCTCTGACATTGTTCATAAGCTCTCATCTCTGGCTGCCGCCCGTGCTTACCAGCCTGGGCTTGATTCTGGTCTATTTAGGACATATCAGTTGGAAATATCTCACCGAATTTCGGGAAAAGCGCTGGCTCCGACAGGCCTTTGGACGCTATGTCTCCGCCGCCCTGGTGGAAGCCATTATTGCCCACCCGGAGCGCCTGGAACTGGGCGGCGAAGAAGCCGAAGTTACTGTGCTTTTTGCCGACCTGGCCGGATTTACCGGCCTGGCCGAGACCATGCCGCCCAAGTCCTTGATTCAACTGTTGAATGAATATTTTTCCACCATGACCGAGATCATTTTGACACGGCACGGCACGCTGGACAAATTTATCGGGGACGCCCTGATGGCGGTGTGGGGCGCGCCGGTGGCCATGGCTGACCATGCCTTACTGGCCTGTCAAGCCGCTTTAGAAATGCAGGAAGCCATGATCCGGCGGCAAGAAGGTTGGAGCACCGAGGGCCTGCCCCGGCTGGCAGCCCGGATCGGCCTCCACTCGGGGCGGGTGCTGGCCGGAAACGTCGGCTCTAAGGAACGGTTCGATTACACCGTGATGGGGGACACCGTAAATCTGGCCGCCCGCCTGGAAGGCGTAAACAAGCGCTATGGGACGGAAATCATCCTGAGCGAGGATACTTATCAGCGGGTTGCCGATCATTTTCTATTCCGCGCCTTGGAGCGCGTCCAGGTCAAAGGTCGTCTGCAACCGGTAACCATTTATGAACTCTTGGGTCCGCTCCCGGCAGAAGGGGAACCCGGCTGGTTACAGGCCTTCGCGGCCGGTCGGGCCGCCTTTTTAGCTCGGGACTGGGATTTGGCCCAAGACTATTTCCAAGCCGCGCTGCGCCTGAAGCCGGAGGACGGCCCCACACAAGTATTTTTGCACCGCTGTCGGCAGCACCAGCAGCACCCGCCCCCGGCCGATTGGCAGGGTGTTTTGGTCTTGACAGAAAAGTAGGGACAACTTCTTTCCGATACCTTTGGTTTTTCCCGGCCTTAGGAAAGGTCAGAAATAAAAGGCCAGCTTAAACAGTATGCGCCGGGCCGGATACAAGGCGTCGAAGGTAACGAATTCTTTCTGAAAATAAAAGTGGCGATCAAAGATATTAGTGAGCTCCAGGGAAGCCAGCCCCCGCTTGCCGGGAAATTCATATCCCAGGGTGGCGTCCGCCAATCCATAAAAGCTGTCTCCGCGGTTGGTCAGATCCTGCCGCACCAGAAAAGTACGAAGCAGCCCCTGCCAGCCCGAGCGGTGCAGGAAAGATAGTTGTAGCAAGGCGCTTAATTCGGAAAAGTCATAACTATTCTTGAGACTGGGATCAAATTTTTTGCCTATGATTCCCGTGGTTAGACCCCAAGCGGGACTGAGGATGCGGTTGATGGTCAGGCTGGCCGTATAGCGCTTCCAGCCCCACCACACCCGGTGCTCTTGTAGTTGATCATCCACCTCGTACTGCGGCGTAAAAATGCGATTGGCGTTAAGACGCAGCACCGAGTAAGTCAAGGGGTTCCATTGGGCCTCCCAAGCCACCCCGACTTCTCGCACCTCAGAGCCGTCATCCACATTGATTTGCCAGGGGAAGCTGGCAATTTCGGCGGGCACCAAAAGCGGGGCCATTAGATTGTGCGTGGCGAGAGAACGCTGGAGGACCAAACGCAAGGTATGGTCAGCGTTGACCTGGTAGTTGAGGCCGAACCGGGGATTCCAACTCCAGAGGGATACTGACTCTGCAAAGCCGGCCCGGGAGGTTCGAGTATTATCATAAAAGAGGCCCAATTCCGCCAACAAGCTTGGAGTTAACCGCCAATAATCCTGGAGATAAAAGCTGTAGGAGCGGTCCGGCGGCCTGAAATTGTAATACAGCGGAATAGAGAATAGCGGGATGCCAAAGATTGAATACTCCAGCAGTTCATCGTATTTGTACTTCAAGTGTCCAGAGAAGTAATCAAATCCCGCCATCAAGGTATGATCTGCCAAGACCATCTGCTGCTGAAGCTGAATATCATAGAATTCCCGGTCATAGCGGCAATTAAGAGTGCTGCTAATGTCCAGAGGGAGGCCGAAAAACGACTCGGTATCAAGGGTCTTATCTTTGAGATGCCAATCAGTGTTGGCGTAAGCTAAATAGCTAAGGAGGGTGGCGCGCGGCGTAAAGCGGTGCACGTAGCCCAATTCATAGAGGCGGGTGCGGAAAAATTGCCTGAGACGAGGAGAGTTGGCGAAGCCGAAGTCGTTAAGATGGCTGAGATCACCGGTTTCGGAGTCGGAATACGAAAATCCCGCCATTACTGAGTTTTTGACCGTCGGCTCCCATTTAACCAGGTTAAGAATATTATAAACCTGATCATCACCGTTCCGGGCCCGGAAACCATCGTCCTCCTGATAGCCGCCGAAGACGTCAAAGGCCAGCCCCGGAATCCCGCCGTAAACTTCCAGGCTGTGATCCTGGATGGCCCGGGAATGGCCCCAGGTGCCGATGCCACCCTGGGCCTGGACCCGCAGATAGGGCATTTCAAACATGGGGGTATAATCATTGTAAAGCGTAAAGGTATTTTGATTGGCCGGGGACAACAGGCGGTAGAGTAATAGCTCGGAACCAGCCGAACCCAGACGCTGGCGGCTCGCCAGATAGGCACCGGCCAGGAACAGACGGGCTGAACTATTTAAAGGATCCTTTTTCACCGCGCTGACGGCTTTGCTATACGCCCATTCTCCTAAACCTAACTGATTATAAGCCCTGGCTAAATCGTAGTTGCGTACCGCCAGGTCGCGGTCGAGCATCAGGCGAGAGCGGAAGATGGCATTGTTGTCATTCAAGGCTATGGAGCGATTGATTTCCTGGACGGCTTCTCCGGGCCGGTTGAGGTCGCTCAGGGCAATACCTTTATACAAATGCGGGGTGGGGTCGTTCTGGTCCAGGTTTTGGGCATAGTCATAGACTTCCAGAGCTTTGTCAAAGGCCCGCACCTGATAGAGCGCCTTGCCCAGGGTGGATTGATAGAGGGATACCCGAGGCTCCAGCAGGGTGGCGGTTAACATTTCCGCCAGGGCCTGGCGCGGTTCCCGGTAGCGAAAATAATAGATCCCCAGCCCCAGGTGCGGCTCGCCCAGGCCGGGATTGGCTTTAATGGCCTGCTCGAAAAATTTCCGGGCCGCTTGATAATCCCGGAAGCCCAGCTTGATAAAGCCGGCCAGGGAGAGAACCTCCCCCTCCTCGGGAGCCAGGCGACGGGCGGCTTCGATGCTTTTCCAGGCTCGGTCCAGATAATCGCCCCCCAACCAGAGCTTGGCCAGATACACATAAGCCGGGACAAAGCTGGGATCGGCCTTAATGGCCTTCTCCAGATGAGCTTTGGCGATCGCGGGTTTAAAATAGGCGATTTCCACCAGAGCCATAGTAAGCTGGGCCGCCGGAGAGTTAGGGGCCTGGGCCAAAGCCCGGGAGGCCTCCTCCCGCGCTGCGGCTTTGCGGTTTTGTACCAATAACATTTGGGCCAAGAAGGCGCGGGCCAGGGTATAATTTGGAGCTAATTTCAGGGCGTTCTCCAGGCAAGCCTGAGATTCCGCGATTCGCGCGGCCAGCAGGGCAAAATAGCCCTCCATGGTCCATAGCAAGGGCGAAGGCGGCAGTTGCTGCCGCGCCGCTTTTACCAGCTCATAGGCGGGGACGAGTTCGCCCAGGCGATAGCGGGCCAGGGCCAGGCCCACCAGGGCCAGGGCCTGCGGCCGCGATACTTGCTGAAAGGCGCGACGCGCCTCCAGGGGAGCCTGCTGTTGTAAGTTGATCCACCCCAAGACGGTAAGTGCCTGGTCATTCTCCGGAGTTTGTTGAAGGATGGCCTGGGTCGCGGCCCGAGCCTCGGACAGGCGCCCCTGGTCATAAAGCACTGCCGCTTCCCTCGCCGGGCCGGACGGCACCCCGGTTTCCATCCCCGGAGTCGCCAAGGGCAGATCGCGATAACTAAAAATCCCGGGATAATAAAGGGACCACTGCACCGCATCCTCGGGTTGCAGCACCAGCCGCTTGGTCGGCGCTTGGCCCGGACGGGTAAGGCCTTCTTCGCCGGAATTGAGAATCAACTCGCCCAGGGGATTAGCCAGCCGCAGCTTGCCCTGGAGCAGGATTATTTGGGTGGTACCATCCGCCCCGACCCGCAGATTGAACTCGGTGCCGCGGATCCCGGCGGTAACCGCCGGCGTTTCCAGCTCAAAACGGAAGGTCTCCTTAGTATTCCGCAGCCAGATCTCTCCGTGCGGCACGCCATAGAGGCTGAAGGCCGGTTTTTCCCCGGCCGCGGGGACGATTTCCGCCCATCCCAGGCGAGGTGAGGTCATGACACTCTTGAGCTCCAACACCGTATTTTCGTGAACTTTAAGCTGGCTTTCATCTACACAAAGGATGGCCGCCACCGAAGCCGGGCCAGTTTTAATCACATCACCGCCAAAAAGGGAGTCGCCGATCTGCGCGGTTTGCCAGCCCCCAGTTGCCGCTCGACAAAGATTAACCTCGCCCTGGAGATAAACCAACTTGCCCGCTAAGGCTGAAGCACCAGGAGCAGAATTAATCCTACCGACCAGACCGAAGAATACCATGATCGCCAAGAGCAGCAACCGCCGGATCTTAAGCCGCATTAATCACCTCGAGATTTTGCCGGGTGGGGGATTGAGAAATTATTTCCAAGTCTATATAGCTATCGTCTGCGAAGGTCATCTTAACCTTCCCGGTTGGGCCACCCCAAACCATTCTTAAAATTAACCTTCCTTATACCATAGAAATTATTGAGAGTTCCACAAAAAAGTCAAATTTTGAAGAAATTAATGTGCTATCGAGGAAATTTAGAATTCCGATTAAGGCCCGCCCCGGGCCGGGGAAGCACAAGGGGTATCAACCTAGACCTGGAGTGAATCTAGGGGAGAAACACCCCACGTTGTTGGGAGAAAATACCCGTTCAGTCTTTTTGGATTAAGCAAAAGGCGGGCGAACTTAGCGCCGAATTACACAAGCTATCGTTTTAATGAAAGGTTTTAAATTCAAAGTACTTAATCACAAGATAAGCAAGTGGCAACAGATTTGCACCACAATAACTTAATGAATTAGGGGATCGGTATGAAAGGAGGTGAGAGGTTAGAGGCCAAGAGCACTCCCGCGTTTAAATTAAATGGGGGTGTT
>Ga0164318_10001306_pt1 | contig 21918 bp, 13 predicted proteins | sample GuaBasSedimGuay9_FD_113734 | JGI IMG/M metagenome (GOLD analysis project Ga0164318, IMG submission 113734) | Subseafloor sediment microbial communities from Guaymas Basin, Gulf of California, Mexico - Guay9, Core 4571-4, 0-3 cm | ecosystem: Environmental > Aquatic > Marine > Hydrothermal vents... | reverse complement strand
GTTCTTTTTATATTTTTAGAAGCATTTAAACATTTAATTGAAAGATGGATATCATTATTAATATTCTCTATTAAATATATAAAATCATCATCAAAATATTCATTGATTTTAAGAAATTTATTAATATTAAAATAAAATTCTCTTATTGTTTGTTTGTCAAATTTAATGTTTTCATCGGCAAAAATTTGATCTAATTTTCTTATTAATTGTCGCAACATTCTTATTAAATAAGGATTAACTTCTTCTTTCTTAATAAAGTCCACATCAATTAATTCTAAACTCGCTTCCGCAAATATATCTAAAATATGATTAATTTCGTATGTTGGATTTGGTTTTAAATATTTAGCTGTTTCACGCACTTTCACAAAATCATTTGCGATTAATTCGGCTGAATACATACTCCTACTTCTTGAAACTAAATTGTGTGCTTCATCGCATAATACAATTGGTTGGTAATAATCCATTTCAAAATATCTAATCAATTTAACTGTAGGATCAAAAACATAATTATAATCACAGATAATAATATCGGAATAGTTTGAAACATCTAAAGATAATTCAAACGGACAAACAGTATATTTTTTACCATATTTTATAAATATGTCTTTTGTCATAATTGTTTCATTTTTAAGCAAATCAGAAATAGCCTTGTAGACTCTTTTATAATATCCATTTGCATACTTACAAACTTCTGGGCTACAATCTCTTTGTTCTAATAAACACATTGAATCCTTTGCGGTTATTTCACAAGTTTTAGCTATTAATCCTTTTTCTTCAAGTAATTTAACAGTGTCTAAAACAACCCTTTTACCATCATTTTTAGCAGTTAAATAAAATATCTTTTCTCTTGGTTGATTTATTGCTTTTAAAGAAGAAAATAAAGCAGCTACTGTTTTCCCTATTCCTGTAGGCGCTTCTAAATACAATATGCCTTTTCTCAAAGTGTTTTTGTAAATATACGCCATCATTTCTCTTTGATTCAAACGATATTCTAAAAAAGGAAATGTTATTCCTTTAATTGACTTTTGTCTGTTTTCTTCATGATGTTTTATTAGTTTAAGCCATTCAATATATTTGATAGCTGTTTTTTCAAAATATTTTTGGATAGCACTTCTTGTATAATGTTTATCAAATTCAACAAAATTCTTTCTATCTTTAACACTAACATAAGTTAATCGTGTATTTATGCTTCTTAAATTATTATTAATCAAATAAATATAAGCGTATAGTTTTACTTGCGCTAAATGGCTTGGATATGTTGATTCAAACAACTTATCAATATCAGCATAAGTTGATTTAATTTCTTCAATATACTTAACTCCATCTCGTATAATAATACCATCAATTCTTCCTTGAATTGTTAATTCGATTTCATCATCCGAAAAAGTTGTCGATAACGTTACTTCTTTTTGATCAGAGGCTTCATATAAGCTTTGCCAATATTGATGTATTTCTGTCCCTTCTTGAGCTCTAGTTATAAGTACTCTTTCGTTGGTTATACTAGCAGTTCCATATAAAAATTCTGCAATTTTTCTTACACTTATACTTATTTTTTCCATATTATACCTTTCAACTTGCTATATAAACATTATAACTTAATCATATTTCAATTCATAGAACAACATTAAATTCAATAAAAGACTTCATTGAAAAAGCTGCTATATAAATTATTATAATAACTATCGTTATCAATGGAATTTAAACCGTATGTCTCCTAAAACATATGGAGATAAACTGAGAAATATTCACAATAAAAATGGTTCCTCTGTTCTAGAGCAACCATCCTTTTTACAACATCAATTAAATATTAAGTCTCTTTTTTACATAGTCCTTGACTTAGGGTACACATTACATTATATTAATAAATTTAAATCGCTTTTTTTATTAAAATATCAGTTTATTAATCTCTTTTTCCATTTTTTTCCTTTTTTTACGAGATAATATTCTTTAGAGAATACATAAGCATCATATATGCTTTCTTTAATCGGTCTTGTTTTAAAATCTAATTCCTTATTCGCCTTAGAATTATCAAATAAATGATTAGAACGAAGTACTTGTAAACTATAATGGGTAAATAAAGGTTTTTGTTTTCTTATCATATAATATAATTCAGCAAAAAAACTCATCGCATAAATAAACCAATATGCTAATTTTGTTTTAATCTTTTTTTTACCTGAATATTCAGCTATTAAATCTAATAATTCTTTAATAGTAATATCTTCTCCCGAAAGAATATATGACTCTTTATTTTTGCCTTTAATCGATGCTGAATATATTCCTCTTGCAACATCTCTTACATCAACAAAGTTATATCCCCCGCTTATATAAGCTGTAAGTCTTCCTAAAATATAATCTATGAAAACTTGACCTGTATTTGATAATTGGTAATCATTAGGCCCAATAACTCCCGATGGACAAACTACTATGGTTTTCAAAGATTCACATTTTTGATTTATAACAATATTAGTCGCAATAGCTTTTGATTTAGCATAATTGCCTTTTACTAAATCAGGATTAAACACTTTAGGTTCAGACATTACAACTCCATGTGGAAGTTCTTCAATTGCATGAACACTTGAAGTATAAATTAATTTTTTTACACCAGTTTCTTGACAAGCCTTCAATACATTTTTAGTACCTTCAACATTTACACGCATAGTTTTTTTCTTTTTGCCAAAACCTATTTCAATCATACTAGCAAGATGAAAAACAATATCATTACCTTTAATACTATTTACTAAATTATTGTATTCTAAAATATCACCATAAATAACATTACAATATGGTTCAATTTGCCTTATATCATCGTTTTTTAAAACTAAAGAAGTCACCTTGTGCCCTTCTTCAAATAGAAGTTTTACTAAAACATTTCCAATATGTCCAGTAGCTCCAGTTACAAAACATTTCATATATATTACCTTCTTTTTGCCTTATTATAATGCTTTTAATATCAAAAGTAAACGGGTATTTACTTTTTAAAAAAATACTCAGAATTTCATCACAAAAAAAGATCTTTTCAGATCTTAAATTATGTTTTCCGTTAAAATTAATACATTAATTTGATGATTGATGGCGGCTCCGCCATCAATCATTATTTTATAACCATCAAAAATAATATCATCCTTTCTGTTAATTAATATATTAGGAGTGTGACCAAAAATTAATTTTTTACCAAATGATATTGGTATCTTGTTTTTATAATCTCTCGACCATGTAGCATATCTAATTGACGTATCACGCCAATCTTCTAAATTAAAATTAAGAAAAGCATGAACAATAACATGATTTTTAAACTCTAAATATAATGGAAGATATTTAATCCATTTAGTAAATATAGGATATTTTTCTATAAATTTATTTTTATATTCTTTTACTGATTCATTTGTTAATTCATTTAAATCTATCCCTTTAATTAATTTAAGTGTTTCTCCAAATCCATTATGAAGTATATTAAACTCAATTTTATCTACATTAATATTGTTTTCTAATATCTCCTTTAGAAATACATCATGATTGCCTAAAACCGCGAGTACTCTTTTTTCTAATATCAATGATTCAATAAAACGAATTACTAAATCTCCTTGTTTTCCACGATCTAAAATATCTCCAGAAATAATTAATATATGATCTTTATTTTCTACGTCAAAACAAGCTTTATTTAATGCTTCATTTAATAAATCAAATCGTGCATGTATATCGCTTAAAATAAAATATTTAATCATATTAATTATTCCTCCTATTATAAAAAATACTAACATCTGTTAGTATTTTTAGTCTTAATTATTTATTATAATTGATGAAGCTCTAAATTAAATGCTTTAGCTACTCCCTCACAAGTACAAAGTCCATTGTATGTATTAACACCCATTTTTAAAGGTTTAGACATTTCAATTGCTTTTTCAAGACCATTGTTAGCCAATAACAACCCGTATTTAAGTGTCGCATTATTTAATGCTAAAGTAGAAGTTTGAGGAACAGCTCCAGGCATATTAGCAACACAATAATGTACAACTCCATCTACGACAAAAGTAGGATTATCATGGTAAGTTGCTTTTGAAACTTCAGTTGAACCGCCTTGGTCAATAGCTATATCAACTATAACTGATCCTGGTTTCATTTTCTTATAGAAAGATCTCTTAATTAATTTAGGCGCTTTAGCTCCAGGCAATAAAACACCACTAATAATTAAATCAGCGTTAACACAAGCTTCTTCTAAATAATGTTTATTACTATAAAGTGTAGTAATTCTATTACCGTAAATTTGGTCAAGATGAGTTAACTTATTCAAATTAATATCTAATACGGTAACATTAGCTTCTAATCCAATCGCCATTTTAAGTGCGCTTTCTCCAACAACACCAGCCCCAATAATTGTTACATTAGCTCTTTTAGTTCCGGGGACTCCAGAAAGTAATAACCCAGATCCTCCGAATGGTTTTTCTAAGTGTTTTGCACCTTCAATAACACCTAATCTACCTGCAACTTCACTCATCGGTTTTAAGCATGGTAAAGAACCGTCATCCAAAATAATAGTTTCATAAGCAACGCCTTTTACTTTGCTTTTTAACATTGCTTTTGTTAGTTCTTCATTAGCAGCTAAATGCAAGTATGTATATAATATCAAATCTTCGCGGAAGTATTTATATTCTTCAGCTAAAGGTTCTTTTACCTTAACAATCATATTTGATTTATTCCATACTTCTTCTGCAGAATCTAAAATTTCAGCACCTGCGTTAATATAATCTTCATTTGTAAATCCTGAATTAAGTCCTGCATTTGACTCAATGTAAACCTTATGTCCATTATGAACATATTCAAGAACACTACCTGGTGTCAATCCGACACGATACTCTAATTTCTTAATTTCTTTGACGCAACCTATTATCATATATTTTTCACCTCGCGATTATATTTTAACATAAAAACAAGCGTTTTCATAAAACTTTTTTTATTTTTTTTAGAGGCTTAAAATTTAGCAAAAATTTACTTCTTTTCGCAAAAAAAAACCAAGAATTTCTTCTTGGTTATTTACATGCTAATTTATATATTTTTTTTGCATCTTCCATTGTTAATTCTTTGAAAGAACCGAATTTTTTTCCATGGTTAATTTCTAATTTTTCAATTAAAATATCAATGTCACTTTCCTTAGCTCCAATTTCTTCAAAGCTTGTTGGCATGCCAATTTCTTTGAAGAAAGATTCAAGTGCATTAATACCTGCTTTAGCTACTTTTAACGGCTTTTTACTTCTATCTTTTATGCCAAATACTTTAACTGCTAACCTTCTATATCTTTGAACATCTTCATTGATAGTATATCTCATGTAAGCAGGGAACATAACTGCAAGTCCAGCGCCGTGAGTAACATCATATAAAGCGCTTAATTCGTGTTCTAATCCATGAGTTGCCCAATCTTCTTTTCTTCCTACTCCTAATATTCCATTATGAGCGATTGTACCTGCCCAACAAATTGTAGCTCTCGCTTCATAGTTTGTAGGCTCTTTCATAACAATTCTAGCAGCTTCTATTATTGACACTAAAGTGGCTTCTGCTAAACGGTCAGTTAAAATAACATCTTGAGTTTTTGTTAGATAGCGTTCAAAGATATGACTCATCATATCAACAATTCCTGCGGCCGTTTGATATTTTGGTAAAGTGTATGTTAATTCTGGATTGATAATTGCAAAAACTGGTCTAATATATCTAGTATATGTTCCTCTTTTTAACATACCATCTGTTTTGGTTATTACAGAAGCTGCGCTGCCTTCAGATCCAGCTGCAGGGATTGTTAATACTACTCCTACTTTTAACGCTGATTTAGCAACTACTTTATTATCATAAAAATCCCAAAAGTCTCCTTTGTATTTAGCTCCTAAAGCAATCGCTTTAGCAGAGTCAATTACAGAACCTCCTCCAACCGCTAAAACAAAATCCACTTTCTCTTCTTTACAAAGTTCTATTCCTTTATATACTAATGTATCTCTAGGATTTGGTACTACTCCTCCTAATTCAACATATTCTATCTTTAATTTATTTAATGATTGAATTACTCTATCAAATAGACCTGAACGTTTAATAGATCCAGACCCATAATGAATTAAAACCTTTTTTGCTTTATAAAATTTCAACAATTTTCCCACTTCAAGTTCACTATCTTTACCAAACACAAATTCAGTAGGGCTATAAAAATTAAAGTTCAACATTTTCATCACTCCTTTAAGATATTATATCATAAAATAAATACAATAAAATACATAATTATTAACAAAAGCTTTTATAATATTTCATATTAAAAGCATTCTTTATAATTTGCATACAAAATTTATTAGATTTGTGATAATAAAATTATTATACGTAATTACTTTTTTATTATAATAGATTTCTAATATCTTAAAAAAATGATATAATAATTCAAAAGAAAGAAGTGTGTTTATGAAAGATATTACCTGGATTAAAAATCGCTTAATAGCTCATAGAGGTCTTCATTCAAAGGATAAATTAGTACCAGAAAATTCAATGAAAGCATTTGAATTAGCTATTAAGCATAATTATGGAATTGAAATGGATATCAATGTCCTAAAAGATGGAACTGTAGTTGTTTTTCATGATATTACTTTAGATAGGTTAACTGGACAAAGTGGAAATCTAAACGATTTAAATTATGAACAGATTAAAAACTTAAAATTGCTAAATACAAATGAACACATTCCAACCTTAAAAGAAGTTCTTAATTTCGTCGATGGAAGAGTTCCTCTTTTGATTGAATTAAAACCACTAGGCAAACAAATTTATTTATGTGAACAATTCATGAAAATTATGAATCAATATAAGGGGGCTTACGCAATTCATTCATTTAGCCCTAAAATCATATATTGGTTTAAGAAAAATCATCCAAAAGTTATTAGAGGTCAAATAACCGAATATTTTAGAAATAATCAAAAAATGAAAAGATTTACAAAATATCTCATGAAATCAATGTTTTTAAATAAATTTACTAAACCAGATTTTGTAAACTATGGTATTCATGATTTGCCTAATAAATATTGTGATAAAGCCTATAAGAATGGAATGTGTATAATTTCCTATGCTTCTAAATCTCAAGAAGAATTTGATATGGTTAAATCACACTATGATAACTCAGTATTTGAGTTATTTATACCAAGAGAATAAGTGATAATATGAAATATGATATCCAACAAAAAATTGATATGACAAAAGAAACCATAAAAACATCTATGGATTCTTTTATCATGGACAGTTTAACAAAAACATACAATGAAATATTTTTAAAAGAATATTTAAAAAATTATATCAATATAACTTCATATAAAAAAACTAGGCCTAATATATATTTAATTATTTTACATGTTGATAATCTCGCTAAGATAAATATTAAATATTCCAACAAAATAGGTGACGAAACCATTGTTAATCTTGGATATCTTATTCGTCAAATTCAATCAGAAGATGATTTAATTTTTAAAAGTAAAGGTCCTGGATATATATTATTAGTACATGATTTTAAAGGAGATAATATTAAAAAGTATGTTACTAATTTTCAGACCGAAGTAAAAAAAGCTAATATATTTATTGAATCTATATCTATCTCAGCTGCTGTAACTAAATTAGATGAAATTGATAATAGTCTTCCAATTGAAGAAAGAGTCAGTAAATTCATGAATAAAGCTGCTCAACGAATTAATTTAGCTTATGAAATGCCTGACAGCGCATATGTTGATAGAGATAATATAATTGACCGCATTTCATTAGGAAAAATATTAATTACAGAATCCGATTCATTAGCTTTAGAAATCGCTAAACGTTTTTTTGAAAAAAATCAATATAAGGTTATTACTGCTAGTGATGGTGTTAGCACAGTTAAAAAAGCCAACGAACAATTTTTTGATGCAATTATTGTTGATAGATATACATATAAAATGGATGGAATTACCGTTAAACAACATCTTAATGAATCATCAATTAACATGAATACTATATACATATTAACTGTTCAAAATAAAGATGTAAGTTTAATCGAAAAAGCTAATAAAATAGGCATTGATTATGTTATATCTAAGCCAATTATTTTTGAAGAAATATTAGGGTTGATTGAAAGAAATATTAAAAAAAGAGCAAAAACTTAAAAATGAATTATCAAGACGTAATATTTTTAGCAATTATTTTAGTTTCTATTTCAATCTTCCTAATCGGCTTAGTTTTTTTTCAAAAGTTATTTATAAAATACAAACAAAACTTAAATTACAATATCCAACAAAGATTAATGAAATGCTTTATTTCCCAAGAAGAAATAGAGTGTAAATGTTCCAAAAAGCTATTTATTAAAAACTTTTTTATTCTGACTCAAATAGTTCAATTGCCTCAAAATGCTTTAGATAAAGCATATAATTATTTATTAGATAAAAAAGTGATTAACCTATATGTTAAAGAATTACATAGTAAAAATACTTACAAACGCAAACGTGCTATAGTATATTTATCTCTCTTTAATAATAGAGTTACCAAAAAGGAACTTCTCAATCAATTAAAAATCGAACAAAAAGAACATATTAAAATTTTAATTGTAAACTCTTTGAAAAACTCTTTAGATCGCGAAGTTTTAACTGGCATAATAAACAGTTTAATCGCAAGCCATAGAAATTATCAAAAACGTGTTATTACTATATTAAAAAATCATGTTAATCAAAGCAAACATAATTTAGATCAGTATTTTGATTCTCCTTTAATTGAAATTAAGGAGTCTTTTATTGAACTCGCTATACAAATTTATCATCCATCTTTTGAAGAACATCTAAAGAAGACTTTAGAAGAAATTGAAAATCACTATATTTATAATAATTCTTTAATACTTAAGAATATTAAAAAGTCTAGAATTGATCGCTTATATCACCAAACTTTGATAGCCTTATCTAGTTATTATGGATTTAGTTTAAAAACCCATAAATATCTCGGAAATGTAGATCAAGAGGTAGTTAAAATCGCAGCTAATTCATTGGTTGAATCAGGAGATATTGAAACTATTAAATATTTAACAAATTATGCAAGTATGACTCCAAGAGATACTATTTTTTCTGATGCTATTTATAAAATTTGTGAAAATAATAAGGAGTTATATTTAGATGTATATCATCTCTTTCTATCGTCAAAAGATGAGAGAAAAAAATATCTTTTAGCTGGTGTTTTATCTAAAAAAATAGATTACTTGGTTTTAATTATCAAAAATGATGATAATTTAGATTCTCTATTAACTTCCATGATTAATAGTCGTTATTCAGTTAACATTATAAATTGGTTAAATTTTAATAAAGATATAGAGATGGAAAATAAAATAATAAATATTATTGCTCCTATAGCTAAAAATAATTATGATTTTTACTTAGAACTTAATCAATATTTAGATTCAAGAATTTTTAAAAAACTTGGATTCATAAAAACTAAAAGTCATGAAAGACAGATTCCTGAAACCGAACCTGAAACTAGAAAATTTAAATGGCTGATTAAAATATTAATAGCTTCGATATTGTTTATACCTTTTATGTTTGCTTTAACTCATATTTCAATGGTATTTAATGATAGTTTAATTAATATATTAAACAGTTATATGGTACAAATTAATATTTGGTTTATTGGCTACTATGTTTTTATAAATACTTTTTATATTTCCATGGCTATTTTATCCGTATTTGAATTTAAAAAACAAAGAGCTTTATGGGAAATTAAGAATGAAGATTTTTTATACGAAGAAGGTATAATTTCACCTATATCTATTATTATTCCTGCTTATAATGAAGAAATGAATATAGAAGAAAGTATTCGTTCTTTATTGAGTTTAAAATATCCTAATTTTGAAATTATTATAGTTAATGATGGCTCAAAAGACAATACCTTGCAAACCATTATTAATTCTTTTGAATTAAAAAGAGTAAATTTTGTTGAAAATAAATTAATAGGAACCAATCATGTTAAAGCTGTATATAAAAATAAATTTTATTCTAAGCTAACTTTAATCGATAAAGTAAATGGTGGAAAAGCTGATGCATTAAATGTCGGAATTAATTTTTCTAAGTTTGATTATGTATGTGGAATTGATGCGGATTCTATTATTGAATCTGATGGATTATTAAAAATGATGAGTTCTGTACTTGATTATGATGAAATTGCTTTAGCTTTAGGCGGATCAATAGTACCTGTTAATGGCGCCATTATTAATTATGGACATATTGAAAAATATAATTTACCACATAAGCCTATAACAAGGTTTCAAACAATAGAATATATAAGAGCATTTAACACTGGTAGATTATCTTTTTCTAAATTAAAGGCATTATTAATTATATCGGGCGCTTTTGGTTTGTTTGAAAAGCGAATACTTATAGAAATAGGTGGTTATTTATCGGCTAGCTCATTTAGAAAACTTACAGTTGGTGAAGATATGGAGCTTGTAGTTCGTATAACAAGAAGAGCAATTGAAACCAATTTAAATCATAGAGTTAAATATATTCCTATGGCTAGATGTTATACAGAGGTACCTGAAAAAGTTAAGATTTTATTTAATCAAAGAAATAGATGGCAAAGAGGTTTAATTGAAACATTATCATATCACCGTAAAATGTTGTTTAATCCCAAATATGGTCCTATAGGTTTAATAGCTATGCCTTATTTTTTCATTTTTGAAATGGTCGCTCCGCTATTAGAATTACAGGTTTATTTATCAATAATTGTTGGATTGATACTAGGTGTTTTTAATGGAGTATATATTCTTCTATTATTAGTAATAACAACTCTATATGGTATTATTCTATCCATGATTTCTTTATTTGTCCAAGAAAAATATTCTGAATCCTTAAGTATAAAGGATACATTTATATTAATATTCTATGCCATTATTGAGAATTTTGGATGGAGACAATTTATGAATATATATCGTAGTTGGGGATATTTATCATCATTAAGAGGTAAACATAAATGGGGTAAAATGACTCGAGTTGGCTTTAAGAAATAAGTAAAATAGCTAAAAATAAAGCACCTTGTAACTTACAAGGTGCTTTAACTATACATGTAAACTAAATTAATCCATATCTACATCAAAACTTTCTAAAATAGAATCTTTTTTGTTTATCTTAAAATCTCCATGTTTAACAAAGAACATCGTAATAAATGACGCAAACACAAATACAGCTGCATATGGAAATAAAATAGTACGCCCAAACATATCCATTAGTACACCTGAAAGAATAGGGGTTAATATTTGTGCAGACATACTAAACGTATAATAAAACCCAGTATATTTTCCTACATCAGACCCCTTAGCTAATTCAACTACCATTGGATAAGAATTAACATTTATTGTTGCCCAAGCAATTCCTGTAAATGCAAATACAATATACATTAGAGTCGCTGTATTAACAGTTAAAAAATATACAGATCCAAAACAGATGGTAAGCATTACTATTCCAATCAAAATCGTTTTCTTTCTTCCAATTTTAGTAGCTAATATACCGATAGGAATAAATGCTATTAAAGCGGCCATTTGAGCTATAATAATTGGTAAAGAATATCCTAGATTTAATACTTTTGGAGCGTAATCAGATAGTTTTGACATGACAGCATTATATCCTATAAACCAAAGTGCAACTGAGGCAAGAATTAGATATAATGATTTCTTTTTTTCTTTCTCTACTACATGATGATTTTCTTCTTTTATTTCTTCTTCTTCTAATAATCCATATTTGATATCCATGTTAACTCGTTCTTCAACTAGTTTAGGTTCTTTTACTTTCCACATAAATATAAGTAAAATAATTAACATTAAAACGCCAATTGTTATAAATGCAGGAGAATAGTTAACGTAGGATAGTTTATCTAAATGATAAATCCATAAAACACCAGTAGCTATAATTCCACCTATCGTTCCCATCAAATTTATTACTGCATTCGCCTTAGAACGCAGTGGTTTAATTGTAACATCCGGCATTAGAGCTACCGCAGGTGATCTAAATGTAGCCATCGCAAGTAGTGCAATTAACAATGTCCCCATAAACACAATAAATGTCCCAGGAGAATGACTTGTCACAACCCAAGCTCTTTCATTTAGATTATCATAATAACATTCCTTTAAATCTTTATTATCATCCTTAGTTAAATTTCCACCAGAAAAACTGAGGATTTCATTTATACCCTCGCGATTATCTGAAACATAATGAATATCGGTAGATAAAGTCACATCATCTCCATCATAACCATCAATTACATCCTCATAAAATTTATCATATCTTTCTTGCGTAATAATTCCATCAGCTAGTAATTGGTCCCATTGATCTACTATTACATCTCGTATAGTTATCCATTCACTATAGCTTAATTCTCCGTTTTCATCTAAACGATTTATAAAATCATTATAATCTTGTACGACTGTGGTTTCTGCTTCTAATTTTGCTTTTTGAAAATTATCACTAAAAGTCAAACTCATAAAAAGGAACGCTGCTATAACTGTTCCAACTACAATATATGGAGTTCTTCTACCGTGTTTTGATTTTTGTTTGTCAGAAAAAACTCCAAATAAAGGTATTAAAAAAACAGCGATAATATTGTCAAGTGACATAACCACTCCAGACCAGGTTTGGTTTAACCCAAACTTATCAATTAATATTTTCGCTATAACTAAATCATATGTGCGCCAAAATAATGTTATCAAAAAAAATGCTAAACCAATATAAAACGTTTTTTTATAATCTAATTTCATATTCCACCTCATTCGATTTATTAATTAACATTATATCATATAAAAAAAGAGAGAAATGATAAAAAATGATATTTATTCATGTATCACAAAAAAAAGCGTTTATTTTAACGCTTTTTAACTAGTTTGAACTTTACTAGAAATGTATTTTATTGCAGTTTCATTATATTTATTAACATTTAATTTCAATGTTGTTTTTTCATTTGACCCTGAATTAATATTAAAATATAAAGTTTTATGTACCTTAAACATCATTATAAATGTTATAAACACTACAATTCCAACAGATATGTATTTACTATAAGGCTGATAAGGAAGGATAGACTCTGGTATGCTTATTCTTCCCATATACAATAAGTATCCTGCATATAAAGATGCTAAAAATAATACAAATCCAATTAAACGAATCCATATATTATTTTTTAAATATTCAATATAATATTCTATTCTATGAATTGTTTTTAAACTGATTTCGTTCATTCTTTTTTGTTTTGCGCGATGTCCTCTAGACATAAACAATCCGTAAGAAAATATTATTAAACGTCTTGTTGTTAGTATTATTTGACAAGTATATCCTTTTGCACTCATTTGGCGAAAATCTTTGAACACTTTTTCCCCGTGATCAATTTGAATATTTTTCAAAATATTATTTTTCATCTATATCGCCCCTCTTAAGTGTATTGTAACCTAATTAAAATATATTTTCAACATTAGAAAAGAAAATATAGAGTAAGTTTATTTGATTTTATTTTTCAGTAATTTTGTGAATTCTCCAAAAAACATTGGTATAAATCCTAAACTAGATGCAATTAATACTTCACTAGTACTTAAAGATTCAATTTTAAATATACCTGCTAAAGTAGGATTATATACAAGTATAGCCAGCAAAATTAAAGCGCCAAATACTGAATAATTAACTGCTTTATTAGCGAACGGATTAGATTCAAAAATAAATTTAGTTTCAGATCTAGCTGAATAAGTTCTAAATAGCTCTCCAAATATAATAGTCACAAAAATCATAGTCCTTGCATGAATAACATCATCCATTAAAAGCCCTATTTTAAAACTAATTAAAGATGCTAACATAACTCCAAATCCCTGAATAAACACCTTGATTAATGTAGGTTTATTCAATATTTGTTCTTTCGTGTTTCTAGGTTTTTGGTCCATTATGTTTTCTTCGCCTTTTTCCATTCCTAAAGCAAAAGCTGGAAATGCGTCTGTCATTAAATTAATCCATAGCAAATGTATAGCTAATAAAGGAATTATAGCTTCTCCTGGATTTAAAGAATCTCTAAAGAATCCACTAAATATCATCGCAACTAAAATAACTAAGATTTCTCCTATATTACAAGAAACTAAATAAATAGTAAATTTACGAATATTGCTATAAATGATTCTACCCTCTTCAACAGCTGAAACTATTGATGCGAAATTATCATCTGTCAAAATCATATTACTTGCTTCTTTAGATACTTCAGTACCAGTAATCCCCATGGCAACTCCTATATCAGCTTGTTTAAGGGCTGGAGAATCGTTTACCCCATCTCCTGTCATAGCCACCACATCACCATTTTTTTGTAATATTTCAACTATTCTAATCTTATCTGCTGGCGTACTTCTTGCGAAAACATCGCAATTAGATATCGCTTCTTCAAATTCTTCATCTGACATATTTCTTGTATCTTCATCTGATAAAGCAATATGTCCTGGTTTTAAAATATTAAGTTCTGAAGCTATAGCCTTGGCGGTTGTTAAATGATCACCTGTAATCATCATAACACGTATTCCTGCTTTATGACATTTTGCTATTGCATCTTTGACTTCCTCTCTTGGTGGATCAATCATTGCAGTTAATCCAACAAAAATTAAATCTTGTTCTAAATCATTGGCTTCAGGTGTATCAGTTTCTCGATAAGCAAATCCTAATACTCTATATGCTTTTTCTGAATACTCTTCATTTTTCTTTAAAATCATATCAATATCTTTTTCAGTAATTTTACGAATTTTATTATCTATTGATATTCTATTACATTGTTTAATTAATTGATCACAAGCACCTTTTGTTAAAACTAAGTATTTATTTTCAACTTTATTAATAGAAGTCATCATCTTTCTAGTTGAATCAAATGTATAAGTATTTATTTGAGGATATTTTTTTTCTATATTATCAAGTGAATACCCTCCTTTTGAAGCTAAAACAAGTAAAGCCCCTTCAGTAGGATCTCCTAGTACTTTATCTTCGCTTTCAAGTTTTGCATCATTACACAATAAACTAATTTTAAGAATGTAATCTAAATTCCCTGAAATTTCAACTTTTTTACCATTTAATGTGATTTCACCTTTTAAAGAATATCCTCCGCCTGAAACATCATAATCATTATTTAAATCAAATACTTTTTGAACTGTCATTTCATTTTGAGTTAAAGTTCCAGTTTTATCTGAACAAATAACAGTAGCTTGTCCTAAAGTTTCCACGGTTGATAAATTTTTAATAATTGCATGACGTTTAACCATGCGTTGCATACCCAAGGCTAAAACAACAGTAATAACAGCAGTCAACCCCTCAGGTATAGCGGCTACAGCTAACGCAATAGCTGTCAAGAAAATTGTAAATACATCTTGCCCTTGTAATAATCCTAAACCAAACACAACAACTGATACAGCGATACAAATTATTCCAAGCATTTTAGCAAATTGATCTATTGTTTTTTGAAGTGGTGTTTTTCCCTCTTTTACTTCATCTAACATAGCTGCAATCTTACCGATTTCTGTATTCATACCAATTCCAGTAACTATTCCTTTTCCTTTACCATAAGTAATTAAGGTTGACATATATACAGAATTAGAACGTTCAGCTAAAGGTTTTTCTTTTTTAAATACAATTTTAGCATCTTTTTCAACTGAAGTTGACTCTCCAGTTAAAGCGGATTCATCCACTCTTAAATTTGTGGATTCTATAAGTCTTATATCTGCGGCAACAAAATCCCCTGTTTCTAATAACACTATATCTCCAACCGTTAAATCTATTGAAGAAATTTCCATTGCTTTACCATCACGAATTACCTTAGCGTTAGGAGAACTCATCTTTTTTAGAGCAGCTAAAGCATTATTTGCTCGCTGTTCTTGAATAACCCCTAAAATTGCATTCAATAAAACAATTGCTAAAATTACAATTCCATCGACAAGTCCTTCATCACCAATTATTCCCATTACAATAGAAATAACAGCTGCGATTAATAAGATTATTACTAAAAAATCATTAAATTGAGAAATAAACAATTCTATTAATGTTATTTTTCTTTTTTCTCTTAACTCATTTGGCCCATATTTTTCTTTGCGCTTTAATACTTCTTCTTTGTCTAAACCTTTTTCAATATCAACGGAATATTCATTTAAAATTGATTTGATTGATTTCTGATAATCTTTCATATTGATTTCCTTTCTTTAAAGAAAGAGGCTTATGCACAGACGTGCATAAGTCTCGCTATTTCATATTAAACCAGGTTAATATAACCATGATGTTGATTTAATAACGCACGCGTTAGCTACTCCCTTATGTTCTATATTATTATATATTATTATACTATAATATCAACTAGATTTTAAATTTTTCTAAATATTTTTGTTTTCATGTTTTATTATCTTTTTTGTAATTGGTTGGTAATGGTTGATTAAAACCTCTAAAATCAACGCTAAAAATATCAATAACAAAGTCCAAGCAAATACTTCGTCAAAATTTAAATTTACTTTGGCTAAATACAATTGATTTCCAATAGAATTCTTTGTTTGAGATAAATATTCTGCCATTACAAGAACTTTTATTCCTAAACCTAATGATTGTAATAATGATGTTCTTATATTTTTAGAGATAAGCGGAATATAACAATGAAATAATCCTGTAAAGAAATGATTATCTTCTAATCTATAAACATCTATTAATTCTGGTTCTATACCCTTAATAGCACCATATGTTCCTTGATAGATTAAAGGAAATAACATAAGAAAAGTAATAATATATGGTGTTAATTCAAATCCAAAGATAATTAATAATATAACTGTAATTGAAATTACAGGAACTGTTCTAAAAATAGTTACTACTGGGTTAAATACAACAGCAAATTTCTCTTTAAATCCAGCTATTATACCTAATAGGAATCCAAATATAGAAGCTAATAATAATCCAAATATTAACCGTAATATAGTATATAATATCGCAAATAACGAATTTTTATTCATAAATATATTTATAAAAGCTAAAAATACTTGATTTAATTTTGGAATAATTATTGAATTATCTACAATTAAACTAACAATAATCCATATTAAAAAAAGTGTAAATATCGATAGAATTGTTAACCCGGTTTTTTTCAAATATACCACCTTACTAACTATGATTGATAGTAAAAGTCATCATCTGGAAGTGTTCCGCCAATTAAGGCTGAATTCATATTTAAAATTATATTGAAATAAGTTTCTAAATCAACTCTAACATTTAAGGCGTTAATATAATCAAAATGGCAATTAGGTATGGCTGATAATAAAACTGTTTCTGAAAATCCATAATTAAATTCAATAGCTTTCTCTATTGCTTGATTAGGATACCCTTTAACTTTAATAACTGATGATTCTAAATCATCTAAAAATTGATTTATTTGATCATCTGTTAAACTAACTTTTCCAAAAACTCCAGCTTGAGGATAACTTCCCTCTCCTGTTATTTTAGCATACTCTTCTTGCAAATCAATAATTTTAAAACCTGGCACACTATCTTCTAAAATAGATAATGATGGTTCAGCTGTCATAATAATTTTAGTGTCATCAGCAATATAAATAGAATTTGCACTAGTAACTGAATCAACATAATTTAAAGTTGCGTGAACATCATTTTCATTTAATATATATTGTAAAATAATATCAGATGTTGCATTTTGCCCAAATAAAGTAATCTCTTTGCCTTCCAATGACTGAATAGTAAAATCAGAAGTTTGATTACTAACAAGATAATAATTACCAAATGTTATAGCTGCAAGAAACTTATATTCAATTCCCATATTATATAATTTCGCTCCAAGATTTGTTGGCGCGAAAATAAAATCATAAGAACCTGATGTAAAAGCAGCCACTAATGGATCTGGCCCATTGACAACATCAACATTATAATGACTATCATCTTGCATAAAAACTTGCGCTAAAGCAGGCGCTCCAGCAGGCACCATAACAGAAAAATCATAACTATTTTCTGTCGTTGTAGTATTCGTGCTTACTAATTCTGTACTAGATTGAGTACACCCAAAAAAAGACACCGTAAATAAAAATAAAAATATTAATAATAATAATTTCTTCATTTCATTTCTCCTTAAGTAAATTTTAAATTGTTTATGAAAATTAATTATTAATTTTATTCATAACAAATTTTTCAAAATCAACTTAATGAATAAATAGAGATGGATCCGTCTTTTATTGATATTCATTCCATTCTTAATAAACATTTTATTGATTATTTAATTATGTTTTATTTACAATTAATTTTCATTGGCATAGTAATTATAACATTTTACATCTAAAAACCCAATAACATTTATTATAAAAAATAAAAATAAAAACATAATTTATATATATTCTAGCTTATTAAAAATAGGTGTTATTCCAAAAAGTGAATAACACCTATTTTTCTTTATATTTTACCCTTTTTTCTTAAACAATATTACCCAAATAACATTGGAACTTAATAATAACAAACTTAAACTACCACCAATAAAATATTCTTTATATTTTTGAACAAAACTTCCTTGATTATTATCAATTGGTATTCTCTGTTGAATATAGTCAATCGGTCTTTCTATTACTTTGATTTCAAATTTTTTTGTTATAACTTCCTCAGCGTCGTTTTTATAATCTAATGTTAGGTGATAAGTTCCTGGTACAGTTGCATTTTTACTATAAGAATCGTAACGTATTGTTACATAATAATTATCATCTCTTTTTAATTCATTACTATTAAGTAATAATTGAGTAAAATCAGGTAATTGCATAACTGTATCAGTATAAGTTTGTACAACTGATAAATCAAAATATACAACCGGTCCTATTTCGTCTACAACCTGTATATTTACAGTTTGTAATGTTTCATTATTACTAGAATCAGTAACTGAAAAAACCATTGTATAATCGCCTAATGAATTTGAATTTTCAGTGTAATTATCGCTAACTAAAACTAAATCTAAAGAATTCTTGTCATCATAATTATCATTAAAATCTAAATTACTAGCTACATCATCTGGTGTTATAACTGAATCATACCCAATTACAATTGATGTTATCCCACTAATAATTGGGCCTTCATTATCTACTACTTCTATCTCTTGAATATAATTTGCAGTGTTACCACTAGAATCTGTCACAGAGAATTCCATTTCATATGTTCCTACAACACTAGCGTTAGCTGTGTAATTATCATTTACTAAAACTATTTGTGATGATATATCCCCATCATAATTATCACTAGCTGATAACATATTCAATATATCTGTAGTAGTGTATGTGTTTGGATATACTGCTTGTATTGTTCCAATATCGGAAAATACTGGTTTTAAAACATCTACTACTTCTACATTTATAGTAATCTGAGTTGTATTACCACTTGTATCACTAACTTCAAATACTACATTATAACTTCCTAAAGTGTCATTATTAGAAGTGTATCCATCACTAACTAAAACTATTTCACTAGATAAATCTCCATCGACCTCATCATAAGCGGTTAATCCTGATTGTATTTCGCTTACAGTAATTGGTGAATCTACATAAGAAATCACTAAACCAGAACTTTGAAAATAAGGTGCTGTAGTATCAATAATAGTACCTTCAATATAAGCTTCATACCCGGTAAATTGATTCCCTTCCTCTAGTTGAAACCCATAAAACCCTTCCGTTGTAAAATAATCACCAAAATTATCAAATTCAATTCCTAGATAATTTACTTCTGAATATGTTGTAAACGTATAGTAATACCATTGATCATCTCCATCATCATAAAAGATAAAATTGTTAGGTTCAATTATAAAATCATCAACCCAGCTTCCATCTATATAATAATTTATCACTATATTATCCCATGGAATATCTTCATATAACCTTGGAATAGTCAAAGTATATTCAGTATATGATTTAACTAAAAATGGATTTATTGTTTCATAATCATCACCTTCAACATGAAAATTATCACTAGAAAGATAATTTTTACCTCCAGGCAAAAAGTCTGGAGAATATGCTTGTATTTGATTAAATCCTAAAAGTAATATTAATATTGACATACTTATAACTAATAATGTTTTAATTTTCATTTTATTCACCCCTTTTTAATAACATACTACTTAGTACTTTCTGTTTTTCTTTTGAAATAGGACAAAAATTAAATATTGTATATTAAATCAGGGTAAAAAAAGTCCGATAATTTTGAATTATCGGACATTTTTTATTTTAATGTTGGCAAATTATTATTTTCAACATCTAAATTACTAAAATCAAAGAAATGAGTGCTCCAACCTAAGAATTCAATATAATAATTAGAATCATTGAATTGAGTAGCTGATGCTATTCCAATATTATCATAATAATAATCACTTCCAACCGTTGGATTTTCTCCTTGCATTAAAAGTTGTCCATCATATGCATATATTTTAACAAGATTATAATTATTACCTTTACCAAATATTCTAGAAATTGTTCCACTTTCATTAGTAACATTTCCTATAGCAAAACTGCTATATACTTTAACATAAGTTTCTCCAACTAATCCTCCGATAGTTCCTCCAGTAGTATAAACATCACCTGTTGCAAATGAATTCATAATTATAGTAGACGTGCTATACATATATGTATCACCTATTAATCCACCAATTCTACTGTAATAATCACCTGTAGTTGTTATATTACCTGTTGCATAACTATTACTTACATAATTCGGATAGCTAGAACCGCCATTATATATATAACCCAAAAGTCCTCCTACAAAAACTGTTCTTGTATTAGCACAATTAATAGATATATCTCCACTTGCATAAGAATTTCTTACATCTCCAGCTGATTTATCACCAACTAATCCTCCAACATTTAAAATATAGCTTGATGAAATTGTTGTATTTGAATTAATTGTTATATCAGTATCAGCACTTGAATATATTAGATTAGATGCATGAGAGCCAATTAAGCCTCCTACTGAGCCACTAACAATATCCCCTACATTAATAGAAGAATTGATTACATGAACATTATATACTCTAACATCTGCCTGACCAGCTAAAGCTCCAACATATAAATAACTTTCCCCACTTGAAGAAACATTAATACTTACATTATCTAGAGTTAAATTAGCAATGAATCCTCTTGTATAGCCAAAGAATCCAACATAATTACTATTGGTATCACTATCAAATGCTTGATTAATAGTAATATTAGAAATTGTATATCCATTACCATTAAAAGCCCCTGTAAATGGATTGTCATATGTTCCTATAGGAACAAAATTATATCCAGTCATATCTATATCATTATCTAAAATAAACACTCTACTTGGGTTAGAGCTATCAGCTTCCACATTCATTAAATCTTCAGGAGTTGATACATGAATAACATCTGCTGTTGAAGTTAATCTATCAAAATCATATATTTCATAGATACTAACCACTATATTATCAGCTTGATTATTAGATGCTATTTCTCCGTTTCTACTAAATGTGATTTCTGAAAAATATAAAGTATTATTAGAATTTCCACTTCCATAACTAAAATAAGCGGTTACTTGAATGTGATTAGAATCAATTACTGTAATATCACTGCTATCATAGCTAATTCCACCTAATGTAATACTATTTATATCTAAATTGTATTTATTATTTAAATATATATCAATTAATAGAGATGTCGTTTCATCTTCATCATCCTCATTTACATTTACAAAATAACTTTCAGGAACAATATCTATCACTTCTACTCTAGCATCATCAGGTGCTATTGCCCCAACTTCATAAACTGTAATTTCAAGAGAAGTTGTCGCATTAATTAAATATTCCTCTGTTCCTAAAGTTATTCCTATATTTTCTAAATTAATAGTATATGTATGGGCTGTATTATCTATACCTAAATCTATATATAAAGTTTCG
>Ga0164318_10001305_pt1 | contig 21920 bp, 18 predicted proteins | sample GuaBasSedimGuay9_FD_113734 | JGI IMG/M metagenome (GOLD analysis project Ga0164318, IMG submission 113734) | Subseafloor sediment microbial communities from Guaymas Basin, Gulf of California, Mexico - Guay9, Core 4571-4, 0-3 cm | ecosystem: Environmental > Aquatic > Marine > Hydrothermal vents... | reverse complement strand
ATTATACCTGCAAGTAGTGTTATCACGGCTAATATGGAAGCATACCATATTTTAAATGCTATAAAAAACAGAAGAAAAACAAGTATAAGTGACCCGATAGTTGTTATGGTGGAGTCACTTAAGCCTGTTTCATATTCATCGGCTCCGACTGAAAACATCCCTGTATCGCGGATTTTTGTGTTGTTGTGTCTTTTTTCTATGTATGCAATTGTCTTTCCTAATTTTTTTGTTCCCTTAACCATAGCATCCATTTGTGCCATATCTATTGCCGGTGTGATAAACATCAAAATCATCTTATTATCAAGGGATTTCATATATAAAGGACCTGTAACTTGTTCGAGAGCGCCGATTTTAAGAAGCGTATCTTTGTTGGATTTTAAATGTTCATTGAGCCCTTCGAGAAGATCCCCAATCGATGACATGGAGCCTACGACCTCAAATTCCTGAGATTCGATGTCTGATTCATTATCAACGTAATTTTGCTCGAGCATATTATTTAAATTAAGCAAAAATGAATCGAGATTTACTGAAGAGAGCATTGTGTAAGAGCGTTTCAATACGGTTGTGTCGAGTAACATTAAACCGTGATTAATATAAAAGTCCGTTGGATACTCAAGAACGATATCTTTAACGAAATCTTTTCGTTCAATGAGCGAATCTCTGACTTCCCTTGCGATAGTTACAAGAGATTCCGGATTCGGATTCTCTATAGCAACCATAACTCCGCCGTTATTGCCAAAATTATCCGTTACCTTTTTAAATTCTCTTGCGGCCGGTGCATTCTTGGGAACAAAGCCGTAATATGTAAGTTCCAATTTCAAACCGCTTGATAGGTAAAGCATTATAATGGTAAATAGTATAAAGAATAAAAGTAAGATTTTGGGACGTTTGGTTGATTGATTTGTTATCCATTCAAAAAATTTATCCAAAATTACCTCCTCTTAGAAGTTGATTTTTATACGGAACTGTCCTCCGTAAGGGAAGTTGGTATATTCACTGCCACCATTTGAAGGGTTGTCTTTTCCAAATGGAATCATAGGTATTAGCATAATTGTAGAATTTTCATTTGGTATTATGTCTATTTCAGGTAAAACGAGACCTGTTCTGTCAATGGGATTAAATAGAGTGGCGATGTTGAATTTTATATATTCGTTATCATAGGATTTGTTTATATTGAGTATAAATTCATGTTTTCCGAGAGATAATTCATATCCCGACAAAAAATCCAGCCAATCGGCAAGATTGTAATTTTTTGTTTTGCCGTATCCGTTGTAAAGGTATTCGAAATTGATGGATAAAGAATTATCATCTGTTGTATAACCGCCTCCAAGAACGGTAACTGTTTTTTTCCGATCAAGATTATAAAATCCCTCTCCGTAAATATTAAAATTAAGAATATTTGTTGAAAAATCCGAAAGAATCAATTTATATCTATTATCGGTGAGATTTAGTGTAAGCGAATCGAAATCCGTGTAAATGTAATATGCAAAACCTGTCGAGAAATCCAGTGCGGGATAATATCCCTTTATTTCAGTGGCAAATGAGGTGGAATCGAGTACGGATTTCGGTAAAATGACTGTTTCCACGCTAAGGTTTAATGGCATATTTACTTTTAATTTTACGGAATTTACCCCATCAATTTCATCGTTTAAATCAATTAATGTCTTGTATTGAAAGATGTTTGTCGGGTTATATGCGTATCCGCTTCCCCAACCGATTTGCTGTTTCCCTATTGAAGCATAAATTGATTTCCATCTTATTCCTATATATCCGTTTCTCATAAAAAGTCCCGATGTCAGATTATAGGGAAGTGTAAAACCCGGTATATTTGCATAAACGGAAGGAAGGTAATTTTTTAAATCGTATGCCGTTTTACCGTGGTACAAAATATATCCGAATTCTGCTTTCATAAATGTACTGTGATAATTTTTGCTTAATTTGAAGTTGATTTTGTTGTATCCCGTATATGGAAAAGTGTTTCCGTCTTTAAAATTTTGTCCGCTGTATTCGAAATATCCCCCTATATTAAACGCCAGGATTAATGCAAAGATGTAGTTCATTTTAATCCTCCTTGAGGTTATCAGGGCGGAAAACGGACGGGTCTATTTTTATTTTGTAACTAATACTATCTGTAATAAATGAGGATTTTGATTCTGTTTTGTTGTCTATCATAATGGTTTTCATAGGAGTGGAAATCCCGTCTATTACTTTGATATTTTCCTGTATGAGGGTTTTAAGAGGACTTTTCTCGTTATTATGATAAAAATCGATTTTTATCGGGATAAAAGTCTTTTTGTCTATTATAAGTGTAAGTTTGGAGTAAGATATATGACTATCCTTTTTGGGTGTCAATTTGAGATAATAGTAGTTTTTATCCTCTTTTAGGTCGGATGGTGTAAATTTATCTTTAAGGTTTGATAACTCCATATCTTCGTATGTGAAATCCGACCCCATCATCTTTTGTTTCTTTGCTCTCGAACTCAGTCTTCTGATTCTGCCTGTTTCCGGGAAATAAACCCAGACATTGTTTCCTACAAGAAGGAACTTAACTCCTTTGACTGCTTCCGGGTAGATGAAATTCATCAATTGTTTATCCCCGTTATCTGCAGAGAAATATTTTAATTTAAAAGTTCTCTTATGTCCGGTGGTGGTTGTGATGGTCTGCTCCATTATTCCCGATGATTGCGGGAAAGTAGAGACACTGTCCACCTTGGTTAACAATTCCATAGGGCTAAGTGCTATTATGGCAACCAATATCAATTCAATCATATTTCCTCCTTATTTAATTATTTTTAGAAAATTGTCGTAAGTAAGATCAAAATGTTTTTTTATGTTAAAATCCTTTGTTATTGACCAGACCAAAATATCTCCCTCGATAGAAAATATCAATTGATACGCCATTTTTCGCGGATTAAAGTCACCTGAAAATTCGCCGTTATTAATTCCCTCCTTCAAAATTTTCGTAATCAGCTCAATATAACTTTCGTATAGGAGTTTAAGTTTGCGAAGAAGTTTTTTATTGTTAATTACCCCCTGGAAGAGCAGAGGATATATGCCAAAGAAATCATCTTCCCCTATTAAGTGTTTTATTTCTGCTATATAGCGGAAAGAATAATCAATTAAGGAGCTAATTTTACTTTGAGTGGATATATTTCCGTTAAGGAGTTCATTCGGAGCCCTTATTTCTTTGAATATTCTTTCTTCCATTAATTCGTTAAAAAGCATTTCTTTACTTTTGAAATAATGATAAAAACCCCCTTTTGATATGTTGCACGCATTTAAAATCATGTTTAGGGATACACCGTTGTAACCGTGTTCAAGAAAAAGCTTCATGCTCTCATTGAGTATTTTATCTCGAATACACAAACTAACTCCTTCCAAACCGACCGGTCTGTATGTAAATGATAAACAAAGAAATGAGTTTGTCAATCTATTTTATTTTTAAAAATACTATCGATGTTTTTTTACATTGATTTTTGGACAGAGGTTTTCAATGGGGCATTTACTGCAAAGAGGGCTTACCGGTTTGCAAATTGTTTGCCCGAAAGCTACAAGTAAATCGTTGTATTTAATCCACCACTCTCGCGGCAATTTTTTTCGCAGTTGCATTTCGGTTTCAAAGGGGTTTTTGGATTTTACATATCCTAATCTGTTGGAGATTCTGTGAACATGCGTATCAACACATATACCGTCTTTTCCGTAGCCTAATGTAATTACGAGATTAGCGGTTTTTCTTCCTACACCGGGTAATTCGAGCAATTTATCGATGTTATCGGGGACCTTTCCGTTGTATCTTTCTATCTATATTTTCGAAATTTCTATAATGTTCCTTGCCTTAATATGATAAAAACCTACGGGGTAAATGAGTTTCTCTACCTGTTCCGGTGATAGTTCAATCATCTTTTCCGGAGTTGCCGCTTTTTTGAATAGTCGTTTTGATGCTTTATGTGTAACTTCATCTTTTGTTCGCAAGCTCAATATAGTTGAAATTAATATTTGATAAGGATCTCTTGTGCGTTCCTTTATTAAGGTAACAACAGGCGCATCCATCTTCAGATTATCAAGTTCAGTTAGTATTTTGATCATTGTTTGCGTGTCCATACGGAGATTCTACAATAACCGACTATTTTTGTCAAAGTCCAATAGATCCGTCACCATCAATTTACGATGATTGCACACGATTTTATTAAATTCCTACAATGGCAAATTTATTTTTTAGTGGGTAAATTGATTAATTTTATGCCCCTAGAAACTATCAAGTCAAACATTCCATTTTCGATAAACGGTAAACCTGCTTTTATAATGTTTGACATTGTAGATTTATTATTTTATAATTTTAATATGAATTTAGTGCCAGAATTTATTATTAAAAAATATGCGGAAGGGGAGAATTCCGGTTTTATCAACAGCGTGATTTTATCCGTTGATATAGTCGGGTTTACGAAGATTGCCGATGAACTGGCAAAACACGGGAAGAAAAGCGTCGAAGAATTGAGTAATATAATAAATAATGTATTCGGAAAATCTATTAATATTGTCTATAGAAATTACGGATGGGTTTCTTCTTTTACCGGAGATGGTTTTATCGGAATATTCCCTATTGAAAAGTGTATTAATGCTATTTCGGCTGCAAAGGAGATAAATCTTGAAATACATAATACCGAGATAAAAACAAGATATGGAAAGTTTGTTATTTCAATAAGATCGGGATTATCATCCGGAAAAATTAGATGGGGAATTATAAGAACTACACACGGGAATTATTACTACATAGAGGGCAATCCGTTAAGAAATTCCGTTAGAGCTCAAAAACGCTCGAAACCCGGGCAGATAATTCTGCAAAAATGCATTATAAAAAAATGCGGTAGCGATATCGATACGAGAAGAAAAGATAAATATTTCATATTGGAAAATATTAACAAAGGTATAACTATCACAAGTGAAATGCAAAAGGATATATTCGACGAATCCACAATTGAGGAATTTGTGCCTCTTCAATTGAAGAAAGTGGGGACAGGGGGAGAATTCAGGTACATTACTTCATTGTTTTTATATTTCAAAAATAAGGATGAGATTGGAGATTTTATAGTTAAAATTTCGGAGCTGGTGAACAAATTTAACGGCTTCTTAAATAAAATCGATTTTGCAGATAAGGGAAATACGATGCTTATCCTATTCGGGGCTCCTGTTGCCCTCGAAAAACCGGCTTTGAATGCATTGGAATTTGCATATAAAGTTAGAGAGCAGTTCGGGGGAGAAGTTAAAATGGGGGTTGGCGAGGGAGTTGCCTATACAGGTGTAATTGGTATTGATAAGAGATGCGAATATACCGCTATAGGGGAGATAGTCAATATGTCTTCAAGAATAGGAGAGAAAATAAAATGGGGAAAAATATATGTAAGTGAAAATGTTTATAAGAATTCAGAGAATAGGTTTAATTTTGTCTCTCTTGGGGAAAGGAAATTTAAAGGGATTAATCGCGGTGTCAAGATCTATGATATGAAAGATAGAAAATCACTCACTGAAAAATTATATCCGGGAGAGGCTATCGGAAGGAAAAATGAGATTGCAAGTATAGTTTCTCTGATTGATGAGGTGAGAAAGGAAAAATCCGGCAAAATTGTTTATATTGAAGGGGTAGCCGGTGTCGGAAAAAGTCGTTTATTGATGGAGGTGAAGAAGAGAATTTCTCCTGATGAGTTTGATTGGTTGTATTTGCCCTGCGATAATATATTGAGAGAAAGTTTGAATCCGCTCTTGTATTTCATTAAGAGACATTTTTTATCCGATAATAAGGACGATTATAAGAAAAACGAGGAAAAATTCAATAGAATTTATAATAATTTGATAAAAAAGACAAAGAATAGAAATCTAAGGGATGAATTGAAAAGATACTATCCTTTCATAGCTAATTTTGCAGGCATTGCTACAATTGAGGATGTACATTCCAATATGAGCCCTGTTGATATTTATAAAAATACGCTTCATGGTCTTCTTGCTCTATTGAAAACATTGAGTAATTTTAAAACGTTGATTATTGAATTCGAGGATATTCATTGGATTGACAGCGATTCGGTCAATTTCCTAAATTTATTAATAAAAAATATCGAGCAATTTCCAATTGTTTTAATCCTTATTGGAAGACCCACAGAGAATAATAAAATAAAGGAACTTATCAAGGGAAATATTCGAGCAAACGTTATGCGAATTGGAACGCTGAATAAAGTCGATTGTAAACAACTTGTAAATTCTGTCATAGGTGCTCCGGCTAGCGATGAAATAATTGATATCATCTGGAATAAAGGAGAGGGGAATCCCTTTTATATCGAGCAAATTGCAATGTATCTCGTTGAAAAAAAAATAATTAGAATCGAAAACGGTAAATATGTTTTAAAAGAGAAATTATTTGATGTTCCCGAAAGCATAAGTAACATTATCATTTCAAGAATCGATAAACTGGAAACGAAGTTGAAAAACACGGTAAAGACAGCTTCGATTCTCGGAAGGCAGTTTTCCGTTAGGGTTCTTATCGCAATGTTAAAAAACAATGTTAATTTATCCGAATTAAAAAGAGTGGAAAACAAGGATATTTGGAAAATTATTAATGACATTACGGGCATATTTAAACATGCACTTATAAGGGATGCGGTTTATAATATGCAGTTGGAAAAAACATTGAGAAGATTACATAAAGCGGCTGCTGAGGCAATCGAAAAACTGTATTCTAAGGATATCGGTAACCATGTCAGTGAACTTGCTTATCACTATTACGAAGCCGAAGAGTATGACAAGGCTAAAAAGTATCTGTCAATTGCCGCCCGAAGAGCTATGGAGCAATATCAAAACAGTGATGCTCTGGAGCTATATGAAAAACTTTTGTATATTGAAAGCGATAAAAAAAAGATAGCCGAAATAAAATTAAATATTGGAGAAATATTCAGACGAACGGGCAAATGGAAACAGGCAATAGAAATTATTAGGAAGACATTAAAGAGCGTAGAAAAACTGAATGATAAATATCTTATGGCAAAATACAACGAAATATTGGCGGTAATTTACGAGAATACCGAGAGAATAAAGGACGCCGAGGAGCTTGCCCGAAAATCATTGTCATTATTTAAGGATATTGGATATGATGCTGGTGTTAGCAGAGCAATGAATATTTTGGGAACAATATATTATCACAGGGCGGAATATAAAAAAGCTATCGACTTGTTTAATAAAAAACTTAAAATAGATAAGGAAATAGGTTTTAAAAAGGGATATTACAGTGCACTTAGCAGATTAGGGTTGATTTATTTTGATTATGGGAAATTTAGTATGGCTCTTAAAATGTTTAAAGAGAATTTGGAATTCGCACGACAGAGTGGGAATTTGGCTATCGAGAGTCATATGCTCGGGGATATTGGGCTTGTATATTGGAAAGAGAAAAAATACAAAAAAGCCATAAAGAATTTTATAAAAGTCTTTGAAATATCAAGGAAATTAGGAGATATGCAAAGCGAAGCGGAAGCAGTGAACAATTTAGGGATTGTTTATGAGGAGATGGGAGATTACAATAATGCACTTAAATATCTGGAGCACGGATACAAATTATGCAAGGAAGTCGGGGACAAATTGACATTGGGGTATACAACGGGGAATTTGGGGCTTGTGTACTTTTATAAAGGGAATTTTAAAAGAGCCATTAAAAATTTTGAAATGACGAGGAGGATAGCTGAAGCCACAAACGATCCGTTAAGCCGAGCACTGGCTTTCCTTTCACTCGGAGACGTGTATATGATGAAAGGTGATTTTAAACGTGCGCTTGTATCGGTAGAAAACAGTATTGACATTTACTCAAGGATAAAAATGGATTATATGTTGTCCAGTGCCTATTGTTTATATGCCCGGATTCTAAAAACAACCGGTGATTATAAAAAGTCGGTATTGATGTTGGAGAAGGCGGAAAAAGCATTAAATAAATCCCCTCGCGATGATGTCAGGTTTTCTTGCTTAATTTTAAAAAATGAGCTCTTGTCCGATAAAAAAAAGGCGGTTGAAAATTTAATGGAATTAGCGAAACATACTGACGATAAAAACAATAAAGCGGATATTTATTATTCGATATTTTTAATTACAAAAGATAAAACAATTGCACGAAGGGCTTTTAATCTATACACAAAATTATATGAATCCTTGCATAAATACATTTTTAAAAAGCGAATAAACGAGTTAGAAGAATTTTTAAAGAAGTAAAGTAGCTTAAACAGATGGCGGGATTTCGGTAAAAAGTTTTAAGGAGGTAAAATATGAAGAAACTAAATTTACTTCTATATATTTTTATTGTTCTGTTTTCCGGATGCATACACAATTCCGAATATTTGAATTACCCGGGTGAAATTAAACCTGAAATCAACAATCCGAATGCGGTGCTTGTATCGAATTTATTGTTTAATATAAAACCAAACACATCAAAATGGTTTTACTTTAAATTTGCACCGGGAGATACTATTGTGATAAATTCATGGACAATAAAAGGGGATAATATCAGCAACTTTAACATTTTAAGATGGCCGAATTCGGAGATATTTAGTACATCTGCAGTTAAAATCATTAGAAATGAAAGAATAGTCAATGAACGAATAGCAATTTATAGATTTAAGATATCAAATACGAGTTTATTTTCAACAAAGATGTATAAATTGATGATATATAGAATTCCCGAATATAAAGCATTTGCTAGATTTAATACAACTGTCTATTGGGACACACTTTATGATACGACATTTGTTACGCAAAAGGAATCGGTTCTTGTAAGCGTGGACACTGCAATTGAGAAGGTGTTGGATAGCAAAATAGAAATGCCCTATATGAAAAAATCTTATATAGAGGTAAATTTGCCGAAAAACACACTTTTTTGGGTATACTGGATTGGAGCTTTCGGTACAGGTAATAAAAATGAAAGCAGATCAACGGAGGATGGGTTAAATATACCCCTTCGTTCATTTGCCTTAGGCAAAATAAAAAAAATAGTAGGTAATGGCAGAGGAGCTACCATTGATTATTATTTTATAAAAAGGCAAAGAGATGTGGATGATTTTATGAGTGGGCTTGATTTTTACTCCTTTAAGAAGGGGATTGGAATTGTAAGTGATTATGGGAAGATAGAGGAGCCGTTAGAGGGACGTTTTTTTATAGCGGTAAAGAATAGCGATTTTAAGAAGAGAAGGGAAATGGTCAGATTTAAAATTCTTGCTCTGGTGGGTATTCCTCATTACGAATACGACTATATCACTGTCCCGAGGGTAAGACGGAGGTTCGTCCCGAGAATTTAAAAAAGATTGTATGTATAAACGGATTTATTAAGCAAAATTTATTGGCAACAAAAAGATTATTTGACTGTGACATCATAATAATATATAATTCGGCAGTGAATGTTATATTTTTTATTACATGATGGGGGTTTATAAATGAAAAAGAAATTACAAATTGCTCTGTTTTTTATAATTTTATCTGTTTTTATTTCTTCATGCTTTAATGCCGGGGGAAGAAATACTGAAGTTTATTTTAGTCCCAATATAAAAAAACATCTCATGGCGGGAATAAAAAATGCGAGAGAATCAATAGATATAGCGATTTACGTGTTTACGGATAGGGATATTGCCGAACTGTTAAATAAAAAGGCGAAAGAAGGCGTGAAAATTAGGGTTCTGTTTGGAGAAACAAGTGATGAATATTCTTCTTCCGTCGATGAATATTTAACCACCGCTATTTATAAAAAAAGAGATGGTATACACAGGTTCGAGTCGGACGGGATTATGCATGATAAATTTGCAATTGTAGATAACAGAATTCTGATTACGGGATCTTACAACTGGACATATTCTGCAAATGCAAAAAATAATGAAAATTTAATAATTATAAAAAACAATGATAGTGTGATTAAGCGATATGAAAAAGAATTTTCACGTTTGTGGAAGAGGGGAAGGGTAATAAAGACTTATATCGTGAAGGGAGAAATCAATTTTAATAATATCAATGATGTTAAAAAATGTAAGGGGAAGTATGTTACGGGCATTGGCACCGTTAGGAATGTCGGTTTCTCAAAACGTAGCGGAACATATTTTCTCAATTTCGGTGAGCGGAGAGGAGGATTTACAATAGTGATTTTCAAACGTACTGCATCGTCATATATAAATAATAGAGGTTCCATATTCAATCTAAAAGGGAAAACGGTAAGATGTTACGGTAAAATCAAGTATTATAAAAAATATGGTTATGAAATTATATTGAATGATTATAAAAAATTGGAGATTGTAAATGATTAAAGTTAATAAATTCAACGAATCGATGATTAGAAAGATGACTGTTCTTGCCGATAAATATAACGCCATTAACTTAGCCCAGGGATTTCCGGAACACACTAAAAAAGAAATAATTGATTTTGCATTAGAAGCTATTCATGCGGACAATAATCAATACACCGTTACATACGGGCTCAAAGAGTTGCGAGAAAAATTGGCTGCTAAAATAGGAAAAGAAAAGAACATTGATATAAACTACAACGATGTAATTATAACATGCGGAGCAAGTGAAGGAATTATGGATGCAATTTTAGGTAATTTGCCTCCTCAAGGAAAAGTTATTATCTTTGAACCCGTTTATGAAAATTATATTCCCGCTGTAGAAATCGCAGGAGGGGAAATAGTAACAGTACCAATAGAAAACGGTAAATTTGATATGGAATATTTTTCTAAGATTTCGGGCAAGGGAGATTTTATTATAATTAACACACCTCACAACCCCACAGGGAAGGTTTTTACGGAAGAAGAACTTAAATTTATTGCGAAAAGTGCGAGAGAACTGGACTGTGTGGTAATTGCGGATGAGACATATGAGTATTTAACTTATGAAAAAGAACACATCTCGATTGCCTCAATGGATCGTATGCTCGAAAAAACAATTACCGTGGGAAGCTTTTCAAAAACATATTCCATAACGGGATGGAGGCTCGGATATGCTTATGGGAAGGGACTTTTAATGCAGAATATTAAAAGTATCCATGATTATATGACAATTTGTGCTCCTACTCCTTTTCAATATGCAGCATTAAAACTACTTGATTTGCCTGAAAGTTATTATCAAGAATTTATAGATTCATATCGCGAGAGGAGAAACTTTATGATAAGCAAGTTAGAGGAGTGCGGATTTACTTTTGTAATACCGGATGGAGCGTATTACATATTTGCAAGGTTACCGAATAGAGTGGAAGAGGATGATGTAAAGTTCTGTTTTGATCTCGTTGAAAACGGTGGTGTGGCTCTCGTTCCCGGTTCGAGTTTCTTTTATAAAAAAGAGAAAAGCAGATATGTTCGTTTTTCTTTTTCTAAAGATATGAAATCCATAATTGAGGCTATGAGAAGATTAAAAGAGTATTTGGGATAGTTTTGGATTTTAATAAAAAAAGAGGGAATGAATCCCTCTTCTTTTTTGCTTGTGGGTTCTAGTTTATGGATTTACAAGATAATGAAATCCCCATAGGTTTGCATCATAAGGTATTGAATCGTCAGTAAGGGTTCCATTGGAGAGAACATCAAATCCGACTCTGTAAATGCCAGGATTATGTGGTGTTGTCCAACTTCCGTGATATACACCGGCTATTGTGCTATCTTTCTGGAATCTCCATCTCCACATGTGAGAATGCAAAAAGGCAAATGCATCCGACTCATTTGTATAAATTGTAATGTTTGCATGATCTCCGGGTTTTACTTTTATTATGTCTTCCCTTTTTACCAGATTTGTCACATCGGTAATTAATGTATCAAGCCCCGTATTTTGCAGCGTGATTCTTACACTGTCAATTTGCACATTATTGCTATCGGTTGTAATTTCCGTTCCGCTTATAGCATATAATCTCCATCCTCTGTGATAAGTGCTGACCGTGTCTTTTTTGAATATGGCGGATCTTGTCCATATGTCGGTAAATTGTTTTTCTACGATTACAGTATCACCGTTTAGATTACCGTAAATATGAAGAATCCCCGGAATATGGCCTATAACGGTGACATATGCCGAATCTCCGGAAATGTTAACGTTTATTTCCCTTGTTATGCTTTGCGATGTATCTCTTGTTCTATACCAGAGAAAAATCTGATCGAATTGTGTCATTATGGTGGTTGGAAGAGTTTCCTCTCCATAATGACTATCCGCATTAAACCATGTTGCATCCGTCAATATGAGATCTTCGATTGCGCTTTTATCCGAATTCGTCGGACTTATACTACAACCGGCAAAGAAAGCAATTAGAAGAATAAAAGATACACTTAGAACAACTGATCTTTTCATATGGACCTCCTTTTAAATCCATAATATAGACGATATCACGTAAAAAAAGGTTTACATTTTATTATATTTTTTCGGGAAATCATTTGTGGTAAATAAAAAGAGCGGATTTTTAATCCGCTCTCTAATACAAAAAGCAAGCTAAAATCAGTTGTCCTTTATAATGCGTTTATCATCTGGGACCTGTTTTCTCGACAGAGAAATTTTACCTCTATCATCTATTTTAATTACTTTTACAGCTACTTCATCTCCAAGTTTTAATACATCGCTAACTTTTTCAATTCTATCATGTGATATTTGAGAAATGTGAAGTAAGCCGTCTTTTCCCGGTAAGATCTCGATGAAAGCACCGAAATCTGTTATTTTTTTGACTTTCCCGAGGTATATTTTTCCGACTTCCGCCTCTTCCGTCAGCGATTTGATGTAGTTTAAAGCTTTTTCGATATTCTCTGCGTTTTCCGAGTATATCTTCACTTTGCCGTCATCATCGATATCGATTTGTGTACCGGTTTTTTCTATGATATCTCTGATTGTTTTCCCTCCGGGACCAATGATCAATCCTATTTTATCCTTTGCAATCATAATGGTCTCCATGCGAGGAGCAAAAGGAGATAACTCACTCTTGGGTTCCGGTATGGTTTCTTCCATCTTGGAAAGAATAAAGTCCCTTCCTTCCTTTGCTTGTACAAGAGCCTTTGACAATATTTCAACCGATATACCTTCGGTTTTTGTATCAAGCTGAATAGCCGTTATCCCTTTTCTTGTGCCGGCAACTTTAAAATCCATATCGGCATAGTGATCTTCTTCACCCATTATGTCTGAGAGAACAACATATTTATCGTCACTTTCATAAACCAATCCCATTGCTATTCCCGCCACATGAGATTTAATGGGTACACCCGCATCCATTAGACTCAAAGAACCGCTGCAAACCGTAGCCATTGATGATGAACCGTTTGATTCGAGAATGTCGGATACAATTCGTATCGTATAAGGAAAAGATTCTTCTGATGGGATTACGGCAGATAGTGCGGTTTCAGCGAGGTGACCGTGACCGATTTCTCTTCTACCCGGTCCTGAAACTCTTCCCACTTCTCCTACACTATAGGGAGGGAAGTTATAGTGAAGCATAAATGTTTTCGTAAGCTCGCCCTCTAATTCTTCCAATCTTTGAGTATCGTATTGAGTCCCCAGGGTACATGTACCTAAACTTTGTGTTTCTCCTCTTGTGAAAACTGCCGATCCGTGTACACGTGGTAGTACTCCTATTTCACATGTAATTTTCCTTATTTCGTTTGTTTTTCTTCTGTCCAGCCTGATTCCCTCGTTGAAAATCTTATCCCTCATAGCCTTTTTTCGTATCTCTTCATAATATAACCGCATCTCTGCTTCGCTTTCAGGGAATTCTTCTTCTAATTTTTCTTTAATAGAATTAAAAAGAGAATCGTAGGCATCATTGCGTTCCTTCTTTTCTATGATATTCATGATTTCAGGCAATTTTTCCGATGCAATTGCATAAACTTTGTCCCTCAATCCTTCTGTTTCAACAGGTGGTTCAACTTCCATTTTTTTAGGGTTTACCTTAGAAACAAGTTCTTCCTGAAGCTCTATTATCTTTTTAATTTCGATTTGTGCAAGTTTTAGGGCCTCCACCAATTCATCCTCGGTGATCTCCTGTGTCTCGCCTTCAATCATTGTAATTCTTTCTTTATTACCTGCCACGGTAATATTTAATGTACCTTCTTGCATTTGTTGTGTTGTGGGATTTATGACATATTGTCCTGCAATTTTACCAATTCTCACGGCAGCAACAGGCATTAGAAAAGGAATGTCGGATATGGAAAGAGCGGTGCTTGCACCGATTACCCCCATGACATCGGTTTCGTTTTCCTGATCGTATGAGAGTACCGTTACCATTATTTGTGTTTCATTCCTGAAACCATCGGGGAACAAAGGCCTAATCGGTCTATCTATGAGTCTCGACGATAAGATTTCCTTTTCCCTCGGTCTGCCTTCTCTTTTGAAATATCCGCCAGGGATTTTCCCTGCTGCATACATTCTTTCTCTATATTCAACGGTTAGCGGAAAAAAATCTAACCCTTCTTTTGGCTCTTTTGCCATACATGCCGTAACAAGTATAACGGAATTGCCATATTTGACAATACACGAACCGTTAGCCTGTTTTGCTAATTTTCCCGTTTCAATTGTTAATGTTCTGTTTCCTATTTCTCTTTCTACTTTAAGTTCCATATACTCCTCTGTTATTTCCTAAGACCTAATTTTCCTATTAGTTCTTTGTAACGATTAAAATCCTTTTTCATAAGGTAATCGAGTAGTTTTCTTCTTTTCCCAACGAGTTTCAATAATCCCATTCTGGAATGAACATCTTTTTTATTTATTTTAAGATGTTCCGTTAGGTATTTGATCCTTTCGGTTAAAATAGCTATTTGAACTTCGGCGGAACCCGAGTCCTTATCATTTTTACCGAATTCTTTAATCAGTTTCAATTTGTCTTCCTTTGACAAAGCCATTGTTTGTTACCTCCTTTAGCATATCTTTTGTTTTCTTAATATCTTCTTTAATCTGTTTGCTCAGTTCCTTTTCGTTTTCAAAGATCCTTTCCTCTCTTATGAAGTGCCATAAAAGAAGATCAACTTTATAACCATATATAATACCATTAAAATCGAAAATATGCAATTCGATATTTAACTTATCCATTGTTTTTTTTATTGTAGGGGCTCTACCTATTGAGACGACTCCCTTATAAAGTTTGCCTTTGATTCTTGCCGTTGCGGTGTAAACACCGTCTTTGGGTAAAAGTTTTCCCTTTTGAACATTAAGGTTTGCTGTGGGGAAACCCATTTTACCACCGATTCCGCTTCCATGAATTACATCTCCGTTTATCATATAGGGATGATTTAAAAACCTTTTTGCACGGTCAAATTCCCCTTTCAATAGAAGATTTCTAATTATGGAACTGCTTATGATTACACCTGTGCTCGAGCAGATTAGAGGTTCAATTGTCTCAACATCGTAGTAAAAAGTGTCCTCGTATGATTTCAAAAACTCATGGTTACCTACTCGATTGTAGCCGAAATGATGATTGTTTCCAATGAATATCTTTTTAGCATTCAATTTGTTGATAATTATATTTCTTAAAAAATCATAAGCTTCCATATGCCATATATTTTTATTGAACTTTATAATGACAAGGTAATCGGGGTTCAGTCGCGAGATAAGATCTATTTTTTCTTCTTTTGTTGTCAAAATAATATTATCCTTACCGTTTCCGATAAAAAAGCGAGGTATCGGGTCATATGTGACTACGACGCTTTTATAATTGGCTATCCGAGCACTATCTATCATTTTTTTTATTAAATATTGGTGTCCTTTATGCACTCCATCGAAGGAACCAATGGCAATGTATGATTTTGGGATATTTACATTCTTGAGATTTTCAATAATATTCATACCAGTACCTTCTTGGGATGTATTCTATTGTCGGCAAGTTTTGTACCTATTGCCACGAATTTATCTTTATATTTCAAAAGAATTGTTTCATCTGTAGATATGTCCGGATTTGTTTCAATGTCTCTTCCGTTTTTTATTCGATTAAACATAATTTCATCAATTTCACAAACGGGAAGTTTCAATAAGTGATTTATATCAATAGAGGACTCTTCGATGTTTTTTATACTCTTCAAATTATCGAGTAAAACCGCTTTTTTAATATTGATTTCATTGATGCCGGTTCGCCGTAATTCCACAAGAGTCGATGGGATTTTAATAAAATCGCCGATTGCTTTTGCAATGGAACGTATGTATGTACCACCGGAAACGGTTATATTGAAATGGATGTAAGGCTTTTTATAATTATGAATGTTGAATTCGAAAACTTTTATTTCTCTTTTCTTTGGTTTAACATCTACTTTTTTCCTTGCTAGCTTATACATGGGTGTGCCGTTTACTTTTATTGCCGAAAATTTCGGCGGGAACTGTTCCTTTAGAGAAAGAACATGGTTTTCAATTGCTTTTATATCGATTGTTTCGGGAATAGTATTTTTTGAAATAATTACCTTTTCGCCTTCAATGTCAAGAGTGTCTGTTTCATAACCTAATTCTATTGTTCCTTCGTATTGTTTTTGCGAATGTTGGATAAAAGATTGTAATTTTGTATAGTGTCCCGTTAATATAATTACAAGCCCCGAGGCAAACGGATCTAGTGTACCGCCATGACCTATTTTTAACTTATTTCCCAATATTACTCTTAATTTTCTAATTATATCAAATGTAGTTATACCGGGAGTTTTATCAATTAATAGACACCGATTGAAATTAGAATTGGTAACTGAGTGATATCCTGTAGTTGCTCGTGTTAAAACCATAAATATCAGAATCTACGCCTATGTCTATTTTGAACTGTTTGACCCTTATCCCGCCTCCGTATGTAAAACCGTGCCTATCACCGGAATAATCGAGGAAATATCCGAATCTCCCGGTTATGAAGTTATAATATGTGTATTGTACTCCTATTCCCATCCATGTATCTTCCAGCTCTTCTTTTGCAATTTCCCAGAATGTTTGTCCCGTTGAATCGGAGCCGAAAACAAGGACTTTTATGAGGTCCATAGTTGCAACAAAATCATTTAATGAATCGTGAACCGGGTTTGAAGCGAATCCTAAACGAATAAGTCGAGGCAGAGGGTCGGAACTGGATGATTGCAAGTAATTTATATTAGGCCCTATGTTTTGTAAAGAAACGCCAATATTTAAATAATTTTTTATAGGTTTATATAATAATCCGAAATCACCAGCAATGGCAATTCCTTCACCACTTCCCGAATTTTCGGGTAAAATTGTTCTTATTACCCAATCCGGAGCTAGAAACAGATAAATGAATTTCAATCCTATTCCAATAGAGAGTTTATCGTTAAATTTTGTAGCATAACTAATTTTGCCTTCCGCATCAAAGACACGATACTCTATGTTTATACTACCGGTTGCATCCTGAGCATTTATCATACCGGGAGTAATGTAAGTTATTTCTCCACCTATTACTCCGTTCCATTTTTTTACAGGATGTACAATGCCAAGATATTCGTAGTACATATCGGGAGCAAGGCCGGGTAACCAATTTGAATGCATTAATATAATATCGTTATTTTCAATAAAACCTGCTCCTCCTATGTTGTAGTAATTTGCAAGAGCATTATCTGAAATTGCAGTAAAACTGTTTCCCATTCCCACCGGACCTGCTCCGGGGAATATTGTTAAAAATACAGCTCCGGCTTCATTTGCCGTTGCTGAAAGAAAGGCGGGTGAGAGCATTATAAAAAATGTAATAACCGCTAAAAAAGATATTTTTCGCATATCTACTCCTCTTGTATCATTGTAAGATAGCAAAATAAACATTGAATGTCAAGCATATTAAATTCAAAAAGGTAAATGGCTCCGCCTGCACTAAAGTTTCGGCGGATAGGTCCGCCTGCACCAAAGTTTCGGCGGATAGGTATAGAAATATTAACCGATAATAAGTGAGATGCCGAAACAAGTTCGGTAAAACCTACTCCCTGTTACCCTGAAAATGTTTCAGGGGCTCTGATTTACGATAAAATATAGAATCTCGAAGGTGGATAAAAGGTTAAAAACGATCTCAGAGTAAAAAGGGATAGCAAAATAAATTCAAAAAATAAAAGTAAATTTGTCATTTTGGACTTTTTACACAGTTCCAAAACGAAAGCAAATTATCATAATTGATTTATAACAAGTGTTAAGTATATCTTTACCATATTTACATTAAATCTAAAAACGGTTAATTATTCCGCACTATTCAATATAAATAGATTATTCTAAATCGATTGCAGTTGGCTTTTTAGTTTTGCTCCCTTATCACTTATCTCTATGATATAAAAACCTTTATGAGGGTCTGGAGTTTTATTGAAAGTCATATTACCGGTAACACCGTAAAAACTTTTTAGGTTTACCATTGCCGTTAATAGAGCGGATCTGTCATAAGCTTTATTATCTTTTATTTCGGTTATCAGAAGAGATGCTGCATCATAGCCAAGAGCGGACATGCTGCTGGGAATTGTTTTGTACCTTTTTTCATAGTTCCTTAAAAAATCCTTTGCCATATCATCATTTGTTTCGTAGAAAAAATGATCGCAGAAGTAGTTTTTTCCGGGTAATGAAAAATCTTTTTTGTAAAGTGCGGGGGAATCCCAACCATCACCTCCAAGTATGGGGATTGTAATATTATTTTTCCTTAATTCTCTGATGATTTTGTAACTCATTTCGTAATACATTGGAATAAATACAAAATCTGCTTTGGATAATTTAATGCTATTTGCTACATCGGTAATATTAAAATTTCCACCGTTAACATAATAGCTTTTTGAGGTTTTTCCGTTTAAGTATTCAAATGCATTTTTGAAATACATAGCAAGTCCTTTGCTGTAAACATTTGTGGTGTCGATAATGACGAAGGCGTTTTTCAAATTCAAGCTTTTTGCAAAATGAGCCATTATACTTCCCTGGTCGTCATCTGTGTAACATATTCTCCAAATAGATCTCGAGTATTTTGTGGCAAGCACGTGTGTTGCCGCCGGAGCAATTTGAACAATGCCCTTTTTTTGTGTCAAAACAGAAGAATTCATAACGGTTGCACTTGTTATGGGTCCGATTATGGCGATAACTTTGTCCGATATTAAATCCTTTATTCGGTTGTTTGTCACATGGATATCTCCTTTTCCGTCATAAATAAACAAGTGTATTTTGGGGGTATTCCCTGCATTGTTATATTGATCCACAGCGAGTTTGATACCGTTTAACATTGGTTCGCCAAATTCAGATATGTTACCCGTTAAAGGTAAAACCACACCGAGTCTCACTTCGTCCGCTTTTTTTGTGCAAGAAATGGAAAATAATAATACAAAGATAAGCAATAATAAAATATATTTTTTCATTATTCCTCCTTTTGAATTTCCTCTTATATTAGAATACTGCATTTTTCAATAATAGTCAATGGATATGGAAAGTTTATGGAAACAGATCCGCCATTACCACAAAAAAATGTATTATTATGGATTTTATCGAGATTTCCTATTAATAAATAGAAAACAATGGTCTTCCGTTTGATTTAATTCCCCTACATCCAATCCCCCAATTTTCACTCATTTATATATGATTGATTGAAAACGGAATTCGGATCTTGCATTAAATTTAAAATAGTGCTATTTATTACATATTAGGAGGTAAAAAATGAAAATACTATTAACCAACGATGACGGAATTAATGCAAGGGGAATATATGAACTCTACCATTCATTAAAAGATATTCATGAGGTAACTGTTGTAGCTCCCATATCACAGAAGAGCGGTGCGGGACATTCGATTACGTTGAATGAACCGTTGAGAATCAATAAATTTTACAAAGACGGTGTGTTTTTCGGTTATGCAATAAACGGAACCCCTGCGGATTGCATAAAAATAGGATTATCCGAAGTTTTGAAGGGAAATAGGCCGGATTTGATTATATCCGGAATAAATAAAGGTTCGAATCTCGGTACGGATGTTATATATAGCGGTACGGTTTCCGGTGCCGTGGAGGGGACGATGTCCGGAATAAGCTCCCTTGCAGTTTCAACATGCGCCACGGAAAAGCCGCTTTACTCTTCCGCATGTCAATTTTTGAGGAGTTTTATTCCCATTGTTAGGGAGAAAAAGTTACCCGATTATGTTACGCTTAATATAAATGTCCCTAATTTGCCGTATGATTTGATAAAGGGTATAAAGATAACATATCAATCGTATAGACAATTCGAGGATCGTTTTATTGAGAGACGAGATCCCTTTAACAGGAAATATTATTGGTTGACCGGAGATATTAAGAATGTCAATCAAAACGATTCAACGGATGCCCTTGCCATTGAAGGCGGATATATATCAATTACACCTCTCTTTCTGAATTTGACACATGTAAAGTATATATCCGAACTGGAAAAATGGAGTATAAAAAAATAAGATCCTTTCGGATCTTTTGGTGGCGGGGGTTGGATTTGAACCAACGACCTTTGGGTTATGAGCCCAACGAGCTACCGGACTGCTCCACCCCGCGATTTCGTTAGGATTATAATATATTTTTTGTATTATGTCAAGATTTAAAAGGAGACGATTATGAGAGTGTTAAGTATATTTGCTAAAAGTGTTTTAATTCTCATTCTATTGGCAGTGCTGGTTCTCGGAGCATTTTTGCTTGTAATGACAATAACGGATTACAACCCGCCCGAAAAAACGGTTTTGCATATAGAGGGACATGGAGATACGACTTTACCGGATACTATGTCTATTTTAACATGGAATCTCGGATATTGTTCCCTTGGAAAAGAGGCGGATTTTTTTCTTGATGGGGGTCGTGAATCAAGGGGAAAGAGCAAGATTATTGTGGAAAATCATATTGATAACATAAGCGTTTTTATCGATTCAATCAAACCTGATTTTGTATTTATTCAAGAAATTGACAGAAATGCCACAAGAAGTTTTCACATTGATGAATATAAGCATCTTGAAAATGCCATGAAAAATTATGTTTCTACTTTTGCAGTGAATTACAAAACACTATGGGTGCCGGTACCGATTTACAAACCGATGGGGAGTGTCCTGGGTGGACTAGCTGTTTTTTCCAAATACGAACCGTATTATTCCATAAGGTTTTCATTCCCCGGTAATTATTCCTGGCCCGTGAAACTTTTCCAGCTTGACAGATGCTATATAGAAACCAAATATAAATTGAAGAGCAATGATCTGGTTGTTATAAATTTACATCTTTCGGCATTCGATAAAGGAGGATTTCTAAGAAAAAAACAGTTGGAATATCTGAAAAAGCATATTTTAAATGAGTATGAAAAAGGTAACTATGTGTTAGTCGGAGGGGATTGGAATCATATATTTCCCGGTGTGGATTTAAAGGCGATTAATGAAAACAATATCCCTAAAGATGTCCCAACACTCCCGAGGAATTGGATTCCAAACGGATGGAAATTGGCATTCGATTCGACGATACCGACAAACAGGAGTAATAACCACCCGTATGTTGAGGGGGAGAATACCGTAACCATTATCGATGGATTTTTATTGTCACCAAATATAAAATTGCTCGAAGTACGGGGAATAAATTTACATTTTAATGATAGTGACCATAATCCCGTATTTTTAAGAATCGCTTTGCAATAGGTTCGATTTTTTTAGGATAAAAGGGGCATATTTGCTTGCCTCTTTTATAATGCAAATGCACAAATAGTGTGCATTACCCCCATTTTGTCAGTTGTTATAAACAATGTAATACCGTAATTTATATACGGATGCACAAAATATGTGCACAATAAAAATATTTCTAAGACGCAAGTTACAATTATATGTAATTTATGGATTTGGCATGAGAATTGCAATAAAAAGGGTATGGATAGTAAGGTAGTCGGATGGATAGTATGAGTTGGGTTGAAACAGATAACGTCACCTTGAACTTGTTTCATGGGCAGCATGACATTTCCCGTGTCATCCTGAACTTGTTTCAGGATCTGGAATATAGGAACGAGTTT
>Ga0164318_10001304_pt1 | contig 21932 bp, 20 predicted proteins | sample GuaBasSedimGuay9_FD_113734 | JGI IMG/M metagenome (GOLD analysis project Ga0164318, IMG submission 113734) | Subseafloor sediment microbial communities from Guaymas Basin, Gulf of California, Mexico - Guay9, Core 4571-4, 0-3 cm | ecosystem: Environmental > Aquatic > Marine > Hydrothermal vents... | reverse complement strand
GGATTTAAGGAGGAAAAAGGGTTTCGCAATATAGACAAAATTGCGGAATTCCACAAGCCTACCCTGGTCATCCATGCGGAATTTGACCATATCATCCCCTTCTCTGACGGGGTCGCCCTGTTTGAGGCGTGCCCTGCCAGGGACAAGCGTTTTCTAAAGATACCAGGGGCCAATCACAACGACATCTTTGTACGGGGATTAGGTGAATACATGAAGGCCGTCAAGGAACTGGCAACAGCCTGTCTCTGAGGAGCGCCTCCCTTTGTTCTTACCCGAGCCCTCTTTCTACCTTTATATCTTGGTGTAACTGCAGGAAATTCTCAGGGGGCTCTTTGTCTGTTCTACGAACTATGCTTATGGCCTCGGTTGGGCATACTACAGCGCATACACCGCAACCTATGCACCAATCCATGTCCACCTTGGCCACACCATCAAGGATCTCCACAGCGCCAACCGGACATATATCCTCGCAAGCACCACATCCCACGCACTCTTCTTCCTCGGTTTTACGGATAAAATAAACAGCCATCAGTACGTCTCGGGGTACTTTCTTGCGCCTGATGATGCCCACGTTCCAACAATAGTGTCCGCAACAGTTGCAGGTGTGCTTTATCTCCCCTTTTACATTGTCCACCATATGGACCAGGCCTTCCTTTTCAGATTCTTCCAGGATATGCCGGGCTTCATCCTTTGAAATCTCGCGAGCCAGGCCACGGGAGGTTACAAATTCGGCCATCTCGTCATACTTGAGGCATACTTCGAGGCTATGCCGGCAATCGGTTCGGGCCAAAATCCTTGCCGATGTCCTGCAAGGGCAATAAGCCACGGCCACCTTGCTCACCCCTTCGAGTAACGTATCGATCTTCTCGTAAGGGTATACCCCTTGAAGCGGCACATCAACAGTCAGCGTGGCAGGAGCATACTTGTATGTCTTGGTGGCAACACCGCCGTAAACCTCCCTGGTGGTAGGCACGCTGAAATACTTCAGTACCAATCTGGCCATCTTTTTGGCATGCTCATCCTGCTGTACACCTTTCCAAAAAAAGGTCTGCGGCATGCCATAACCGACCTGAAGGAGGGCATAGCCCGGTTTCCCATCACTGGTCGTACCAGAATAAATAAGGTTGCGCATTGCCAGGGACTCGAGAATTTCCTTGACTGTCGGCTCTGGCAGGGAGCAGCGCTCCACTATTATATCTGCGTCGCACACCTTTAACGGTGGCAGATCATTTGGTATGGCAAGGGCTACCTCTGCCTCCACAGGAGAATACATCTCCTTGAGAAGGTCCAGAACCTCGTCAGTGTAAGGGTAGCCCATGACGAGCTTTTCCATGTGCTTGGCGAGCTTTATATAAATGTCACCCACCTATGTCCCCCCAGTGGATCTCCCTTTAAACAAGCTAGACCATAGTAATTGCCAAGCCTTAATTCAAAAGACTCAAGTATGCTTTTAGGTTAGATAGCTCAACCAAGCTTCCCCCACTTTCGAACGAGGGCAAAGGGGTCGGCCTCATGAGTCAACCAAGTTTGCTCAACAACTCTTGTGTAACCTCTTGTACGCTGGGCCTGCCATCCACCTCAACAATCTTGGGTTTCCCGCCTGATTGCTTTGACAGCTCCTTGAAATAGTTAATGGCTGCCATGGTCCCTGTTTTTGTATCATAGTAGATATTGTGGCGCTGGTCGATCGCCTCCTCGTCCTGGTCGTCAGAGCGGGTCTTTAGCTCCCCGCCGCAAATCCTGCACTTATTGTCTTTAGGCTTGATGGCATCTATGTAAATGTTGTTGGGATGGTTATTGTCATTCACGCAAAGGCGCCGGCCCATGATCCTCTTTTTGGCTGTTTCCCTGTCGAGCACGATCTCTACCACAATATCAACGTCCATTCCCTCTGCCTTCAATGCCTTGTCAAGCTCCTGTGCCTGGGTCAGATTCCTGGGGAAGCCGTCCAGCAACCAGCCGTTCTTGCAGTCGTCCTGTTTGAGCCTGTCAAGAACCATGGGGATGGTAATGCTATCAGGAACAAGCTCTCCCCTGTCAATGTATTCTTTTGCCTGCTTTCCGAGTTCAGTTCCCTTTGAAATGTTCTCGCGGAAAATCACGCCGGTTTCAATATGCGGGATGTTGTACTTTTCCTTGAGTATTGCGCCCTGCGTCCCTTTTCCACTTCCATTTGGACCAAAAAATAGAATCCTCATTTGTCTTTCTCCTCCTTATGCTTTTTTGTCCCAACCAATAAACAAAACTATAAGGTACACGGCCCAGGGCCGGTAAATTTGCTTTAGCCCCTGAACCACCTCAATACATGTGCTTTGCGGGCAAAAAGTCAACGGAACACTATTTAAAAAGTAGAGGGATGTCAAGTGCGGGTTTCTCTGATCCGGTCGTCACGGCTGGACGGTGCCTATTGGCCTGGGCCCATTTTTCTATAGATCTGCTGTACCTTGGGATGATTCAGTAGTTTCAAGAAATCCGGATTATTCAACAGCGAGTTAAGGCCACCCTCCTGGATAGCCTTAATTATGGCGGGATCCCTCATAACTCTTTCAAAGTCCGGGTCGTGTTGAAGGGACTGGATTATCTCCATTATACCGGGATCGGACTTCATCCTGTTAGTCATATGTCTTACCTGGTTGTTGAAATCCGAAGGAGCGGCACCATGGTCAGTCGGCTCAGCTTCCACCGGCTCGATGCTCTTGATCTGATCCGGCGCAAAGTCTACGGTTCCCAGTGTGTCGGATAAAACCTCCCAGTGCTCTTTCCCAACATATACCAGTTCCCCGTACAAAACAGTCCCATCAACGAGTTCTATCCGCTTCTGGGCCCCAAGGCAATTGTTCGGAGCGCCTACCCCTATTGCCAGGTACAGGACAAACAATGAAAAAATCGTCCAGCAAAGCATACCCATGTTGTGCTTAATTCTTGTTCGATCTCCAGTCATTTGCTAGAAATAAAAACCTCCATCAAATCATGGCCGTTTTCAAAATAAACACCTGAGGTCGAGGCGTTTCTTTCTGAAAACTCGCCGATTGAGCCCTTCTGTAAACCCTCCTCAGTAGCCCAGGCAAACAAGGTTGGATCGTCCGTATGGGTTCTCTTGGGAATCGGGGTCAGGTGGTCACTGGCTACCATCACCCTAAACCGCTCGAATCGTGCCAGCCCCTTCAAAACCCTCCCCACCACTTCCCTGTCAAATGCCTCAATCGCCTGGATCTTGTCTTTTATGCTTCCTGAATGTCCCGCCTCATCCGGGGCCTCCACGTGAACGAACACGAAGTCCAATTCATTAAGTCGCTCCAGTGCTGCCTCTGCCTTCCCCTTGAAATTGGTATCCAGATACCCTGTAGCCCCCTCCACATGAATCCGCTCAAGACCCATGCTTACGCCTATGCCCTTAATCAGGTCCACAGCCGATATTACCCCACCTTTCAGCCCGAACCTCTCTTCAAAAGAGGGAAGGCTGGCAGGCCTGCCCTGACCCCACGGCCATATGGAGTTGGCCTCATTCTGACCGGCCCGCCTCCTGGCAATATTTATGGGATGGTCCTTAAGCATGCCCCATGACCGCCGGATCAATTCCGGTATCGGGTTGTGTTCACTCGGGTTCAGGTAATGCGCCATGTTTTGGCCCAATACATCATGAGGGGGAATTGTGCGGGCATTTAGTGGTCCTTCCTCCCAAACCAGGAGATGCCGGTAGGCCACACCAGGGTAGATGCGAATACCGTCCTGCTCTATGTAGCCCCTCAGGGTCTCGACGATCTGTCTGCCTTCCTGGCTTGAAATGTCCCCGGAGCTGTGGCTCACCATTATGACCTCACGGTCAGATCTACGGTCAAGGGTAACCAGATTCATCCGGAATGCGATATCGTCTTGCCCCAGTTCCACGCCCATACTTGCCGCCTCTAGCGGCGCGCGCCCAGTGTGATATTTCCGGGGGTCATATCCCAGCAAGGAAAGGTTGGCAACATCGCTGCCGGGCTCCATTCCCTCGGGAATGGTTTTCACTAGGCCAAGATGGGACGCGGCTATCCTGTCCATATTCGGCGTACTAGCAACCTCTAAAGGAGTCTTACCACCAAGTTCTTCAAGGGGATAGTCCCCCATCCCATCACCCACCAAGAGTATGTATTTTGTACCGCCAAGCCTCATACTGTTCATCCTGATTCCAATTGCATCACCATCGCAGCCTAAACCGTGGCAGTTTTGCCTCGCGCCCCAAGCGCTAGATCTCTTCTTTCATCCCCCTCTCAACCCTTATTATCACAGTCTTGTCCGTGACCACGTCCATCTGATTAATCACAGATATGGCCTTTTTCACATTCTCCTCCAACGCCTCGTGGGTAAGCATGACCACAGGCACAGGCCCGTTTACTTCCCGGCCCTTTTGAATCACCGAGGCTATGCTTATGTCATGCTCACCAAGCACCCCGGATATCTTTGAAAGAACGCCCGGCCGATCAACAGCGGAAAAGCGGAAATAGTAGGGCATGGTCAGAGAGTTCATGGGTTTAATAGCCACCCTTTTGTTGGCCTTACCGTAATGGGCAAGGGGCGGCAAAATCCCTTTTTCACCGCTGACAATCCTCCTTGAAAGCTCAATGATGTCAGCTGCAACGGCACTGCCCGTTGGCCTTCGACCTGCTCCCAAGCCATAGTAGAGATTAGGGCCCACAAAATCCCCTTCAATGTAAATTGCATTGTATGCCCAGTTCACGTTTGCCAGTATGTGATCCTTGGGAATCATAACTGGATGGACCCTGGCCTCCACGCCATCACCTCGATCCCTTGCAAGGGCCAGGAGTTTCACGCAATAGCCGAATTCCTGAGCAAACCTTATGTCATCTGGGGTCAACGAAGTTATCCCTTCCCTGTAAATATCCTTGAACGCCACAGGATAGCCGTGTGCAAGGGAGATCAGTATGGCCAGCTTGTGGGCAGCGTCAGTGCCGTCCACGTCAAGGGTTGGAGGGTCTTCTGCATAACCCAGCTCAACGGCCTCCTTCACCACCTTATCATAGGGCCAATAATAACTGCTCATCTTCGTTAGAATATAGTTTGAGGTTCCGTTTAATATCGCCATGATATTTTTGAAGCGGTTGGCAGAAAGCCCCGCCTTCATCGCCCCGATAATGGGAATGCCCCCTCCGACGCTGGCCTCAAACTCAAGGTTTACCCCACATTTTTCGGCCATGCCATAGAGCTCATGACCATACTCTGCCAGCAGCGCCTTGTTGGCCGTGACCACGTGCTTGCCTTTTTCCATGGCTTGGAGAATGTATTCCTTTGCGTGGGTAAGCCCGCCAATCAGCTCAACCACTACGTCTATCTCCGGGTCATTTATGACCTGTTCTGCGTCCTTAGTGAGCAAGTCCCTGCTTATGGGGACCCCTCGATCAGAGTTAATGTCCAGATCAGCGATTTTCTTGACCACAACAGGTGCTCCCACCCTCGAATGGATAAGCTCTGCGTTCGTGGTCAAGACCTCATAGGCACCGGCACCAACCGTGCCAAACCCGATTATCCCTACGTTTATGTTGCTCATGGCCTGCCTCAAAAGATCCTCTTTATCCCGCGGATAGCCTGTCGAGTACGGTGAGGATTTTCCACCAGGGCGAATCTTACGTGGTCATCTCCGTACTGGCCGAACCCGATCCCAGGTGATACCGCCACCTTTGCCTTTTCCAGCAGCATCTTTGAAAACTCAATGGAGCCCATGTCCCTGAATTGCTCAGGGATCTTGGCCCACACGAACATGGTGGCCTTGGGTTTTTCCACTTCCCAGCCTATCCTGTTGAGACCATCCACCAGCACGTCACGCCTTTCTTTATAAGTATTCACTATCTCCTGCACGCAGTCATACGGCCCATTAAGGGCGATGATAGAGGCTATTTGAATAGGCTGGAATACACCATAGTCAAGATAGCTCTTTATCCTGCGCAACGCGGCGATCAGGTCCGGGTTCCCCACACAGAAACCCACTCTCCATCCCGGCATTGAGTAACTCTTTGAAAGACTGAAAAGCTCTACCCCGATTTCCTTGGCACCAGGCACCTGTAAAAAGCTCGGTGGCTTATAACCATCAAACACAAGGTCAGCATAGGCAAAATCATGAACCACCATGATCTTGTGTTCTTTGCAGAAGTCCACTATTTTCTCGAAAAATTCAAGGTCCACAACTGCTGTTGTGGGATTATGCGGATAGGAGATTATCAACATCTTTGGATTGGGCCAGGTTTGCTTGGTGGCGGTAAGAAGATCCTCAAAAAAGTCCCTATCAGCCCCTATTGGGATGCTCCGAAGATCCCCGCCAGCAATGATTACTGAGTACTGGTGGATGGGGTAGGTCGGATTTGGCGCAAATACAACGTCACCGGGGCTAATAACAGCCAGAACCAAGTGTGAGAGGCCCTCTTTCGCGCCTATGGTAACAATGGCCTCGTCTTCAGGATCTATTTCAACATCGTAACGCCTCTTGTACCAGTCTGCTATTGCATGGCGCAACTTTGTAATCCCTTTAGAAGCCGAGTACCTATGGTTATGCCCCTTTTGGGCGGCCTCTATTAGCTTGTCCACAATGTGTTTTGGCGTGGGAATGTCAGGGTTTCCCATTCCAAGGTCTATGATGTCTTCTCCTTTCCGCCTCATTTCCATTTTCAGATCATTCACAATGGAAAAAAGATAAGGCGGCAGCCTCGTCATCCTCCTGAATTCTTCCATGTGCAAGACTCCTCCTTGTAATTAAACAGGGGCCCAATTGGGCCTCTGTCTTCACCGGATAGTAGAAAAGGCCTTCGGTCCCTCGCCCCAAGGCCCCGTTCCCTTCTTACTATAGGCCAGGTTATAGAAAATTTCAAACCACAGCATTATCCATCCACGTGTGCTAGGTTTGCCCCGAATTGATCCTCAAGGTACTTTCTCAACAACTCATATTTAGGGGTCCTAAGCCCCGGATCCTCTTTGAGTATCTCCTCGGCCACCTCCTTTGCCGCGGAAAGCAGATTCTGGTTTTCCAATACCTCTGAAATATCAATCTCTCCGGGCCCTGCCTGCCTCAGGCCCGTGAGTTCACCGTGGCTACGAAAAATCAGGTCTTGCTCAGATATCAAGAACCCATCATCACATGAAGCCAAGACCTTCAGCCTCTTTTCGGCCTGCTCTGAGATGCCTCTGCGCTTGACTAGAATGCAAAGCCCCTGTTTTTCTCCCCTTCCAACCCGTCCCCTCAATTGGTGGAGCTGGGCAAGCCCAAACCGCTCCGGGTGTTCCACCACCATTACTGTGGCACCGGGCGCATGGACTCCCACTTCCACCACCGTGGTGGAAACAAGCATTTGGATCCTCCGCTTCCGAAACTCCTGCATTATCCCATCCTTCCGCCCCGGCGCCATGTCTCCATGTATCAGGCCCACCCTGAAACGGGGCTCGTACAGTCCCTTGAGAGCCTCGTACATGTTTAGAGCATCGCGCAGGTCTTGATCCTCGCTGCCTTGAATTACAGGGCAAACCACCATTACCTGCTCTCCCATGCCCATGCGCATGGTAACCAGTTCATAGATTCTCCGCTTTTCCCCTTCATCCATTATCCTTGTTATCACCCCCTTGTAGCCCGGGGGCCTGGACCTTATAATGGAGACATCCAAGTCAGCATAAAGCACCATTGCCAGGGTTCGCGGAATCGGGGTAGCTGTCATAACAAGCACATGGGGTGCCTTTCCCTTTTTGGCCAGCAGTGCGCGCTGGCGAACGCCAAAGCGGTGTTGCTCATCTATAACCACAAGCCCCAGGTTATTGAATTGGACCTCGTCCTGAACCAACGCCTGAGTACCCACAACTAGACTGCAATCTCCGTGCCTTATTTTCTCATATGCGCGGGTTTTCTCCTCAGGAGCAAGGGCGCTGGTCAGGAAAACCGGCTTGAAGCCAAGGGGTTCGGGCAGGTTGGAGAAAAACACAAAGTGCTGTCTTGCCAGTATCTGGGTAGGCGCCATCAGGGCTGCCTGCTGGCCGTTCAAGATCGCCGCGTAGGCCGCTGCAGCGGCCACCACAGTCTTGCCGCAGCCCACATCGCCCTGTAGCAGCCTCATCATTGCAAGCCCCTTTTCAAGATCCCCGCAAATCTGTCTTATGGCCTTGACCTGGTCCAATGTCAGATCAAAGGGAAGATTGGCCTGGAACCTCTCAAGAAAATCGGGGGGCAAGCGATAGGGTTCTCGCCTTGTCGCACCTGATCTCTCGTGCCTCTTTAGCAGGACCGCCATCACCACCCCGAGAAACCGGTCGAACCTGATCCTGTTGTGATACTTGCTCACATGGTCATTGAGCTCTTGCAAATCACACTCACGGGGCGGAATGTGAAGGGACTGAATGGCAGCGGGAAGTTTGGGAAGCTTGAGCCTTTCAATAAACAGAGGGGGAACAGGATCTGCAACTAGATCCAGCCAACCCCCAACAGCATGCTCAGCCGCATTTCTGACAATCTTTTGAGAAAGCCCTTTAACACCGGGGTAGATAGGCCGCAGGAAACCTGAGCGGGGGCACTCTGTTTCCTCCACCTCTGGGTGGATCATTTGTAGCGACCTTCCGAATACCCTTACCCTTCCGTACACGGCAAGTCCTTTGCCAGTTCTTGCAAGCTTCCACAGACGGGCAGGGGTGTAGTTGAACCACAGTATTTGTAGTGTCCCTGTGCCGTCACCGATTTCTATCTTGAAGACCTTCTTGCGCCTGCGGCCGAGTCTTTCCTCCCCGCCTCCTTGAACACTGCCCCATACCAAGGCCTGCTCACCTGGCCGGATATCACTGATTGGAATAACCTTTCTCCTGTCTTCATACCTGGAGGGGAAAAAGTAGAGTAAATCCCTGACCGTGCGGATTCCCTTGGCCTTGAAAAACTGCGCCCTTTTCGGCCCTATACCAGTGAGGCGGGAAATCTCATCGGTTAAGGCCTTTTGGGCGGTCTGGCTGGTTTTAGGATTATAACGGGTCATGGGCTAAGTCCAGTCCGCTGGCCTGCCGCCTTCTTGGGAACATCAAGGTTATGTTCCGGGCATGCGACCAGCACATTATCTATAAAGTTAGGAGAAAAGATTTGACAAGGAATTTTTGTCAAAGCTATAGTTTTAACAAGGGATAGTTGAGGCCATGGCAATGACACGGAAAAACAGATACGCTGAGGCCGGTGTTGACATCGATGCCGGGAACAAGCTGGTAGACCTAATCCGGCCCATTGTGAACAAGACTTACCGCAGCGGCGTGATAACCGACATAGGCGGATTTGCCGGCTTATTTTCCCTAAACGTTGAGCATACCCGTAATCCTGTCTTGGTGAGCTCGACCGACGGCGTGGGAACAAAGCTCAAAGTGGCCTTTATGATGGACAAGCATGACACCGTGGGAATAGACCTCGTGGCCATGTGTGTCAACGACATAGTAGTTCAGGGTGCTAGCCCACTGTTTTTCCTAGACTATCTATCCATGGGCAAACTTGACCTTCACAAGGCCCAGGAGATCATCAAGGGAATCTCCGTGGGTTGTATGGAAGCCAAGTGCGCTCTTATAGGGGGAGAAACCGCGGAGATGCCGGGCTTTTACGCTGAGGGCGAATACGACCTGGCGGGTTTCGTGGTCGGCCTTGCAGATAACGAGGAACTCCTAGACGGATCGGAAATCCGAGTGGGGCAACAGCTCATAGGTATCGCCTCCAGTGGACTCCACAGCAACGGGTATTCCCTTGTGCGAAGGATCTTTTTCCAGGAGAAAAAGATGTCCGTGTCCGATTATGTCCAGGACCTTGGGCGCAACCTGGGTGAAGAGCTCTTGGAGCCCACCCGTATCTATGTCCGGCCGGTGTTAAACCTTCGGCGGGATTTTCGCATTTACGGAATTTCTCACATAACTGGCGGCGGACTGGTAGAAAACATCCCCAGGATGCTGCCTAAACCCTGCAAGGCGATAATCAACAAGGCCTCATGGACACCTCCTCCTATATTCAGCGTGTTAAAAAATCTGGGCGGTATTGACGAATCGGAGATGATGAGAGTGTTCAACAACGGCCTGGGTCTGATCATTGCAGTCAGCGAAGAGGATACCGCCGAGGTAATGCTGCGGTTGAAGGCAATGGGGGAGACGGCATATTGTGTTGGTTGGATCGAGCCCCGGGAAGACGATGAGCCTGCTGTTGAATTTACCGAGGGAGATGCCTGATCCTATAATGTCACCTCCTGTCCTGATCAGTGCCTGCCTCCTGGGCGTCAGATGCCGATACGATGGAAACCACAGCCTTTGCAAGGCGCTCTTGGATTTCTTGCCCCGCATCTGCCCTGTTCCCGTTTGCCCGGAACAGCTTGGAGGGTTGGAGACACCCAGGGAGGCGGTAAATATCATCGGCGGTCACGGTCCTGATGTTTTGGCTGGGAAGGCCAAGTGTATCAATGCGGCGGGCCGTGATGTTACTGCAGAATTCTTGAGGGGGGCCCGTGAGGTTCTCAGGCTGGCCCTTGTTACAGGGGCAAGGGTTTTCATCGGCAAAGACAAGAGCCCCTCGTGTGGATATGAAACGCCATACTGTGAGGGCCCAGGCGGAAGAGGGATGGGAGTTACAATAAACTTACTGGAAAAACAAGGGATTTCAGTGATGGAACTAGGGCCTCAAAGCCCCTTTCCTGTCACACAGTTCACGGAAATCCTGGCAAGCGCATATCCTAAAGACAAAAAGGAGTAAATCATGTTTGGCCTCGGCCCTACTGAATTATTTATAATCGCACTGATCATTTTGCTCATATTTGGTGCCAAGCGTCTCCCGGAGATCGGAAAAGGCATAGGGGGTGCCATCCGCGAGTTCAAAAAGGTCAAAAAGGAATTAAGTTCTGATACACCCGAGAAAAATAAGGCCTCTTCCCATTCCGAAGGCGCCGAACCTGAGGTGACAACCACCAAGATTGAGCAAAAGGTTAAGGACAAGGTACTGGAGCAGGTGCCGGGAGTAAAAAAGGTGATTGATGCCAAGAAGAAGGTTGATAAGGTCAAAGATATTGTAAAGTAAGATGTTTGGGCCAAGAGATATAAACACAGCGCAGTGCGAAATACCCGAATACAATCCGCCTCAAGGGGAAATTTTGGAGGTATTACAAAGAATTAAAAGAATTGCCATAGTTGGGCTTTCGCCTAAAGAAAACCGCGACAGCAACATGGTCGCCCGCTACCTCATGGAGCAGGGATATGAGATAGTGCCTATCAATCCAGGACAGAGGCAGATCCTTGGCCAGCCCTGCTTTAAGTCTCTGTTGGATCTTCCGTTCGAGGTAGACATGGCAAACCTTTTTCTGAACCCAAAGAGGGTCCCCCGAGTAGTTGACCAGGCAATTGAAAAAGGCATCCCTATCATCTGGATGCAGTTGGGCGTGATCCACAATGACTCCGCGAGAAGGGCAAGGGAGGCCGGTATCCAGGTCATAATGAACAAATGCGTGAAGGTGGAACACCAGCGCATGATGATTTCGGGCTCCCTTTAAGGGCTCTTGTCACTTCCATTCTCTTGCAGCCATTTCGGCCAATTTGAACTTTTGCACCTTGCCAGACCTCGTTACAGGGAATCGCTCGACGATCTTTATGAACTCTGGAAGTTTCCCAGGGCCAAGCTCGGCCTCCAGCACCTGATGGACTTCTGATGCTTGCAGCCGCCCGTCCTTGTTCAACCGAATGCACGCCCCTATCCGAGTCTTTCCCCTCTTATCCGTAAAGCCGAACACCTGTGCCTCCGCCACCTGGGGTAAACCATAGATGAGCTCTTCGATCTCTGCTGGAAGGATTTCCTCGCCGTCCTTCCTGATAACCTCCTTTAGCCTTCCCTTTAGCTGCACATAGCCGTTGCCATCCCTAGTCGCCAAATCACCGGTATGAAACCACCCCTCTCTGTCCACTGAGGCAGCGGTTGCAGCAGGCATCTTATAATAGCCTTTCATCAGGAAACCCTTAGTGCAAAGCTCTCCCTTTTCCCCAGCCACGAGTTCATCCCCTGTGTCAGGGTCAGTGATCTTGATCTCGTTGCAGGGCAGAGCCGTACCTATTGTAGTGGTCCGCAACTCCAACGGATCGTCGGGAAAGGTCATTGTGATCCAGGAAGAGGCCTCGGTGATACCGTATCCAACCACAAGGCCATTAATGCCTACTTCGTTTACCAGCTTGTCCATTAGCTGGCTCGGACACGGAGCGCCTCCCACAATCCCTTTGTTCACGGTTTCCCAGCCCTTTTTCTTGAATAAAGGATCTTCTATCAGTGCAGAGAACATGCTGGGCGACCCATAAACCGAAGTGCATCCCTCGCTGGCTATTGCTTGAAGTACTGATGAGGGATCAAACTCACTGCTAGGGATAACTATGCTACCGCCTTTTAATAAGGTAGTAAGTGCAATACACGTATTACCAAACATATGATAAAGGGGAAAAAACAGGCATGATTTATCGCCAGGACCCAGTCCCAGCCTTTCGGCCGCACACAGGGACTTGTTGACAAGGCCGAGGTGGTCGAGCACAACCCCCTTGGGTTTTCCTGTTGTACCCGAAGTGTACATGATCGCGGCAGGGTCTTCAGGTTGAACTCCTTCCAGGGCCGTCGTAAACTCTCCAGTCCCAGCCGTATTGGTCCTGGAACCAAGCTCAGACCACAGGATGGTCTCGGGGAAGGATGTGTCTCCAAAGACAATAACGTGTTCCAAGGCTTCCAGCCTTGTCTTCTCATCTGCAATTATGTCAATATATTCCTCGCCATCCAGGCCTTTGCTCATGATAATGGCCCTTGCGCCAGTTTGGCTTAGGATATGATGAACCTCCTCCTGCTCGCTCGCTGGGTTTATTGGCACCATTACTGAACCTATGGCCGCCAAAGAAAGCTGGGCTATAATCCACTCTGGAAGATTTGGGGCCCATAGTGCGACATTGTCGCCCTTTTTTATTCCAAGGCCCAAGAGGGCTCGCCCCACCCGTTCTATTTCCCATGCCATGACGCCGTAGGTGTACCGCATCCTGTTTTCCTGGTAAAACAGGGCTTCCTTTTCCTTGTACCTGCCGGCAAGCTCCAAAAAAATATGCCCGATTGTCTTCTTTACCACCTCCATGGCCTGCCTCCCAACAGTTCGTTTCATTTATGAATCGCAATCTAGCATGATCAACAGGGCCCGACAAGCAAGTTTGCCCTTTGCTGCACTGTGCCTTGCATTTTTGCCTGCATATCGGTACAAAGATTTCCTGTGCCGTTATAGCGCCGTGGGCTTAATAGGAATTGGCATGAGTATTGTTAACATCATAAACATAGCCATGATATTCCCGGGCAGGACCCTTTTCCAGGGTCTTAGCTTCCAGATAGATACAGGCGACCGCATAGGCCTGGTGGGGCCAAACGGCTCGGGCAAGACCACCTTGCTGAGGCTACTTAACAGGGAAATTCAGCCGGAGTCGGGCGAAATAGTATTTGCAAAGGGCATTCGCGTGGGCTACCTGCCCCAGGACGTGGACGAGGAATCCGAAGGCAAGCTCCTGGAGTCCGTGGTTTATTCTGTCCCGAGCCGAAGGGAATTGGAATTGAAGGTTATGGAATTGGAAAATCTCTTGGACAAGGCTACTGCCCAAGAGCAGACCCTGAGGTTGACCCAGGACCTTGGCGACGCCCATCAGGCCCTGGCGGAATTGGATCTTTCCTATCCCAGGTACGAGGCTGAAAAAATTCTTCTTGGCCTAGGGTTTCAGCAGAGAGACTTCTCAAGACCCGTGGCATCCCTGAGTGGCGGCTGGAAGATGAGGGCCTTTCTTGCCAGGCTTCTGTACCAAAAGCCTGATCTCCTGCTCTTGGACGAGCCAACCAACCACTTGGATGTCCCATCGGTCAAATGGCTTGAAGATTACCTTTACTCGTTCAGAGGGGCCTTGGTGCTTGTTTCCCACGACAGCAATTTTTTGAACAGGCAAACCAACCGCACTATCGGCTTTGAGCCCGAAGGAGTACGCATATATGCCGGCAATTACGCGGCTTACATTAAAGCTAGGGAAGAAGAAAGGAGCGTGCTTGAAGCAAAGGCAAAAAACCAGGAGCAAAAGATAAAGGAGGCCCAGAGATTCGTTGAAAGATTCAAGGCAAAGGCCTCAAAGGCCAGGCAGGCCCAGAGCAAGATAAAGCTCATCAAAAAGATGGAACTCATCAAGACCTTCAAGAAACAAAAGACCATCCATTTTAAATTTCCCCCTGTTGAACGAAGCGGCAGGATCGTATTTACCCTCGAAAACCTGGCAAAGGGATTTGGAACGGAGCCGCTATACTCCGAGGTGAATCTCTCTGTGATCAGGGGTGACAGGATCGCAGTAATAGGCCCCAACGGATGCGGCAAAACAACGCTTCTTAAGCTACTGGCCGGAGAACTGGAGCCGGACTATGGCAAGATAAGAATGGGTCACGGCGTCAAGATAGCCTACTTTGCACAGCACCACTCGGAAATGCTACGCAATGACAAAACCGTGCTGGAAGAGGTTGCCCAATCCGCACCTGACATGAGCATAGGGCAAATAAGAAACGTATGCGGGGCCTTCCTGTTTTCCGGAAACGAGGTTGAAAAGCTCGTGGGAGTGCTTTCCGGAGGAGAAAGGGCGAGGGTACTCCTGGCAAAACTCCTGGTAAATCCCGGCAACGTCATGATCATGGACGAACCCACCAATCACCTGGACATTGTTTCATCAGAAACCCTGATAGAGTCCTTGCAAGGTTATAATGGGACATTGATCTTTGTCTCCCACAACACCTCGTTTATCAACCGCTTAGCCACCAAGATTTGGGATGTCTCCGGCCACACAATAATTGAATATCCTGGGAACCTGGACGAGTACTACGATCACCTGGCCCGAAAGGCCGCCGCAGAGACGAGCAGCGAACCTGTGGAGGATCAAGGCCGTGTAAGCGGCCAGGCCCCGGAGGAAGTAAAACCTAGGAGAAAAAGCAAGAAGGATCTGAAGCGAGAAAGGGCCGAAAGAAGAAGGCAGATTCAACAGGCCCTTAATCCCATTGAGTTGACCATCCACGAACTGGAGGAGCAAATCTCCGCCCTTGAGAATAGGCAGGCACAGCTGGAGGAACAGCTCTCCAACCCCGAGGTGTTCAAGGATTCGCAAAAGGGCCCAGCCCTTGCCCAGGAATATAAGGAAAACAAGGAGAACCTTGACAAGTTGCTCTATGAGTGGGAAGAAAAGCACCAGGAGCTTGAAAGGGTAAAGAAGGAGTTGGGTATAGGCTGAGGGGGCCAAGCATGAAAAGACCTCTCAGCCAAATTACGCCGTAGCAAAAAGGGATGAATCATGAAAATAGAAGAGAAGCACAAGGCGCTTTTAAAGGAACTCGGCCTGGTTGAAGAGGATTTTGAGAAATTTGACGGCAAATTCGTCACCTATGAGTACGATGAACAAAAAGGAGTCCGCATATACGATCCCTATTACACCACTTCATACAATGAGTACATCGGTGTTGACGGTTGGAGTGCCTGGAGCAGTGAAAAAGACACGTTCATGACGGACATCCTAAGGGGAGCTAAGGAAAAGGCTAAATTGGCTGAACAAAAAAGTGAGCGCCCCGAGCAGGATGAAATAGCCGAGGCACTCAAGAAAAAGTTCGGCCACAAGCCTGAGGAAGACTAAGGGTTTATCCAGCAATTTTTGAGACCAGGGTGGCAAGCTGGTCTGTTGAGTCCTTGAGCCTGGTGACCAGGGCGCGAAGCAGTGTCCTCATCTGGGGAGATATGCTTTCGTAATCCTTAATTACCCTGTCAGTGTCCAACACCCCGACCTTTACCGGGCCGTTTGCAAAAACCGATGCGGTTCGGAGGCACTCTCCTTTTGTGATAAGGGCCATCTCTCCAAATATGTCACCTTGGCGGAGTGTATCCACTGTCAGCCAGCCCTTGGGTGTCTTTTTCTTAACCTTAACCTCCCCCTCAAGGATAACAAAGGCCCAGTCCCCCTTGCTGCCCTGCTGAATTATCTCGGTCTTGTCCCCGTAGTTTTCTTCGTGTGTTACGTAACCCAGAATAACCTTTTCAATAGTCATGCGGCCTAGCCCCCATCATGGCATCATAAAAAAGCCCAGTTTTTTCCTGGAGTCCTCACTCACATCAACATAGGCCATTCCCAGGAAAAGCCTGCCGGGCAGGCGGCCTTTCCTTATGTCCACTATCTTTACTATGAAGTCCACTTCCTTATTGTTGGGAAGGACTGTGGATACGTACAGCAATTCCCCCAGGTCGTGCATTGTATTTGACCTACTTATGGAATTCACCTCCATGCCTATGCCAGCGAGGCTTATGTCCTTTATCTTCCCAGGGTATCTTACCTTTGGTGGGGCATCCAGGGGTCTATATGTACAGTCAAGATCCACCTGCTTCCTGTAAAATCTTCTCCCCGACCCTTTTGGCTCCGCGCCAAGGCGATTCTGGGCCCTAGATTCCTCCAGCTTTGCCCCCAGTTTCCCTATCAAGGTATTCGTCTTGATCAGGCGTGACAACATTTTGTCAGCAATCAGCTTTATGATCGGCGGCATTTGATCGTATTCTCGGGCAAGCCTTGCCGGATGCCAAGCCTCAAGCTCAACGTCGGTAAGGGCCCGTGCCGAAGCAGAGCGGGGCTCTAATGATCTGTTGAAAAAGCTCATTTCCCCTATGACCTCCCCAGGACCCAGTGTAGCCAAGCTCACCTCCTTGCCGCCACTTTCTCTGAATATTCGGACTTTTCCTTTAATAACCTTGTAAATGGACAGGCCATAGTCGCCTTGCTTTATAATTAGGTCTCCGCTCTTGTAGTGGAGCCTTGCAATAGGGGGGAGTGCGTTTTTTATCTGTATCTGAGCCACCATATTTGGTTCCAAAGTCCCTTCTATCTAATGTAAAATTCCCTGAAAACCCGACCGAAATGTGGTAGATTGAATTTCGGACCTTGAGACTTGAAAATCCATCAAAAACATTATGAACCTCAGAGAATTCATAGAGTCCTTACGACATCATCCTGACTACGAGGGCTCCATCGTACATTACCAGTTCGTGCCGCCCAGGGGCCCCGGCTACAGTGAATTCCGAAGCGCCTCCCCTTTTACTCTCGAGATCCTAAAGGGCCTCGGCATCCACAAGCTTTACAACCACCAGGTAAAGGCAATTGAGTTGATCCGCCAGAACAAAAACGTAGCTGTCGCTACTCCGACTGCCAGTGGCAAATCTCTCATTTATAATATCGTGGTTTTTGAGGAAATCATGAAGAAAAATAACTCAAAGGCCCTTTATTTATTCCCACTTAAGGCCCTTGAGCAGGATCAAATGAAGGGTTTGCGGCCCTGGCTTTTGGCAAACCCGGGATTGAGCCTCACCGCCGAGATCTACGACGGGGACACCACCCCTTACAAGCGCAGGAAAATACGGGAAAAAATACCCCATATTCTATTTAGCAACCCGGACATGCTCCACAGGGGTATACTAGCGTACCACGATCAGTGGGAGGCACTTTTGGCCAATCTAAAGCTCGTGGTGCTCGACGAGGTGCATACCTACCGGGGGATTTTCGGGTCACATGTAAACCAGATCCTGCGGAGGCTTAAGAGGCTATGCCTGAAGTATGGCTCATCGCCCACCTTTGTCCTCTTGTCCGCCACCATCGCTAATCCCGGCGAATTTGGAAGGCAATTAATTGGAGAGGATGTTGAGGTTGTAACAGATACCGGCTCTCCCAGGGCGGCACAGCATTTCCTTTTCATAAATCCTGCGCTCAGTGCCAACTTTTCCTCAGCAAGGCTCTTCCTTTACTGCATTGAAAACGGGTTCCGGACCATAGCCTTCACACAATCTCGAAAGGTTACCGAACTTATCCACTTGTGGGTCTCGCAGCTATCTCCCAGGCTCAAGCAAAAGGTCAGTTCTTACCGGGCAGGGTTCATGCCTAAAGAGCGTAGAGAAATAGAAAGGAAACTCGCCACAGGAGAACTTCTGGGGGTTGTCTCCACAAGCGCTCTGGAAATGGGAATAGACATCGGGTACCTGGACGTGTGCCTTTTGGTGGGGTATCCCGGCACCATAATCAACACATGGCAACGAGGCGGCAGGGTGGGAAGATCAGGGCGGGAATCCTTAGTGATCCTCATCGCAAAGCCCGACGCCCTTGATCAATATTTCATGAAGCATCCCGAGGAACTCTTTGATCGATCCTTCGAGGCGGCCATGCTTGACCCAGACAATCCATACGTGGTGGATTTGCATTTGCCTTGTGCCGCAGCAGAAGAACCGTTGACATTGGAAGACAGCCGGTTCTGGGGCGATTCCTTCAAAACCCGGCTGAAGGATCTGGAGCGAAAGGGCGTATTGCTTCGTACGGCTGAAGGCGAGCCAGAATGGTTTCCAAGGGAGCGGCGGCCCCATATGAGGGTGGATATCCGCTCTGCAGGTGAAACTTATACCATATTCGAAAAGCAGACAGGGCAGGCCATAGGTACCATAGATGGCATCAGGGCCTTCAAGGAATGCCACCCTGGCGCTGTCTATCTACACATGGCCCGCCAGTACCAAGTAACCGAGTTGTTCACAGACAAGAAAGACATCATCGTGGAACGGGCCAAGCTGAATTACTTCACCCGGGCTCTGAGTGAAAAGGAAACAGAAATACTGGACATAAACAGTGCCAGGCCTGAAGCCCAGTTCCTCGTCAAACAAGGCCAGGTTAGGGTGACTGAAAGGATCGTGGGCTACGAAAAGCGCGCCTTGCCCGGCCAGGAACTAATGGGCGTTTTTCCACTTGATCTTCCTCCACAAGTGTTTGAAACAAGTGGTTTTTGGATAGAAATAGAACCCGAAATTGAAGCATATATTGAAAGAGAAGGACACCATTTCATGGGCTCTATCCATGCGATCGAACATGCCGCCATTGGAATCTTCCCACTGTTTGCGCTCTGTGACCGGAATGATGTGGGCGGCATCTCCTATCCCCATCACTCCCAGGTTGGAAAAAGCGCTATATTCATCTACGACGGCTACCCAGGGGGGGTGGGCTTGGCAAAGCGGGGCTTTGAAGTAATATCTGACCTTCTTCAAAAGACCCTTGATCTCATAAGGGGGTGCGAATGTGAGGAGGGATGCCCCTCCTGTATCCACTCCCCAAAGTGTGGATCTGGCAACAAGCCCCTTGATAAGGCCGGCGCAGTGAAGCTTCTTGATGCATTACTTGGAAATATACCCCTCAGCGAGATGACCAGGGATACGGGAAAAATTTCTGTACAGCCGGAACAAGACAAAGAACAGACCGGTGGCCCAGTGGAAAGCAGCCCCAGAATAATATTTATGGACCTTGAAACCCAAAAAAGTGCCGATGAAGTCGGGGGCTGGCACAAGGCGCACCTTATGAGGGTCTCTGTAGCTGTTACTTATGACACCACCTCAAAACAATTCAGGGTTTTTACTGAAAAACAAATAGACGAACTGCTCAAACTGCTTGCTGAGGCGGACCTGGTGGTTGGTTTCAACATAAATCGATTTGATTACCATGTATTGAGTGCGTATAACACCACCAGCTTGTCCTCGCTACCTACCTTTGACATCTTGGAAGACATAAAACAAAGACTAGGGTTCAGGCTCAGCCTTGACCACCTGGCCCAGGAAACCCTGGGGAGAAAGAAAACAGGCCACGGACTCCAGGCCATAGAATGGTTCAGAAAAGGGGATATTGATAAATTGCACAGCTATTGTAAAGAAGACGTTGACATAACGCGAGAGCTGTTTGAATACGGCATTAAGAATGGCCACTTGATCTATAGGCAGAAAACCGAAGACCGCCGGCTTCGTCTGCCTGTAGACTGGAAGATCGAGGAGATTATTCAGAGGGCCAAGGAGAGAATCGGGGAGCATTGATACATGGGAGAAAAGGCCTTTGACTGCAAAATGTGTGGGCAGTGTTGCTACGGAGAGGGAGGTATCTATTTGCTAGATGGTGAATCAGAAAGGATAAGCCAATTTCTGACACTGGACCCGAAAGAGTTTTTGCTGGAATATTGCGAAAGAAAATATGGAAAGGTCTACCTGAAGACAGGCTCCAATGGATACTGCATTTTTTACGATCACGAAAAGGCGTGCCTTATCCACCCTGTCAAGCCAAAGCGGTGCGTGGATTGGCCCTTTTATCCGGCAAATATGAGGGATCCGGAAACTCTAGAGTTAGCCAAGCAGGCCTGTCCCGGGATAAATCCCAATTGTTCATTCGAGGAGTTTGTAGAACAAGGGAGAAAACACCTAGGATGAACATATTGACAGCCTTCATAGACCTTATATTTCCTCCGGTTTGCTTGCTATGCGGTGAGTTTCTTTGGGATGAACCTGTGATAGTGTCCAATAGGCGTATAGACTTTTGCAAATCCTGTTATTCCTCTTTTAAGCGCATAACAGGACCTGTTTGCCCTTCATGTGGCCGGCCTTACCCAGAGGACTCTGGTTCTGACCACCTTTGCGAAGACTGCATCTCTTCGCCGCCCGCCTATGACATGATTACCGCGCCTTTTATATTCGAAGGCCCTTTGATGGACGCAGTTCATGCCTTTAAGTACGGGAGAAAACTCCACTATGCAAAGTCATTGGGTCCCATTCTGAGCCAATATGTCTCGGAAAATATTTATCTTGCCCAGCCGCCTGTGGTCATGCCGATTCCATTGCACCCTAAGCGTTTGAGAGAAAGGGGCTTTAACCAGAGCCTGCTCCTTGCTAGGTTCTTGAGTAAAGAAATCGGTGGTGATCTGGATTTTCTTTCGCTTCGAAGGACGAGGTTCACCCCACCCCAGACCATGCTCAACAGGGAACAGCGCCTTAAAAACTTGAAGGGGGCCTTCGAGCTAATACTTCCGAGTCAGGTAGCCGGACGTATTGTTTTACTGGTGGATGACGTTGCAACCACCGGAACCACCTTTAACGAGTGCGCAAGGGTCCTTAAAAAAGCTGGTGCCATAGAGGTATTGGCAATAGCCCTCGCAAGAGCCGTATAGAAGATGGCCCAGGGGAAGGGATAGGAGTCCAACCTTGAATCGGGGCTGTTTGTTTCCGTGGTGCAGGACATAAAGAGGAGGATTGAGCGGTGAGTTCAACCAAGGACAAGGTCAAGACCCTAGAGCAGGTAAAGGTTGAATGCGAGAAACTCAAGAAAAATGGAAAAACCATTGTGTTTACCAACGGGTGTTTCGATCTTCTTCATCCCGGGCACACCCGCTATTTGGAACAAGCACGCGGCCTTGGAGATTACCTTATAGTCGCTGTTAACAGCGATAATTCAATGCGCAGAATCAAGGGACCTAGCCGCCCTATCATGCCGCAGGACGCCCGGGCCGAGGTACTCGCGGCGCTTGGGTGCGTGGATGCAGTGGTAATCTTCGACGAACCTGATCCTTATCACATTATCAAAGAATTACTTCCAGATGTGCTTGTCAAGGGCGGTGACTGGTCTGAGGACAAGATTATAGGTTCTGACATAGTCAAATCTGCTGGCGGGAAGGTAGCCCGCATTCCTTACATTGAAGGCTTTTCCACCACGACAATCATAAAGCACATTGCTGAAACTATCGGGAATAAGGACTGATTCTTGTTTTCAAGGCACAGCCGCTTGCCAAACTTTGCCCTGGAAATCAGCATCCAAACATGCTATATTACATACCTCCGAAAATTAGCTGATAGCTGATAGCTGATAGCTGATAGCTGATAGCTGATAGCTGATAGCTGATAGCTGATAGCTGATAGCTGATAGCTGATAGCTGATAGCTGATAGCTGATAGCTGATCACTTCTCCGTGCGCCCATAGCTCAGCTGGATAGAGTGACGGACTACGAATCCGTAGGTCGCAGGTTCGAATCCTGCTGGGCGCACCACTTTTATAGTAATTTCGGGGAGGTAGGC
>Ga0164318_10001303_pt1 | contig 21936 bp, 18 predicted proteins | sample GuaBasSedimGuay9_FD_113734 | JGI IMG/M metagenome (GOLD analysis project Ga0164318, IMG submission 113734) | Subseafloor sediment microbial communities from Guaymas Basin, Gulf of California, Mexico - Guay9, Core 4571-4, 0-3 cm | ecosystem: Environmental > Aquatic > Marine > Hydrothermal vents... | reverse complement strand
CCAAAACCCAAAACAAAGAGTATTATATTTATTGTTTTGAGTTTAAAAGATTTAAGTTTGGGATTTATTTAGAGTTTAGAGTTTCGAGTTTAGGATTTAGAGTTTGAATAGTAGCGGGGGATGGTGGAATGGATAAAAAAGAAATAAAGAAGATTCTTAGGCAGAGGTTGTTCTTAGGGTATGGAAAGATGAAAGATAACGCTTTGGATGAGAGTGAAGTCCGGCAGAGAGTAAGCAGGATATTTGAAGTTATTCAGAGAGATGAGGGCGTTGAAATACCTTCTTCCGAGCAGGAAGAACTGGCCGGAGAATTGGTAAATGACCTTTTGGGATGGGGCCCTCTTCAGAAATTTGCGGATGATCCTTATGTTACCGAAATTATGGTAAACGGCCCGCATAAGATTTATATTGAGAAATCCGGCCGTAAGACTCTTGCTGATGTGCAGTTCGACGATGAAAACCATTTAAGGTATATAGTTGAGCGGATGATAAGGCCCACCGGAAGGAGAGTAGATGAGTCTTATCCCTATGTTGACTTTTCCCTTCCTGACGGTTCCAGGGTGAATGTGATTCTTCCTCCCTTATCTGTCGGAGGGGCCAGTATTACAATAAGAAAGTTTTTGAAACAGATAGAGAAAATAGAAGATTTAACTGAAATGGGGACTCTCAACAATGATATGGCGGTATTTCTCAAAGCTTGTGTTAAAGCAAAAGTAAATATTGTTTTTTCAGGAGCTACCGGCGTGGGTAAGACCACTACTTTGGAAGTGCTTTCTTCGTACATTGATTCAAGTGAGAGGATTATAACTATTGAAGATGCCTTAGAACTTCATCTTAGGCAGGGCCATGTTGTGCGCCTTCTTACCCGAGGCCCGAATATTGAAGGCAGGGGAGAAATTACTACTAAGGAACTGTTTATAAATACTTTGCGTATGAGGCCTACACGGATTATCTTAGGCGAAATACGCGGCGCTGAGGCTCTTGACTTTCTCCAGTCATTAAACAGCGGCCATTCCGGGGCTCTGGCGGTAATCCATGCTTCTTCGCCGGAAGATGTCATTAACCGTTTAGAGACTATGGTTTTATATTCCGGGACTAATCTTTCGGAATGGATAATAAGAAAACAGATTTCGCACGGTTTGGATTTAGTTGTCCAGCAGGACCAGTTGGTTGACGGGTCCCGTAAGATTACCCGCATAAGCGAGGTGGCCGAAGGGGAAGACCGATCTATGTGCAGGGACTTATTTGTTTTTGAGCAGGAAGGGTTTGATCCCTCAGGCAGGGTTTTAGGAAGGTTTAAACCTACCGGACTTAAACCTAAGTTTATGGATAAGTTTTTCAAAAGAGGAGTTTCTTTTTCTGAAGATATCTTTAAGGAGGCATAGCTGTGCGGTTTTCAAAATATTTGATACCTACTCTGAGGGAAGTAAAAGAAGAAAGTATCTCTTTTAATCTTTCTTTGAAAGCGGGGTTAATTTCTTCTTTAGCTTCCGGTATATATACCTATCTCCCTTTGGGGCTGAAGGTTTTAAGAAAGATAGAAAATATTATTAGGAAACATATGAACCTCCGCGGCGCTAATGAAATTCTAATGCCGGCTTTGCAGCCTTTAGAATTATGGTCCAAGACCGGAAGAGATAAACTTTTAGGCGAGGTGATGATTAAGTTTGAAGACCGCCGCGGAAGAAAACTGTGTTTAGGCCCTACTCATGAGGAGGTTGTAACCGATTTAGCCTCTAAATATATATCTTCTTATAAACAGCTTCCTTTAATACTTTACCAGATTCAGTCCAAGTTCCGTGATGAAGTCAGGCCTAAGTCCGGGCTTATCAGAGGTTGCGAGTTTGTTATGAAAGATGCCTATAGTTTTGATTCTACAGGGGAAGGGCTGGATCATAATTATGAACTCATACTGTCAGCCTATAAGGAAATATTTAAAGAGTGCGGTGTGGATACAGCCGTTTTGGAGGCGGATACAGGATTTATAGGGGGGAGTAAATCTCATGAATTTTTAGCCCCTGCTGATTCAGGAGAAGATATACTCTTATACTGCGGTAAATGCGGTTCTTATTTTAAGGACGGAAAACAATGCCCTAAATGTTCGAATCGCCCTGTTGAAGAAAAGAAAGCTTTGGAGTTGGGGCATATTTTCAAGTTAGGAGTAAAATATTCCGGGAAATTAGGAGCGGATTTCCTTGATGATAAAAGCAGGCGTTTACCTCTTATTATGGGATGTTACGGTATAGGGGTAAGCAGAATAATTTCCGCTGTTATTGAACAGAATTACGATAAAGACGGGATAAAATGGCCGGTTAACATTGCTCCTTTTGACGCGGAGGTTATCTGTCTGAATACTGAGGATAAGGATGTGTTTTCCTTCGCGGAAGGTATCTACTCTTCTCTTAAGGAGGCAGGCCTTGATGTTCTTTTTGACGACAGGCCTGGATATTCAGGCGTAAAGTTTAAAGATTCCTATCTGATAGGGATTCCTTTCTTGATAGTGGTGGGCAAGAAACAGTCTAAGAAGGGGAAAGTTGAAATTATCAGGCGGAAGGATAACCTGCGGGTGATAACAGAAGGGGAAGGCTGTGGGATTAGAGACAAGATAGATTCACTCTGTTAGATATTTGGAGTCCATTACGTTGATATGAGGGGGGAGAAAATCCTAAATCCTAAATTCTAAATAAACTCAAAATGAAGAAAATCCAAATTCCAAAACAATATAAAGATAGAAGATGATGAATGTTTTGAATTTTGAGTTTGTGATTTTAGATTTATTTAGAGTTTCGGGTTTGGTGTTTAGAGTTTTAGAAAATAAAAATGTTTTTGACAGAACGGAATTATTAGAGAGGTATTAGTTATGGACAAAATAAACCTGGTTAAAGAGAAGACCAAAGAGGTTATACGCCGCAGGATGTTTGACGGGAAGGATTTCGCGTTCTTAATCTCGGAGAAATCAAAGCAGGAAGAATTGTTATTACGGATAAAGAAAGTAATGAAAGGGGCTCTGAAAGAATACCGCCTTAATCCCGGCAGAGAGGAACTGGATAAATTGGCAGAGCAGGTCTTATCCGATATACGCGGGTACGGCTGTTTGGATGATTTGATGAAAGATCCTTTAATTACTGATGTGTTGGTTAACAGCCCTTCTCAGGTATTTATTGAAAAGAAGGGAGAGTTGTTCAGGGCGAACCTAAGGTTTAACAGCGTTGAGGAAATCCGTTCAATAATTGACCGGATGATGGTAGGCAGCGGAAGAAGAATAGACCAGTTTTCTCCCTTTGTTGATTTTAAATTAGCAGACGGGTCACGGGTTACCGCAGTAATCCCTCCGGTATCTTCATCCGGGCCGGCAATATCTATAAGAAAGTTTTCCGGAGAAATATTCGCGCCGGAGAATCTTGTAGAATTAGGGACTCTTACCAGGAACGTCCTGGAATTTTTAGGGCTGGCGGTAAAAGCCAGGCTTAATATATTAATTACCGGATCTACCGGTGTCGGTAAGACTACCCTTATGTCTTCTTTGCTGAGGTTTGTTCCTAATAATGAAAGAACTATAGTTATTGAAGATACTGAAGAAATTTCTCTTTCTGAATATCACCATTCTCTTAAACTGCTTACCCGTCCGTCCAGTATTGAAGGCAAAGGAGAAATCACTCTCCAGGATTTAGTAAGGTTGTCTCTTCATCTCAGGCCGGACAGGATAGTTATTGGTGAAATTCGGGGCGAAGAATCATTCTCTTTCCTCCATGCGATTAATACCGGCAATGAAGGGTCTATGTGTACTCTTCATGCCAATGATGCTCTGGACGCTTTAGCCAGAATTGAGCTGTTAAGTTTAATGGCCAGGCCTAATATCAGCCCTTCTGTTATAAGGCGTTTCATTTCAATGGGGATAGACTTAGTGGTTCATTTGAGGAGAGATATTAAGGGCAACAGAATAGTGTCTCAGATATCTGAGGTTGGCCTTAATAAAGGAGAGTTTGAGATCAAAGACATATATAATTTAAAGCAGGCTTTTATAGACGGAGGAGAAGTTTTATCTTTGAACTTTACAGGGGTTATTCCTTCATTTATTGATAAATTGAAAGCAAGAACCCAGGTCAAAGATATAAATTTCTGATGACGAATCTGAAAGATATAAAAAAGAGGCTGGAAGATCTGATTCTGCCGTTTATAGAGAAAGAGGGGCTCAGACTATTTGGCCTTAAGGCGTATTACATAAGGCAGGGTATCTCTTTAAAGATAGAGGTGGATTATGAATCCGGAGGGATGTCTTTGGAAAAATGCGCTCAGCTCAACCGCATGGTTTCGGAGTACCTGGATAAAGAAAATGTATTGGGAAAGGAGTTTGTGTTAGAAGTGTCTTCGCCGGGAATTGACAGGGATTTAACCGTTGTTAAGGATTTTAAAAGGTCCTGCGGCCGGAATATAAGTCTGTGGCTTAATGGGGAGGTTCAGGGGAAGAAATATTATGAAGGGATTTTAGAAAGAATAGATGAGGCTAAAGAAGTTATATCCTTACGTATAAAGGGAGAAGTGATAGAAATTCCCTTAAAAGCTGTCCATAAAGGCAGAGAGATAATTCCTTAATAAACAATGAGGCATATTCTTAATAAAAACAATGACCAGGATGCAATAACCAAACAAATTCCAGATTCCAATATTCAAAACTTAAACTTATTTTACGTTTGATTATTGACTATTGGTTATTGTTTATATTTTGTTGCCTGGTTATTGCAGTTTGCTGTTAGAACAGCGGAGGAAGAAAATCATGAATGGAGAATTTTTAGCTATCTTAGAACAGATCGAGAGGGAAAAAGGGATTGACAGGGAAAGGCTTATTGAATCTATTGAAGAAGCTTTAATTGTTGCCGCTAAGAAAATAGCCAAAATCACTACTAATCCTGATGCTGAGATATCAGTGAAGATTAACCGTGACAGTGGAGAGATTCAGGCTTTTGTAGGCGGGGCTGAAATGCTTTCAAAAGATTTAGCCCGAATTGCGGCCCAGACCGCGAAGCAGGTTATTATTCAGAAGTTGAGAGAGGCAGAGAAAGATGTTGTCTTTAATGACTTTAAAGATAAAGTCGGTTCTTTGATTTCCGGTGTGGTTTACCGTTTTGAACGGAGTGGTATTATTGTAGATTTGTTAGGTAAAGCAGAATCAGTTATTCCCAAGTCAGAGCTGTCTCCTTTGGATAATTTCAATTTAGGGGAGAGGATAAAGGCTCATTGTATTGAGGTTAAGAGGGAAAAGGGGCCTCAAATTATAGCTTCCCGGAGAACTGCCGGTTTTGTTAAGAAACTCTTTGAATTAGAAGTCCCTGAGATTTATGAGGGGATTGTAGAAATAAAAGCTGTATCCCGCGATGCCGGGGACAGGACAAAAATAGCTGTTTATTCTAAAGATGATAAAGTTGATTGTGTAGGCGCTTGTGTCGGAATGAGAGGGGCGAGGGTGAAAAATATCGTGCAGGAACTTAGAGGGGAGAAGATTGATATTGTCCGTTACTCGGATAATTCCGAAGAATTTATCCGGACAGCGCTTTCTCCTGCTCAGTTAAGCAGGGTATTTTTGAACAAAGAAGAGAAAAGAGTATTGGTTGTGGTTGATAAAGACCAGCTTTCTTTGGCTATTGGCAAGGGGGGGCAGAATGTCCGTTTAGCTTCCCGCCTGACCGGATGGGAGATTGATATACGTTCCAAGGAAGAATTGCAGTCAGGGATTGACCGGATGAATGAATTGAAAGGCATAGGTAAACAGACTGTGGATAATTTGGTGAAAGCCGGTATTCAGAGTATCCATGTTTTAGCAAGAACAGATGTGAAAGTTTTAGCAAAAATAAAAGGTATTGGTAAAAAGAAAGCCTTAGATATTATTAAACAGGCTGGAAAGATGATTAAGCAGTGAACCCTGTTAGAAGATTTTTTCTGACAGGGTAAAGTAAAAGCCGCGCTGTTGTTATAATCTATCAGATCCGGGTTAGAAAGGATAAAATAATAATATGAGAGTTCATGAATTGGCAAAAGAATTAGGGGTAGATTCTAAAGAGTTTATTAAGAGGCTTAGAGAGATGAATTTCTCTTTAAAAAGCCATCTCTCTGTTATTGATAAGGATACGGCGGATATTATCCGCGGTGAATTTAAAGATTTGAAAGAAAAAAAGATTCAGGAGAATTCTATAGAAGTTGATTTTCCTTTAACAGTGAAGAATTTTGCTGTAAAGGTTAATAAAAAACCTTCAGAGATAATAATGCTTCTTTTAAAGAAAGGAAAAAGGCTGAGTATTAACCAGAATATAGATAAAGATTTATCTATTGAGTTGGGCAGAAGCATGGGGTTTAATCTCAGGGAAAAAAGTTTATTAGAAGAGAAACTTGTTTTTAAACAGGGGCCATCTTCCGCGAATTTGAAACCCCGTCCCCCGGTTGTTACTCTTATGGGGCACATTGACCATGGGAAGACCAGTATCCTGGATTATATCCGCAAGTCTCGTATTACTGATAGAGAGTCGGGAGGAATTACTCAGCATATAGGAGCTTATCAGGTGGATACCGGTAAAGGCAGGATTACTTTTGTTGATACTCCCGGCCATGAAACATTTACGGCTATGCGGTCGAGAGGAGCTGATATAACCGATATTGTTATATTAGTTGTTGCCGCTGATGAAGGTGTGAAACCCCAGACCGAGGAAGCTGTGAGCCACGCGAAGGCTGCGGGGGTTCCGATTATTGTAGCTCTGAACAAGATTGACAGAGAGAATGTCCAGACGGATATGGTTAAACAGCAGTTGTCAAAGTTAGGTTTAACTCCTGAAGACTGGGGCGGAAAAACTATTGTCGTTCCTGTTTCGGCAAAGACCGGTAAAGGGATTGATGACCTTTTAGATATGCTTTTGTTAGAGGCTGAGCTTCTCGAGCTCAAGGCTGATTTTGACCGCCCGGCTTTAGGCGTGGTTATTGAATCCCGCCTTTCCAAAGGGTTAGGTCCGGTTTCTTCCGTTATTGTCCAGCAGGGGGTCCTGAAAATTAAGGATACGGTAGTCTGCGGGAAAATATGGGGAAAAGTAAAGGTCTTGAGGAATGATAAGGGAGCCGATTTAAAAGAAGCTTTTCCTTCGGAATGTATTGAGATTGTAGGCTTGCAGGGGATACCTTCTGCCGGAGATAATTTTTTTGTTGTTCCCTCTGAAAAACAGGCCCGGGAAATTACCGGCAGAAAGATTTCTGGAAGCAGGCAGGACGGTTCATCTCCTGTCCAGCATATCCGGATAGAAGACTTGTATAAGAAGATGAAAGAGAATAAGTTAAAACAATTCCGGGTGATTATAAAAGCCGATGCTTACGGCACGTTGGAAGCTATAAGCGATATACTGAATAGGATAGACTTAAAAGAAGTATCCATAAATATCCTGCATAAAGGCGTAGGCGCGGTCAATCTTTCTGATGTTGTTCTCGCGGAAGCTTCGGATGCGCTGATTGTAGGGTTTAAAACAGGGGTGGAGCCGGCGGCTTCAAAGCAGTCTAAGGATAAAGGTATTCAGATTAAAACCTACCAGGTTATTTACGAGCTCGTTTCGGATATAAAGGCGGCTATTGAGGGCTTGCTTAAGCCTGTGGTTAAAAGGATATTCTTAGGCAGGGCGAAGGTCAAAAAAGTATTCAGGCTCTCCAAATTTGGAATTATCGCCGGAAGCATTGTGGAAAAAGGCAAACTTCAGAGGAATATCCTCTGCCGGCTTTTACGCGGCAAAGATGAAGTTTTTAAGGGGAAGATCCATTCTCTGAAGCGGTTTAAAGAAGATGTAAAAGAAGTGGGAGAAGGGGTTGAGTGCGGGATAGGGATATCTTATAATGGTGTTCAGGTAGATGATATTATAGAAGGGTTTAAGGAAGAATCTACTGCCCGGAGGATTGATGTATAAACCTTAAAGCTGATGAAGAAACGAATATTGAGCGGTATGAGGCCTACAGGCAGGCTTCACATAGGGCATTGGGCCGGGGCTTTGTCTAAATGGGTGGATCTGCAGGATGAGTACAGCTGTTTTTTTATGGTTGCCGACTGGCATGCTTTAATGAGCGAGTATAAGAGTTCTTTTCCAGTCAGGGATTTAGCTTTAGATAATGTCGCGGATTGGATTAGCTGGGGTATTTCTCCTGAGAAATCGGTCATCTTTGTCCAGTCGGAAGTAAAAGAGCATTTAATGCTTTCTATGGTTTTGTCCATTCTAACTCCTTTAGGCTGGCTTTACCGCTGTCCCACTTTCAAAGAGCAGATAACCCAATTGAGCTCTAAAGAAATTAATACCCATGCTTTTTTAGGTTACCCTGTCCTTCAGGCCGCGGATATTCTTTTGTACCGGGCGGAGTTCGTCCCGGTAGGGAATGATCAGCTTCCGCATTTGGAATTAACCAGAGAAATTGTCAGAAGGTTCAGCAATATATATAAAAGTTCTATTTTTCCTGAACCTAAGCCTATTCTTACGCCTGTGCCCCGCCTTTTAGGATTGGACGGCAGGAAGATGAGCAAGAGTTATGGGAATTCTATATATCTTTCAGATGAAGATTCAGAGATAAAAGAAAAAGTCAGGACGATGTTTACTGATCCTAAGAGGATAAGAAAAACCGACCCTGGGCATCCGGAAGTATGCAATGTTTATTCTTATTACAAGGCTTTTTTCGAGTCCGCCTCTCCCGATGTCCATAATTGGTGTACAAAGGCTGAAAGAGGGTGCACAGAATGTAAGGCAATATTAGCCGGTAAATTTTCCGGACTTATAAAGTTTAGGAGAGAGGAGAAAAAGAAGCTTCTTAAAAATAAAGATAAGTTGTTGGCAATTTTAGAAGAAGGAAGAAAAAAAGCTTCTATAGAAGCTGAGAAGACATGGCTCAAAGTCAAAGAAGCCGTTAGGATATAGAAGATAAATAGACAATTGTATAATCTTAAACTCTAAGTCCTAAACTCGAAACTCTAAATAAATCTAAAACTCAAATGTCTCAAACCCAAAACGATAATAAATATAATGTTCTTTGTTTTGGTTTTTGTGTTTTCTTTCATTTTGTGTTTATTTAGCCTGCCTGTGCCAAGGTTTCCATCGGTTTCGCCGAGAGGCGAGCGGCAGACAGGGATTTAGGATTTTGAGTTTAGAGTTTAATTTTCTAAATGTAAGGAAAATATAAAGAAAAGATATGAAGGTAAAATTGGATATTTTTGAAGGGCCTTTGGATTTACTCCTGTATCTTATAAAGAAGAATCACATCAATATTTACGATATTCCCATTGTCTTGGTTTTAAACCAGTACCTGGAATATATGGAACTGATGAAGCTTTTAGATATAGATGTGGTTTCAGAATATTTGGTTATGGCCGCTACTCTAATCCAGATTAAATCAAGGACACTTATTCCCCGTAATGAGGAAGCATCTGACGAGGAGGAAGAAGAGGATCCTAGAGAAGAGCTTGTCCGGAAACTCTTAGAATACCAGAAGTATAAAGAGATAGCCAAGTCCTTGAAGGAAAAAGAACTAAACCGTTTAAACTATTTGACCCGTCCGGGTTCTTTAGACCGGTATAAATCCGAGGATAACTATTTTGAGGCAAGCATATTTGATTTAATAACCGCGTTTAAAGCGGCTTTAAAAGATATACCTAAAGAGGTATTTTTTGAAGTAATTAAGGATGAATTTACCGTTGAGCAGAAGGTTCATGATATTCTGCATCTGGTGTTGGAACAGCCTAAAGTTAAACTTAACGAACTTTTTGCCAGCGCTAAAAACAAACTTGAGATTGTTGCTACTTTTCTGGCTATTCTAGAACTTATCCGTTTAAAGGAAATAGGAGTATTTCAGGAAGCTTTGTTTGGAGATATCGCGATTGCCAGAAACGCGGGAGTATCTTAAAGATGGTTAAAGAAAACAATAAATTTCCTCAAGCGGGCCGGCTTGATGTTCCTCAGGAGACTGAAGAAGAATTTGTATTTAACCTTTCTCTCAGGCCCAGGGGCCTCTCTGAATTCGTAGGCCAGAGAGATAATATTTCTTCTTTGAAGATAGCTATTGAGGCCGCGAAAAAGAGAAGCGAACCTTTAGAACATCTTTTGCTGTCCGGGCCGCCGGGATTAGGCAAAACTTCTTTGGCTCATTGTGTTTCTAATGAGCTTTCTTCTAAAATCGTGGCAACATCAGGGCCGGCAATAGAGCGCGCCGGGGATTTAATAGGCATACTGACTAATTTGGAGAGGGGGGATATCCTCTTTATAGATGAAATACATAGGCTTAGTAAGATAGTAGAGGAGTTTCTTTACCCGGCGATAGAAAATTTTCAGATAGACTTTGTTATTGACAAAGGCCCTTATGCCAAAAGTATAAAGTTTAATCTCAAACCTTTTACTCTAATTGGGGCGACTACCAGGGAAGGCCTTTTAAGCGCGCCTCTTAGAAGCAGGTTTGGGTTATTTCTTCATTTTGATTTCTACTCAGAGAATGATTTATCCTTAGTTATTGAACGTTCGTCAAAACTTTTAAGTGTAAGTATTGATAAACAGTCAGCTTTAGAGATTTCGCGGAGGGCAAGGGGGACTCCCCGGATAGCTAACCGGCTGTTGAGGAGAGTCAGGGATTATTCCCAGGTTAAAGAAGAAGGTCTGATTAAGCCTGAGACTGTCGGCAAGGCCCTGGACTTTTTAAAGATTGACGGTAAAGGGTTAGATGAGCTTGACCGGAAGTACTTAAAGGTGCTTATTGATATTTATCAAGGGGGGCCTGCCGGAGTTGAACCAATTTCCGCCAGTTTGGGAGAAGAACCGGATACTCTTATTGATGTTGTTGAACCTTACCTTTTAAAAATAGGGTTTATAAAAAGAAGCCCAAGGGGGAGAGTCGCTTTAGAAACAGCCTATAGACATTTAGGCATAGATTATAGTAAAGAAGTTCAGGATAGGTTGTTTTAGAAGATTGACATGTTTAATATAGGCAGGTTTTTTGTTGTTTTGGGAATAGGTTTTTTGGCCGCGGGGTTAATATTTATCTTTTTATCAAAGGTTAGTCCTCATTTTTTAAGCAGGATTCCGGGAGATATCCTTATCCGGAAAAAGAATCTTATCTTTTATTTTCCTCTGACAACCTCAATTATCCTGAGTGTAATCCTATCTTTGATTTTCTTCCTCTTCTTTAAGAAATAGCATGAATAATTTTGACTTGATTTATCAAAGCAAAGAATGTAAAGCCAGGCTGGGCAGAATTGTGAGTTTAAACGGAGAAGTTTTAACTCCTGCTTTTTTCCCGGTAGCTACCCAGGCGGCGGTAAAGACTCTTTCTCCGAAAGATTTAAATTCCTGCGGTGTGCAGGGATTATTAAGCAATATCTACCATTTGTACCTTCGTCCTGGCATAGATGTTATTGAGGGCCTCGGCGGCCTGCGTAAGTTTATGGGGTGGAAAAAACCGGTTATAACTGACAGCGGAGGATACCAGATCTTTAGTTTAGCTAAGTTAATAAAAGTTTATAAGGAAGGGGTAGAATTTAATTCCCATATTGACGGGTCGCGGCATTTCTTAAAACCCGAAGATATAATCAGAATGCAGTTTAGAGTCCGCTCCAGCGTTGTTTTGCCTTTAGATGAATGTTTGAAGTTTCCGGTAACCTTAAAGTACGCTGAAGATTCACTGGCGTTAACTAATCATTGGGCGAAACTGTCTCAACAGGCATTTAAGGAGTGCCTTGAAAAGTTTGCCTATTCGCCTTTACCTTTAGGCATTATACAAGGTTCAATTTATCCTGAGTTGAGGAAGAAGTCTTTAGAATTTCTTATTGAAACAGGATATGATCATTTTGCCATAGGCGGATTAAGTGTTGGCGAATCGAAGGATTTAAGATATAATATCATTGATTTTCTTTCCGGGAATTTTTCTGAGGGTTCTTTGAGATATGTTATGGGGATAGGAGAGCCCGAAGATATTTTAGAATTAGTAGATAGAGGCATGGATCTTTTTGACTGTGTTATCCCGACTCGTTTGGGCCGCACAGGAACAGCCTTTACGGACAAGGGGAAAATTGTAGTGCGTAATTCGGCCTTTCGTAAAGATTCTATGCCTTTAGACGAAGGATGCGGCTGTTACGCCTGCCGGAATTTCTCCCGCGGGTATATCCGCCACCTTATTAATGCCAATGAAGTTTTAGGCGGAAAACTTATTTCTTTTCATAATATATGGTGGTTTATGGAGTTTATGAAGAGGATACGCCGGGAAATTAAAAAGGGGAGTTTTCGTAAATTCAAAAAAGATTTTCTGGCCGGTTATTTTGAGAATAGCGCGGTTTTAGATTCTGATAAAGATGACGGCTGAGAGGTTAAGTTTTTCGCGGTATCTGTAATACTGGAATTTTGGATTTAGCATTATGATGCGGATAGATATAATTACTATATTCCCCGAAATGTTTCGGGAAGTCTTTTCCTCCGGAACGGTAAAGATAGCCAGGGACAAAAAACTTCTCGATATAGCTGTTCATAATTTAAGAGATTATACAGATAATAAGCATAAAAAAGTTGACGCGTCTCCTTATGGGGGCGGCCCGGGTATGGTTTTACAGTGCCAGCCAATATTCAGGGCTGTAGAGAAAGTAAAGAAGTTATATAGTAAATCCGGGAAGAATATAAGGACTGTTCTTTTAAGTCCTCAGGGGAAGGCCTTAACTCAGAAAGAAGGTAGAAGACTGGTTAAGAAGAAACATCTTATTCTTATCTGCGGCCGTTATGAGGGCGTTGACGAGAGAGTCAGGGAACATTTAGTTGATGAAGAAATATCCATAGGAGATTATATACTTTCCGGAGGAGAAATTCCCGCTATGGTATTGGTTGACTGTTTGGCAAGGCTTATTCCGGGCGTGCCCGGCAATCCTGATTCAGTAAAAGACGAAAGTTTTGAAAAAAGGCTTCTTGATTATCCTGATTATACTAAGCCGGGAATTTTTAAAGGATGGAGAGTCCCTTCAGTCCTTCTTTCGGGTAACCATAAGCGGATAAAGGACTGGAGGGAAAAACAGGCTTTACAAAGGACTATGGTTAGAAGGCCGGACCTTTTGTTAAAGGATAAAAGAGGACAGACACCTGTTACAGAAGGCAGAAGGGGAAGAAACACTAAATCCTAAATTCTAAATCCTAAACCCCGTTAGAGAGAATCTATGTTAGACAAAATTCTCTAACGGGGTAAACAAATTCAAAATGAAGGAAACACAAAACCCAAAACAAAGAGTATTATATTTATTACCGTTTTGAGTTTGAGGTTTTATGTTTGGGGTTTATTTAGAGTTTCGGGTTTAGAGTTTTAGAGAACAAAAATATTCTTGATAATACCAAAGTGTGGAAAAGGAGGATGTTATGTCAGGTAAGTTGTTTCAGATTGAGCAGGGGTTCAAAGAATCTTTAAAGAAGGATTTTCCCGAATTCAAGGTGGGCGATACTATAAAGATAACTTATAAGATTCAGGAAAAGGATAAGTCTCGTCTGCATTCAATATCGGGAATTGTTATTAAGATGCAAGGGGCGATGCACCGTAAATCTTTTACTTTAAGGAGAATTTCTTACGGTGAATTTATGGAAGTAACTTTTCCTTTATTATCGCCTCTTTTAGAAAAGATTGAAATCATTCAGCCTGCTAAGAGAACTCCTCGCCGGGCGCGTTTGTATTATTTGCGGACTAAAGTAGGGAAAAGAGCTACCACTGTTTGAATCAATTTTAATCCATTACTGATTATTGAATATATCGGTAGAGTAAACAGGTTTTTTTAGAATATACAGATGCCGTAGAGTTAGTCAGTATCAGGTGTCAGGTCTTGATATCATACATAAGGACAGAGGCCGGAATGCCAAATAATAAATAAACCCTAAATACCTGTCTGCCGCTTGCCTCTCGGCGCTCGCCTCTCGGCGAAGCCGAGGGAAGCCTTGACGCAGGCAGGCTAAATAATATCAAATGACCAAAACAGAAAGATGCAGAGTCCAAAATAAAGTTTAGAACATTTGAGATTGAAATTTAGAATTTATTTAGAATTTAGAAATTAGGATTTAGGATTTGGTTAGAATTTAGAGTTTGCTTTCAGGATTTGTTTAGAATCAGCCTATGGCTGAAGAGTTTAGAGTTTTCTGTATATTCAGGAGCTGATGCCTAAGAAATATAAGTTTATAGCGGGGGTTGATGAGGTAGGCAGAGGAGCATTATGCGGGCCGGTGGTATCTGCCTGTGTTTGTTTTAAACACAGAGTGAAATATCAACTCCGGGATTCTAAGGAAATATCTCCGTCTAAACGGGAAGAACTGTCTGATAAAATCCGCGGGGATGCTTTTTATTCCTTTGGTTTGGTTAGGGAAGATTCAATTGATAAACTCAATATCTTTTGGGCAAGCCAGCTGTCTTTTTTGAAATCAATTGAGAGATTTTTGTCTCTCAGCGGTTTTAACAAGGAAGATGTATTGTTTATTATTGACGGGCCTTATTTTAAATATGGGGGGTATAATGCTAAATGTGTTGTTTCGGCGGATAAGACAATTAGAGTTGTATCTGCCGCTTCAATTTTGGCTAAAGTTTTAAGGGACAGGATACTCAGGTCTTATGATAGACTTTTTCCGGGATGGGGGTTTGCTAAGCATAAAGGGTATTCTACCGAAGGACACAGACAGCGTATAAAGGAAAAAGGTGTCTCTCCAATACACAGGATGTCGTTCAATCTTGGACTATGAGTATTCAACAGGGAAGTTATTTTGAAAACTCGGCTTGCGGGTATTTGGAGGGAAAAGGGTACAGAATCAAAACAAGGAATTTTAGGTCATATAAAGGGGAAATAGATATTATAGCTGAAAATGAAGGATGGCTCTGTTTTATTGAAGTCAAAGGCAGGAGTTTTCCTTTTAAGTACTTTCCTTATGAAGCGGTTGATGAGAGAAAGATAGAGAAAATTAAAAAGACCGCGATGGTTTATCTTAAGAAAACCGGCAGTTTCGATACGCGTATCAGGTATGACGTCCTTTCAATATTGAGATTTGAAGAGGCGTTGGAGTTCTATTTGTTAAAAGGAGCATTTAGGTAAAGTCAAGAGCCGTATGAAAGAATGATGTCAAGGGAATAAAATAATCAAGATATACCCTAATACCCTAATGGGCACAGGCAAGTAACAATAATCAAATAATGACCAGCAGCCAAATTTCAATAACCAAAAAAATAATAAAAATCAAGATAATTGGGTTGTTTGATGATTGATTATTGGAGATTGGGATTTGTTTGCCTGCCTGCCGAAGCTTTAGCGTAGGCAGGTATCTTGTTTCTTGGTTATTGGAATTTATCTATAGTTTAGATTTTGGGCGTTAAAGTTTATATATTTTTGATAATACCGAGTTTTCAAGTAGAGAGTAAGATGAAAGTAGTTATTATAGGCGGAGGGATATCAGGAAGTGCTTGTATTGAGCATATAAGCAGAGATAAGGAAGGTATTAACGTTTCTTTGATTGAAAAAGAACCGTTTCCTTTTCGTAAGTGCCTTTTATCGGACTGGCTGGCCGGAAAGGTTTCGGATACAGATTTTTTTGTATCTTTTGAAGAATTAAGAAAAATCTTTCCCGGGATAGAAATCATTAATGACAAAGCAGTAAGAGTAAATTTCGAAAAGAAAAAAGTCTTTTTGAAAAAAGGGACTCCTTTGTCTTTCGATAAGTTAGTTTTAGCCTGCGGCCTAAAGCCTAAAAAACTCGGCATAGCCGGTGAATATAAAGAGGGCGTCTATTATTTAGGGAGGGTAAAGCCTTCAGGGTTAAAAGAAAGCATCAGGATGTTTAATCACATTGTCGTTTATGGTGAAACTTTGATGTCAGTTGATCTATCTTTGAAAATCAGGAGTATTTGCAATAAGGAAATTAAGGCCATAATTCCTGAATTTAACTCTTTCCCTTCGGAATACAAAGATAAAATAGCCTCTATCTTCAGAGGAAAGGGTATAGATTTTCTTCCCGGTGAAAATATTAGCGAAGCCTTAGGAGAATCCAGAGTGAGAGCCGTAAAGATGTCTTCGGGTAAATTCTTAGCTTGCGATTTACTGTTTTTAGATACGGTGCTTTCGCCGGATACAGACATTGTGAAAGATACCCCTGCTTTAATTCGTAACAGCGCGATTAAGGTTGATGAGACTCTGAGGTTAGGTTATGATTTTTGTTTTTCCTGCGGAGATATGATAAATTCAGATGTATATTTTCAAAAAGGATTTGCCGGTAATAGGGATCTTGCTTTCCGGCAGGGCGCGGCCGCGGGTTCTAATCTTTTTGAAGGCAGAGAAATATTTAATTTTTCTCGTGAAGGATACAGCCCGGAGGATTTAGTAAATAGAATTCTGCGTTAAATGGTTAAATTGTCAAACTGTTAAACTGTTATATTGTTAAATGGTTGAATTGTTGTCAGGGAATTGGACATGAGAATTTGGTGTTTTTTATTGACAGGATCCGAATAATATGATAAGTTAAAACAAAATAGGTTATGTTGAAAAGGATCATCCTCGCCTTATCTTTTATAAGTATTATCTTCCCGGTATATCCCTCAGGAGTTCTTAGAGAACAGGCTCAGAGTTACTGTGGACAGGGCTATAAGCTTCAAAGTATGGGGAATTACCAGGACGCGTTATCCTTTTATCTTAAAGCCATTGGGGCTGACCCTTCTTATAAGGAAGCTTATAATGATGCAGGGGTTATTTATGAAAAGATGGGTTTTTTGGATAAAGCCGAGAAGATGTATTTGGAAGCTATTAGAGTTGATTCCAAATATTTAGCGCCCTATGCTAATTTGGGGTTCCTCTATGAAAAAAAGAATAATGTGTCTAAGGCTTCTTATTATTGGGGAAAACGCTATTTCTTAGGTGATAGGAGAGAGTATTGGACTCAAAAAGCGAGGGAACATTTGATTAAGTTAGGGGCTTATCCCCGGGCTATGAGGGATGAATTAGAGGACAAGGCTCTTACTTTGTCCAAAAATTTGGTGTATAAACGGGAACGGCAGAGGCTGAAAGAAGCATGGTTACATTTTGATTTGGGGTCTAAGGCATTAGGAAAAGGCCGGTATCAGCAGGCTGAAGGAGAGTTTAAAACAGTGATAGGTTTAAATCCTTCAGATAAAAAGCTGTTAAATGATGCCCAAAAGTATTATACAGCTGCTGAGGCCGCGGCGTTACGCAAAAGTATAAAAGGATACATGGAAAATGGATTGAATTATCTTGAAGAAAAGGATTATTTGTCTTTACTTCAGGAACTCAGAAAGGCTATGAGCTTAGTCCCGAAAATTCCGAAAGAATAGCCCGTTTTTATCTATCGAAAATATCCGCCATTATTTAGTTTTCCCTGTTAAAAATAAACAGAAACATACAGATTTAGAGGCTGGTATTCTTGAAACAGAGAGAATCAAGGTTTGATTTCCGCCGGTTTTATACCTACTGACATTTGTGGACAAAGATATTTTTGATTCCGGTAATACCCTTTATTTAGTTGACGGGACAGCTTTTGTCTACCGGTCCTTTTATGCTATAAAAGGCTTAAGTTCTTCAAAAGGATTGCCTACAGGGGCAGTTTTCGGTTTTATAAACACCCTGCGTAAAATAATCAAAGAATTCTCTCCGGTATATATGGCTGTATGCTTTGATGTTTCGCACCGTACTTTCCGGAGTGATAAATTCAAGGATTATAAAGTCAACCGTCCTGCCGCGCCGGACGGGTTCAAAGAACAGATGTCTTTAGTAAGGGAAGTCCTGTCAGCGTTATCTGTGCCTGTGTGTGAAAAAGAGGGGTATGAAGCGGATGATATCATAGCTACTCTTTCAAAGAAAGCTTGTATGCGGAATATGGTTAGTGTAGCGGTTAGTTCTGATAAAGATATTCTACAGCTGGTAAAGGATAGAGAAGTTATTGTTTATGATCCTCACAAGAACATCTTTTTTGATGAGAAGAAAGTAAAAGAAATCCTTGGCGTTAATCCCGAAGATATTCCCGACTTGTTCGCTTTATCCGGAGATTCTGTTGACAATATACCGGGGGTGAAAGGTATCGGCCCTAAGACTGCTAAGTCTTTAATAGAGCGTTTTGGAGGGATAGATGAATTGTTCAATAATACGGATATGATAAGCAGCAGCCGTTTAAAAAACATGCTTTCTTCTTCTAAAGAAACAGCCTTTCTAAGCAGAGAGTTAGCCATGTTGGATAAAAACGTCCCTTTTGATATGGCATTAGAAGAACTGAAAATAGGTGAAATAGATACTGAAAGAGTCTGCGGTTTGTTTAAAGAACTGGGCTTTAAATCTCTTCTGAAAGAATTCTCTGCTAAGGACGAAGCTTTGCGCAGCAGGCAGGCGGAGGCCGGCTATACTGAAGGGTTATTAGAGGACATACTCAAATCAAAAAGAACAGTTTTTCATATTTCAGAAAAAGGAAGCTTTCTTTCTTTCCGTAAAAAAGTCTATAGTTTTGAAACGGAAAAGATCAAGGATATTTTGATTAATCCTGATATAGAGAAGGTATCCTTTGATTTAAAGAAACAGAAAGCAGAGGCTTATTTGAAAGGAGTACGTATAATCCCTCCTTATTTTGATGTTATGATAGCGGCATTTCTTTTGGGCTGGGATTCCCGCGCGGGTTCTTTTGAGGATGTTCTTTTAGAATATACGGGGATATCTTTATCTAACGCAGGCGCTGCGGATGAAGCATATTATTTGGAAGAATTGTCGGACATGCTGAGAAATAAATTGCGGGAGGAGAATCTTGGCCGGATCTTTTACCGGATTGAAATGCCTTTAATCGATGTGCTTTCCTGGATGGAGGAGTCTCCCGTAAGTTTAGATACTTCCCGTTTAAAAGAGGTGCTGTCTTCTTTGAGGGAAAAGAAAGGCATTTTAGAAAAATCAATATTGCGGTATTCAGATAAGGGAGTTAACCTTGATTCTCCTAAACAATTATCCGTATTATTGTTTTCTGAACTGAAACTTAGCCCGGTTAAGAAGACCAAGACTGGATTCTCTACCAATGAAGAATCTTTAACGAAACTTTTAGGCGCGCATCCGGTCGTAGGAAAGATATTAGATTACCGTAAACTTTCAAAGCTGATTTCTACTTATGCCGGTCCTTTCTTAGAAAGCGCTGAAAAGAATAAGGGGAGAATATTCCCTAAATTCAGCCAGGTTTCAAGTGTTACCGGAAGGCTGGTATCTTTTTCTCCCAATCTTCAGAATATCCCTGTCCGCGGCAAAGAGGGAAAAGAGTTCAGGTCAGTTTTCATCCCTTCTTTTAAAGACGGGTTTATCTTGAGCTCTGATTATTCCCAGATAGAACTCAGGATACTGGCTCACATATCCGGCGACAGAAATTTGACAACAGCTTTTAATTCCGGTAAGGATGTCCATCTCAGCACAGCGTCTTTATTATTTGCTAAGGAAGAAAATGAAGTTACTCCTTCGGAAAGGTCATTTGCCAAACGCATAAATTTTGGGATTGTTTACGGTATGAGCCCTTACGGTTTGTCAAAGGAATTGAAGATAAGCGTTCCTGAAGCAGAAAGTTTTATTGAAAGTTATTTCTTGAGGTACCCGAAAGTCAAGGAGTATATTGACAGGACTCTGGAGTTTGTAAGAAAGTACAAATTTGTGGAGACAATTTTCGGGAGGAGGAGATATTTAAGAAATATCAACAGCCCGAATAAATCTTTAAGGGAATATGCTTTCAGGCAGGCAGTAAACGCCCCTATTCAGGGGACGGCGGCTGATATCATAAAAATAGCGATGGTATCGATCTACAATAGATTTAAGGATTTGAGAATGGTTTCCCGGCTTATCATCCAGATACATGATGAGCTTGTTTTTGATGTTAAAAGAGATGAACTTGAGCAGGCAGAAAGAATAGTTAAAGAGGAAATGGAACGGACAGTAGAATTATCTGTCCCTTTGAAAGTTAATATCCAGTCAGGGAAAAACTGGCTGGAAGCCACTAAATAGCGAATGGCAAATAGCGAAAATAAATAAATCCTAAGCACAAAATTCTAAATACTAAACAATCTTAAATGTTCAAAATACAAAATTCAAAACAATGTTTAGAACATTTGGTATTAGAATTTAGAGTTTAGTTTAGGATTTAAAACATTTGATATTTGAAATTGTTTAGAGTTTAGAATTTAGAATTTAGAGTTTTTATCGGGCGCGCGATGTATATATTTGTCAGCTAATGGCTGATAGCTCATGGCTCATAGCTGATAGCTGATAGCTGATAGTTGATAGTTGATAGTAAAGAATGAGAGCCAAGAGCTAAGAGCCCGTCCGTAATAACAAAAATATTCTTGACAGAACGGATGATTATAGAAAGTGAGGATTAGGTATGAAAGTAGCGTTTTTTTCTTCAGAAGTTTTTCCTTTTGCTAAGACCGGAGGATTGGCTGATGTGTCCGGAGCATTGCCCAAAGCTTTATCTGAGCTTGGCTTGGAAGTCAAAGTTTTTATGCCTTTATACAAAAACATTAAGCCGGAGGTCCTTTCAGAGAGTTTCGGCGAAACAAAAGTTTCCAACAGTATGGAGATAATTTTTATAAAGAATGATGAGTTTTATCTAAGGGATTATTTGTATAATACGCCTGAAGGAGATTATCCTGATAATTTAGAAAGATTCAGTTTTTTCTGCAGGAAGTCTCTGGAAATCTTAAAAGAAATCAACTTTTCTCCTGATATCCTTCACTGTAATGATTGGCAGTCGTCTTTAGTCCCTGTTTATTTGAAATCGCTGTATAAAAATGATCCGTTTTTTAAAAAGGCAAGATCTGTTTTAACTGTTCATAATTTAGCTTTTCAGGGATATTTCCCTTTAGATAAATTCGGTATTATTGGTATAGATGAAGGTAACAAAGCTGATTTAGAAATTTACGGCCGGATTAACCTTCTTAAGGGAGGGCTTATTTCTTCCGACAGGATTAATACAGTCAGTCCTTCCTACGCGGAGGAGATTCAGACAGAAGAGTTTGGCTGCGGCTTAGATGCTGTGCTTAGAGAAAACAAAGAGAAGCTCTCGGGTATCTTGAACGCTGTTGATTACGAGGTCTGGTCGCCGGAAACAGATGCTTCTATTTATCATAAATACAACTTTGGCAGCCTAAAAGAAAAAATAGAGAATAAACTTTCCTTACAGAAGGAATTCGGCTTAAGCAAAGGCAGAGACAAGTTTCTGATAGGCATGGTTACCCGTTTGGCTGAACAAAAGGGAGTTGATATATTAGCTGAGAGTTTACCGGAGATATTAAAGAAATATCAGGTTGTTATTTTAGGGACGGGAGAACCTAAGTATCACCGGATACTTTCTTCTTTAGTTGAGTCTTATCCTGAGAACTTTTCTCTGCATCTTAAGTTTGACGAAACTTTAGCTCACAAGATATATGCTTCTTCAGATGTGTTTCTTATGCCTTCACGTTTTGAACCCTGCGGTTTATCTCAGCTGATAAGTTTTAAGTATGCGGTTCTTCCTCTGGTAAAAGCTACTGGCGGGCTTAAAGATACAGTAACCGACTGCATTTCTGACCCTCAGTCCGGAACGGGTTTTGTCTTTACCGAGTATTCAGCTAAAGCCCTGATTGAAAAGGCTGATCAGGCCTATAATTTGTTTCAGGATAAGAGTAACTGGCGCCTGCTCCAGCAGAGAGTTTCGGCTCTTAATTTTTCATGGGAAGAAACTGCTAAGAAATATTTAAGCCTGTACGGCCAGGTGGCAGGGACAGGTTTGTCCCCTGTCCTTTAAAAAATAATTAAGAGTATGCGCGGGTAAATTTTAATCAATGAGACTTAGACTTTTTCGAAGAAAAAGTCTATAGCCGAATTGATCCTGAGCGACCGAAGGGAGTCGAAGGATCTAGGGTTTAATTCCCCGCAGCTTGCTGCGTTTCCTTTTT
>Ga0164318_10001302_pt1 | contig 21943 bp, 16 predicted proteins | sample GuaBasSedimGuay9_FD_113734 | JGI IMG/M metagenome (GOLD analysis project Ga0164318, IMG submission 113734) | Subseafloor sediment microbial communities from Guaymas Basin, Gulf of California, Mexico - Guay9, Core 4571-4, 0-3 cm | ecosystem: Environmental > Aquatic > Marine > Hydrothermal vents... | reverse complement strand
TAGTTTGTTACTCTATTAAGATTAGAAATCTGGTTTAAGATAATTTGAGAAGTTTTATCAAGCAAAAGAAAGAGGTCCTTATCAACATTTCCTTGAATCTGGTCAGAAGTAATAATAGTGCCTGTTTTTATATCTATCAATTTTGTATTAATTCGTATATCATTATTAACTTCAACAAAGCTTCCTCTAATTATATTATCTACACCTAAAATTTTTCCCAAAAGGATTTCTCCTTCTGGAGTATTAAAATCGCTTATTTTTACTGAAAGTGAGTTTAATTTTGAATTAACACTATTAACATCCATTACTTCCAGATTACTTTGCTTTCCAAGAAATGCAGAAATTGATTCTGGTATAGTCTCTGTAAGGTATTCTAAATTTTTTGAATTAGAAGTGTTTTTAAATTTTAGTATAGCTATTTTAGTTATCTTTTTATTAGTATTAATTGCAACAGGCACATAAACAGGCTTCTCAACTATTTTCTCTTTTATTACTTTTTTTGTCTTTATAACTGTTTTTATTATAGGTTTAATCTTAATATTTAAAGAAATGGTATGGCTTTTTATACTCTGTCCTAAAAGATTAACTGAATAATCAGCTTTTAAATCTAAATATCCTATATTATATTTTACTCCAACTCCTGTCATCAAAACAGTATCCTCTTCTTTTTTTAGTCCTATTCTTGGGACAAAATAATATGGTGTTTTATATTCAACACCAATATAGTGATATAGATCTTTTGATATTGTTTTACTTATATCATAAAGGAAGGAGAAGTTTTGATAAGGAGAATAGGATAATCCAAAAGTACAGGTTAGAGGGAGGTTCTCCTCTTCCTGAACAAACTTTATACCTTTGCCGATATTCTTTAAAGAAATACCAATTGATAAATTGTTATAAAATTTTTTATCAAAATTAAAGAAATAAAAATCTTTTATAATCCCGATATCAAATCCAAAGGTTGAAGCACCAATATCAGCAATTTCTCTTTTAATATATTTTAGATTTAATCCAACATTTATAAAGTTATATATATTTACAGTGTCTGACAATATTATAGCTGCATCGTAATAATTTATTGTTCCACCAGTTTTTTCACCACCGAGCATTTCAAAGGATTCAGGGTAATAAAGGTAAATCAGATGGATTGACAAAAGAGATTTATATAATGGGAAACCGATGCCAATATATTCATAATTCAAATTATTATTTAATATTAAATGTGAGAAAGAAATTTGTGGTAGATTATTTTTTACAGGTGCGGCTGGATTTATCAATGAAAATGAGATATCCGAATACTTTGCCGCACCTGTTGCCCCAGCCCCACAACTTCCCGCACTATTGTTGATAAGTAAAAAATCACTTCCTGTAATATTGGCTGATATACTATTTATAAATACAATTGAAACAATTAAAGCCAACAATATTTTTCTTCTCATCTGATATACCTCCATATTTATAAAAGATATGAAGTAGGGAACAATACTAACTGTTCCCTACTTTCTTAAAATCTATGATAATACAGATTCCCTTGGCATTATATAATTTTTGTTACCTTATAACATATACTGTTTTAACAGTCTTCCAATTCTTTCCTACTATATAAATAAAGTATATACCTGTAGGAACTTTTACATTATTTTCATTTCTTAAATTCCATTTAACCAATTTCATTTCATTTTCAGATACATTATTTATTTCTATCTTCTTTATTAATTTCATAGCAACATCGTAAATATAGATATCAACTTTACCTGCATATTTAGCTTTCTGTGGAGTTACATTTATCATAACTTCTTGATTTTCGTCATTTGGAGTAATCTTATTATCACTTAGCACAACATTATTGCTTGCAACAGATGGGCTAAATGGCATACCACTTACTACTGCTGATAAGCCACTCTCATTGCCATTTATATCAACAGCACTTAGTCTATAATAATAAACTGTTCCATTTTGTAAATTCATATCTACATAACAATTTGTCATTTCAACAAGTTGGATTCTGCTATACTCGTTTTCAAACTCTGATTTTCTATAGATGTAGTATCCTTTCAGGTCAGGTTCAATGTTCATTTGCCAAGTTAAGAGTAACTGTTTATCACCAGGGTATATTTTAATTCCAGTAGGCACAGCAGGTGATGTGGTATCCTGTATAACATTTGTGTTTGATATAACTATCCGTGCAGATGAATAACTAATATCAGTTGCATTAGATGAATCTGTAACTTTACCTATTATCCAGTATATACCATTAGGAACATTTTTAGTATCCCAATTATAAAAATTTGTGCCAACAAGTTGATTCGTGCTACCTATTAAAGTTGCTCCTGCAATTGTTTTGCTTGTATTGTAATATAGCTTAACTGATAAATTTGAATCCTCATTATCAGTAATATAATATGAAATCGTATATATCCAGCCAGATGGAATAAATGTGAGCGAATTTGGCGAAATATTTGTTATTATTGGTTGGGTATTAGATGGTCCGACAGTATTTGTATTTGAGATAGTTATTGTGGCAGCAGAATAATTAGTTGATGTAAGTGCTGAGGCATCTGTGCCATCTGTAACTGTGCCGATTATCCAGTAGGTTCCACTGGAAACTCCTGTGGTATCCCAGTTATAGATATTTGTTCCAGGCGTTTGAGATTTAGTGTCAATTATAGTTGCTCCTGTAATGCTTTTGTTTGTATTATAATACAAATACACATACAAATAATTTGTTGTTTCATTATCATTTATAAAATATGAGATTTGATATGTGCTACCAGATGCAACTGTAATAGGAGAAAGTGGCGAAATATTTGTTATTATTGGCGGGGTATTAGTCTGAGCTTGAAGAATAGTGGAAATAAATGTTATAAACAAAATAACAATATAGATATATTTAATTCTCATTTTTGTTCACCTCCTGTTATAAAATTTAAATTCAAGCTATATAAATATTTGTCTTTTCCGCATAGCAAAAGATTTTTATTATCACATACAGTAAAACCATTAAAGAGCAATTTAAACTTTGCATATAATATTCCCCACTTATTTAAGATATAGATATTATCTTTCGTCCCAACACAAATGTATCTATTATCAATTATATAAGGAGTAATTAAAATTTTTCTCCTGGTATCAAATTTCCAGTTTAATGAACCATTATCAATAGTAATGGAATAAACAGTTCCTTTAATAGTAGTAATAATAACTGAATTTTGCATTAATAATGGAGAAGTAAAAATTGCGTCATTAGTAAGAAACTTCCATTTTAAATTTCCTGTTTCTAAATCAAGTGCATATAAATATCTATCATTACTTCCAAAGAAAATAAGATTGTTTTTTATTAATGGGTTTGAACCTACAATTCTATTTCTGGTTTTAAAAACCCAATTAATTTTTTTTGACTTAAGATTTATAGAATAAAAATTACCTCTTAATCCGCCAATATATAAATTTCCATTGTATATAAGTGGTGAAGCGAAAAATCCTTTAGCAAATTTTTTATTCCATAAAATTTTGCCTTTCTTTATATTGACACAATAAATTTTTCCAGTGTTATTACACAAATATAGATTTTTATTATAATACTGAGGTGATGAATATACCAATGTACCTACTTTTACTTTCCATTTTAATTTACCTTTTTCAAAATCTATTGCATAGAGGTAACCATCATTTGAAGTAATATATAAAATTCCATTTAAATAGAGCGGGATAGAGTCAATCCTTCTACTGGCTTTAAATTTCCATAAAATCTTTTTGTTTTGGCAGTCTATTTTATATATAAAGCCAATAGAATCAGAGAGTATAATAAAATTGTCAATATAAAATGGATTTGTAAAGATTTTATTTTTAAGTTTTAATTTCCAATTTATTGAGAAATGTGCACCTTTTTTTAGGGCTATATCAATTACATAATCTTTTTCATTTTTATTAAGAGCAAACTCTTTTCCTACGAATCCTTCTTTTTTAATCAAAAAATAATTATTCATTCTTTCATCAGTTAAGAAAAACAGAGGTGATTTTCCCAAATAAATATTTCTAAAGTAAACCTCACATTGTTTAGGAGAAGTTTTTATATATACTTTTTTTGTCTTATCAAATCTATTGATTAAGTTATATTCTTTTATAATATTAAGCACACCTTTCTCTTTTTTGCTTAACACTTTTGTTAAAAAGATATTATTCCCTCTTATTTTTATTTTTTCATTTTTAGTAACAAAAAATTCTTCATTGTTGAATATACTTTTTACAGTACCTTCTTTAACACCAAGTTCAGTTAAATTTTCCACTTTTTTTACAAAAAAAATAGTGCCAATAACTTTAAAAACAGCATTACCAGAAGAGATTATAAGAGATTTTTTATTTTTTGCTTTAATTACTTTTCCTATTAGAAACCCTTTGGTAAGATTTATATTTATATCTTTTTTGCTATAAAGTATAATATGTGTATTATCTTTCAACAAGATAAGTTTATCGTTATCAATTTGTAATATACATTCTCCATTTAAAATACTAATGTTTATTTTATCTTTTAGGTTATATTTAACATTACTTTTGAAATCAATTATTTTATTATTTACTTTTACATTTCCATAAGATTTTAATACATATAAATAACTATTCTTAATAAAAGAAAAATATAAAGTTCCCACGATAGAAAATATTATACATATGAGCAACACTATCAAAACTTTTAACTTCAAATTTTTCTTAAGAATTTTTATAAGATTACTAAAGAAGATTAACTTGTAGAAATTAGTAAAAAACCTTTTTTGTTCAATTTGCTTGGCTTTATTTAATATATATTCAAGCTGATTTTTAGGCTCATCATAGGGTGTGTTTTCTAATATAATTCTTATTTTCAATAATTTTTTTAGTTCTTCTCTACAATTTTTACACTTTTTTAAATGCTTTTTTATTTCTTTTGTTTCTTCTGGTTCAAGCAAGTCATATAAATATGAGAGAAGATTATCTTTCACATTTTCACAACTTTTCATTTATAAATCCCTCTGCTTTTAATTTTCTATTTAATGTTGTTAATGCCTCTTTTAGTTTATACTTAAGCGTTGGGATTGGGATATTAGTTATATCTGAAATCTCTTCGTAAGTTAAACTATGATAAAATTTTAAAATAATTATTTCTCTCACATCATCATTAAGCTTAGAAATCTCTTGAAATACAAATTTACGAAGTTCTTTTTCCATATAATCTTTTTCTATATCTATTCTTCTGTCAATCATATAATCAAAATTATAATGTTCTGCACTTCTATATTGTTGAGACTTGAGATAATCTATGCAAATGTTATGTGCTATTTGATAGAGCCATCTTTTAAAAGTGTTAAAATTTTTTAAAGACGATAAATTTAAGTATACCTTAATAAAAACATCATTAAGTAATTCTTGAATAATATCTTCTGATAAATAAAATAAAAATCTTTTCATATAGCTATAAATCCTCTTATTATATCTTTTATAAATCTCCTCAAATATCTTATCATCTTTCTTTTCTATAAATTTTTCAATAATTTTTATATCACTTAAATTCTTATATTCATCTTTATTCAAATCCTTCCTCCATATAAGACGACTAAAAATAGAAAAAGTATAAAAAAAATAAATTTTTACGAAAATTTTTTATGTTAATATTACAATTATTTTAATTTTATCTGGACTGGGAATTGTTCAGGTAGTCTCCTGTTTTATCGTCTACTTTTTTTACCGCAATATTTTTCTTTCTGATAGAATTTAAAATCAATTGGTTTGCCAACAGGTGTGGATAAATCTTTTTTAATATTTGTTTTTATATTAAAGCCTGCGGAAATTGAATAGATACCCACACATATTGCTTCCGACAATATATTGCTATATTTAGTTAGCAACTTTTGTGTTTCTTCTTTATAAATTGAGCCAAGATTGATATTAATTGAAATTCCAGTGGTATAAAGAGAGAGCTCATCATATTTAAACACTGGTGGAGCAGAATAGATATAAAAATTTTCTGTTGCCAATATATATTGAATATACTTTATAATCTCTTCGGATGCATAGAGGTTATCGCCTCCAAAAGAGAGTATTCCATCTTTTCGTCGTTTCAATTCTACGATCATCCTTTCTCTTTTCCAAAATTCGCCTGCTGGCTTCCATAACCGCAGATCTGAATTATAATGTGGATTTTCGTCTTTATCATCATAATCTTTATACCATCGTGTAGAATCTCTATAATCCCAATCAAACATATTATAACCGAGTCCCATAAATTTATCTAAATCTGGTTGAATATAATTTTCTTTAGGTATATATCCTGTAAAATAAATCCATACATCATTTATTAAATTTCTAATTTTTTCAGTTTGGTTATTTCCCCACCAATGTTGAATAATATATCTATATTCATTATTTTTAATTTCTGAAAGATTAAACGAGAAATTAGATTTAATAATTTTATTTTTAACAAATTCAAAGAAATAAAAAGAGGGAACATTTATAGAAAATATAGATTTAGAATCACTTCCCCCATAATTCAAATCAAAATTCAATATAATATCTGCTCTGTACTTATATATAAAACTAAGTATACCTTTATGATATTTTTTTAATAAGCTTTTAGAAGGAGAATCCATTAATCTAAAATATCGGTTAATATCCTTTTCTTCTTTTTTTTCGTAATAATTATAATTTGTTTCTTTTGTAAGTAAAGGCTCAAATACAACTTTTTTAAACTTAATATTAGTAGATTGAGCGTACTTTTTAAGTATTTTTTCAAATTTTTTCCATCCAGTTTTAGTTTTGGTATCTTTAAATAGATTATAAATTTTTTTACTCAGGTTTAATAAAAGGTCAAACTCGGATAGATTTTGGTAATAGAGCCCTTCTTTGTAATCTTTAGTAAATTTAGATGTAAGTTCGTCATATCTATCACCATCAAATTGAGATGCTTTTGCTTCTTTACCACCGTGATTTGGATTTATTGCAACAACAATATACAGAGGTTTTGTAACTTCTCTTATAATGAAAATAGTAATAAAGATTATAAACGCTACAATAAATACAGTAAGAACAGGATAAAAATTTCTTTCATAATAAGTTTCATTTTTTATTTTGTGTGTCATAGCTACTTCCTTTTAATATAATTGTATAATTTTTTTGCTTTTGTATTATTAGGATTTTGGTGCAAAGATTTTTCAATATAGAATTTTGCAATATTTTTATCATTCAATTTTAGATATGCTTTTGCAAGTTTATAATATATCAAAGAGATATAGAAATCATACGGGACATCAAGCTTTCGTGGGGTCATTTTTCTTGCAAGTTTATATTTTTCAATTGCATCTTTATATTTTTTCTTCTTCATAAGATAATCAGCCAAAAGATGCATTTCTCGTGCTTTAACATAAGGGGCACATTTAGGACACGGGAAAGGATATTTCTCTAAAAGTTTATATCCTTCATAATAATCCATAGTTTCAAACGAAGAATCCATAAGACATCCTCTTGGATGGTCATAAACATCCGGTATAAGATAAATCATATGACCCATTTCATGAGCAAGTATAAATCTGCCAATAATTTTATTCCATAACATCCGATTTATTTTTCTTGAATGATATGGCTGCTTAAAATATTTTATATCAGTTAACATTTCAAAAAGATTTACCATTGCAGCAGTTCCATCAAGCAAACTTCGTTTAGGACTTTCAAATGAACTACCACCTACTTTTGCATATCTTAAGACAGCATGTGGATATGGTTTTGAAATATCATCGTAAATTATTATGGTAGTGGTAATTATAATATCATATAAATCTTGAAAATGCATAGCCACAAGCCAGTTAATGTATGAATTAAATTTATTATTCCTTCTATTTATTAAATATTTTCCATTAGATAATCTTAAGCGCTCAATCTTTTTTAATTTACTAAGATAAATTTTAAACAGGTATTCAATTACATCATCATAAGTTTTTATTTTCTCTTGAACTTTTTTATCAAAAAATTCTTTTAAATAGAGTAATTTCCATTGCCTAAGAAATTTTTTTATTTTTTCTCTGTATGGCTGATAATTAATCTTTCCAGAAAAAAATCTATATTTATACGGTGCAAGTCTCTTGTAAAAGGAAGATTTTCTTTTAAGATATTTATTAAAAAAGCTTTTAAGACTTCTTTTCCCCATATAAGTAAAATGAATATAATTAGCATTAAATCTAATTTTAAGTTCACTTTCTGCTTCATTAAGAATTGTGCGAATATCTTTATTAGATATAGTAGGAAGATTCTTATCTTCAAGATATACCACATTAAGTTTAAGTTCATAATCATAAGGAAGCGTTTCAGAGAACACACTGATAAGTGTAAAAAATAAAAAATAAAATATGACTAATATATATTTCATTTTATTCCTTATAAATAAGATTTTGAATTTTATTTAAAAGTTCTGTATTTTTAAATGGCTTTTGTAAAACATCATTTACACCAAGTTTAAATAAAGGTAAAAGGTTATTATCTATACTATAAGCTGTTATTACAATTACTTTTATTTTATTATTATTTAAACGGATTTTTTTTAATATCTCATAACCATTAGCTTCTGGTAAGAATATATCAAGTAGAATTAAGTCAATGTTATTTTCATTAGTTAATATTTTAAAAGCGTCTTGTGCATTATAAGCGCTTAGCGTTTCAAAATTTTCTTTTAAAAGAAATGTAGTAATATATTTATGAAAAGTTTTATCATTATCTATTATGAGTATTTTCCCTTTTGGGTTAAAAGTAGTGATAGATTTTTTATCAGATTTATAAGAGAACTGTAATTTACATATAGGAAGATAAATTTTAAATTTTGTTCCTTTATTTAATATTGATTCTACTTCTATTTTTCCTTTATGACTTTCAATTACAGATTTTACTATATAAAGACCGAGTCCTTTAAATTTTGAATTTGATTTAGTTGAAAAAAATGGCTCAAATATTCTTTCTTTTATCTTTTTTTCAATTCCCCTTCCTGTATCTTGAATTGTAACTTTTATATATTCTTTTTCCTCTTTAACAGAAATTTTAAGCACCTTTTCTTTTGAGGAATGTTCCATAGATTCAATGCCATTTATACAAATATTTAAAAAGGCTTGGTATAATAAATTTCCATCACCATAAATTTTTGGAAGAGAGCTACTGGTTTTTAATTTAATTTTTATATCTGTATTTTTATACATATCTTTCAACAAAAAGATTATTTCGTTCAAAATTTCTTTAATAGTAAGTGGAATAAAATTAGGCTCGCTACTATTTTTTATTATAGTTAGCATATTATCTACTAAAAGTGTAGACCTTTCTGAAAATTTTAATAAATTTTTTAAATCCTCTTTATAAGGAAAATTTGGATAAGTGCTTTCCACTTTACTTATTAAGAATGTTAAATTAGTTACTATACTTCCAAATATATTATTTAAATCGTGAAAAACACCACCAAATAGTTTTAATATGGACTTATCTATCTGTTGAAATAGTTGTTCCGCCATAATATGTTTTTAAATTTAATGCTAAAAAAATTTTTCGTCAAGTTTAATTCTATAGCTCAGCGATAAAATAACAATTTCACAAAACTATTATATATCAATTACAATTTGAGAATATAAAAATTTAGTAGTGTTACGAGCAGATTGTGGTTTTTTGATTAAGCTTTGTTCTGTTCTCTTAATAATTTTATAAGTAATATTATTCCTACTATTGAAAAAAGATAGTGTATAAGTGCTGTAATTAAATAAGAACCATTATTATAAAACTTAAATGTTAATATATATTCTCCTTTTTTAAGAAATACAGAACGAAACAAGTAATTAGTTTTATATATTTTAATTTCACTATTATTATTTATATAAGCTTTCCATTTAGGATAATATACTTCACTTAGGAATAAGAAACAAGGATTTTTTATATTACATTTAAATTTGATTATATCAGTATCCCACTTTATCATTTCTACCTTATTATCTTTTATAGAAAGTTTAGTATTTTTATTAATTTTAGGTATCTCTTCAAGTATTATTGTTTTCTTAAAATTTAGTCTGTTTTCTTTAAGTGCAGAAATTATTTGTTCATCATTTTTTATTACTGTATATTTATCCACTATAAAAAATCGTGGTAGAAATTTCTTGTTCAAATAGACAATTCTTCCATCAAAACTTTGAAATACAGGTTCTATATCTTTTATATTTAAAGGTTTCTGCGAGATAATATATTTTACATTAAACAATCCCAAAAAATCTAAATTATTTAGTAATCCAGCTTTTACTATATCCTCATAAATTTTTAACCCAGCAGCATGATAGCCCGTTACAGATTCTAATTTAAAAAGGCACCATTTATTTGCTTCATTTGTATTTAAAATCGGAAGTATTCTAAATTTTTCTTTGTCTTGCTTTAAAAATTTAATTACAGGAGTTTCTTTATCAATAATATCATAATTATCAGTAGTTTTGATAAATTTCTTATCAACAATATAAAGGTCAAGAAATATAAGTATAGTTAAAAGGATTTGAAAGTTTTTCTTTTTAAGTTTACCTGTTGTAAAGGAGAAGTATATAATATAAAAAAGTCCGACCCAGAACCACATTTTCCACATATCAGATCTTGCCATATCAGCTGTTTTTGCAATTATATTTTTGATATATTGTTCACCTTGTAACCCATATTTCTGAATAATTTTTGTTACATTTATTTTTTGGGAAAGATTTTTTCTAAGTAACTGTTCATAATTATTAGAATATATCCATATACTTACAATGAAAAGAAAAATAGATATTATAAGTAAAGTCTTTTTAATTTTATCTCTTATTTGTTTATCCTTGTTAGCATTCAGGATAGATACAATTCCCCAATAAGCGAAATAGACTATTATAAAAGTAGTAACGAGATATATACTCGCAGGCACTCTAAATTTATTTATAAGCGGCACATAATTATAAAATATTTTATAATAGGCAGGAAAATGCCTTCCAAATCCAAAAAGAGTCATTATTATAAGTGCAATAAAATTAAATTTTGTAAGTTTATCTTTCCATTTAATAACTATACCAATTATAGCAAGGATTATTGTTATTATTCCGATGTAATCAGTTGTTTCAACAAAAGGCTTCCAGCCAAGATATGTAGCATCATAGAGCCCAAAAACAGACGGAATAAAATAAGTTAAAAGTTCTAATGGATGATGCGACCAAGATGTAGCAAATCTCCACATTTCTTCTTCATTTTTTAGAGTTCCACGCGAAGTTAATTTGTGATAGAAATATTGGTGAAAAAGAGTAGGTGAGGCAACTATTACTGCTGTTATTCCTACAATAGAATACCATATAATTCCATTAAGAATAACTTTAAAATTTTTCTGATATTGAAATAATAGATAAAGTTTAAATCCAAAAAGAAAAGAAAAGAAAAGTAAAAAATAATAAAAAATTTGAGGATGACACATATATGAAAAACCTAATAATACACCGGATGTAAAGAAAAATGGAAATTTTTTATTTCTGAATCCACAATCTATTAAATATAGTGTAATAGGAATGAAAGCCATAACCATTGGTTTACCCAAATGGCCAGGATAAAAATAAGAAATCATATCGCCCGATAACATATAGATAAGAGAAGCTAAAAAAGATGCAAAATTATTTATTTTTAGGGAACGAAGATATATATAACAGAATATTCCTGCTAAAATTATAGTAATAGTATAAGATATTCCAGGCGCGGTTTTTAAGGTTCCCAAAAATTCTAATGTAAGTAAATAAGGCATAGGGAAAGGGAATATTGCATCTAATTCAGGGGTTCCCCCATTTATATATGGACGCCATAGCGGTAAATCAAAATGCCTGAAAAAATATTCTACTCTATACCTTCCAAATGGATACCATTGCGAGATTGTATCTGGGCTTAATGGAGGATGAAAAAAAGCTTTAAAAAATAAAAATATCCCAACACTAATAAAGATTAATATTACAGTTTTAAAACTGTTTCCCGAAAAAATTTGTGCAAAACCTTTCTTTTCTTTCATAATAATTATAATCAATACTTTTTATTATAATGCAATATATAATAACAGATTTCAAAAGTCAACCTATAAAAAGGGGGGACGGTGCAAAACTTTATTAACTTTGTAACATTGTGCACAGTGTTCATTGTTCAGAAATTATAAAGTTAATAAAGTTGTGCACCGTCCCTCTCTATCTACCGTCCCTCACACTTACATAGAAATCATTATATGCTTGACATTAAATGAAAAAGTTTGTAATTTTTTATACATTGATAAGAGGAGACATATATTATATGGAAGATTTAAAAAGCTTTATTAAAAAAGCAAATGAAACGAAACCAGTAATTGCGGAATTATCTACAAAAACAAAGAATGATATTCTACGGGAAATGGGAAGTAGATTGTTAAAGTATATGAAGCATATAATTCTTGAAAACAAGAAAGATGTTGAGATTGCAGAAGAGAATGGGTTATCAAATGCACTTATTGATAGGCTAATATTGAACGAAAAGAGAATAAAAAATATGGCTGATGCATTATTTTATATTGCTGAGCTTTCTGATCCTGTTGGAGAAATTGTATGGGGGACAACAAGGCCGAATGGGCTACAGATACGCCAAATTCGTGTTCCAATTGGTGTAATATTCATAATTTATGAATCACGTCCCAATGTTACAATTGATGCAGCATCTCTTTGCTTTAAATCTGGTAATGTTGCAATTCTGAGGGGTGGGTCTGAAAGCTTTAACTCAAATATGGCTCTTGTAAATATTTTAAAAGATGTGCTGAAATCATTTAAGATTCCTGAAGAAGTAATATCTTTTATTCCAACAACCTCCAGAGAGGCAGTAAAGCAATTATTAAAATATAATGATTTAATTGACCTTGTTATACCACGTGGTGGTGAAAGTCTCATAAAAATGGTAACAGAGGAAAGCAAAATTCCAGTTGTTTTTCATTCTAAAGGGGTATGTCATATATTTGTAGATGAGTCAGCTGATAAAGAAATGGCAGAGAAAATTGTAATAAATGCTAAAACCCAACGCCCAGGTGTGTGTAATGCAATTGAAACATTACTTATACATAAGAAATATAAATGGACTAAAGAATTGATAGATAGTCTTATAAAACATAATGTAGAAATACGAGGTGATAAAATAGTTAAAAAATTTTTTCCAAATATAAAGCTTGCTACAGCAGAGGATTGGCACACAGAATATCTTGATTTAATTCTTTCAGTAAAGATTGTAGAGAACATTGATGAAGCAATTGAACATATTAGTAAATATGGTTCTTCTCATTCTGATGGTATAATTACTCAAAATTATACAAATGCATTAAAATTTTTAAATAAAATTGATAGTGCAGCTGTATATGTGAATGCTTCAACAAGATTTACTGATGGGGGTGAATTTGGCTTTGGGGCAGAAATTGGAATAAGCACACAAAAATTACATTGTAGAGGACCAATGGGACTTAAAGACCTTACATCCTTAAAGTATATTATTTTTGGCCAGGGTCAGATCAGAGAATGAAATTAAAATTCGGTATTTTTGGAGGAACTTTCAATCCTATACATATAGGACATCTTTTGGTAGCAGAATATGTTTTAACTCAATTTTTACTTGATAAGATTATTTTTGTTCCTACATATATTCCACCACATAAAAAGAATTGGGAGATTGTTTCACCAGAACATAGGTGTAATATGATTAAAATTGCATTGAAGAATAATAAGAATTTTGTATTTTCAGATTTTGAAATAAAACAAAAAACAAAATCATATACAGTTTATACATTGGAAAATTTCTATAATAAAAAACATAAGTTATTTCTTTTAATAGGTGATGAATGGCTTAAGAAATTTAATACTTGGCACAGATATGAGGAAATATTTAAAATTTCTGATTTAATTGTTATAAGAAGAATCAGAAATGGTGAAAAAATACCTAAATTTTTAACAAAATACAAAAATAAAATTCATTTCTCAAATAATCCTATAATTGAAATCAGTTCAAGTATGATTAGAGAGCGTTTGAGTAAAAATTTAAGTGTAAAATATATGATACCTGAAAAAGTATTAAAATATATTCAAAAAGAGAAGCTATATGGAAAATGATAGATTATTATTAAAGAAAAAGAGAAAAAATTCCCGCATTGGCTTTTTACTAAGTATGGGATTCTTAATATCTTTGCTTATAATCTTGTTATATATTTATATTAACTATTATTTTTTAGGTGGGAGAGCTAAGTCATACATTTCAAAAGGCAAGCCTATAGCTGTGCTTTTTTTAGGATTAGACGAAGCTCTCAAATATAAAAGAACTGATACAATATTTATAGGGATTTACAATCCTTCATCTAAGCGAATAGGTATTATTTCAATTCCACGCGATTTAAGATTAAAAGTAGAAACAAGAATTGGTTTAAAACCTGAAAAAGCGAACAATATATATTCACGGTATGGCTTAAAGAAATTGATTAAAGTTCTTGAAAAATTTACAGGATTTAATATTCAATATTATGCTATAATGGAGATAGAAGGTCTTGTAAAAGTTATTGATTTAATTGGTGGAATAGAAATTTTTATAGAAAAACCTATGAAATATATTGACAATGCTGCAAACCTTTATATAGAGTTACCTAAAGGAATAATAAAATGTGATGGTTTAAAAGCAATGGAATTTATAAGATTTAGAGCGGATGAGAGGGGTGATATTGGTAGAATAGAGAGACAATTTGAATTTATGATAAATTTGGTTCGCAAAGCGATTATTGAAAGAAATATTTTAACAAACATTAAATTACTCAAAATATTGCTTAAATATATAGATACTAATATTAATTTTCAGGATTTAATTAACTTAATTCGTGGGACTTCTGAGGCTGATTTTAAGGATATTGAGATGCTAAGGATTCCTGGAAAATTTGTACGACTTCACGGCATTGATTATATTGAGCCAGACGAAAAAAGAGTAAAAAAGCTTATGATAAAATTTTTTAATAAATTGAAGCATATAAAAGGCGAATATCTGCCATCGGAAATAAAGGTTCAAGTATTGAATGGCAGTGGCAAATCTGGTGTAGCCAGAGCTGTGAGAGATAAACTTGTAAGAAATGGCTTTAATGTTGTTGAATTTGGAAATGCTGATTCGCAGGATTACAAAGAAACAATAATTTTAGACAGAATAGGAAATATCAAAAAAAGTATTTCTGTTGCAAGAATACTTAATTGTGAAAATATATATTCAAAAATCAACCATTTTATTTTAGTAGATGTTACAGTTATTGTTGGCAAAGACTATAAAAAAATACTGAGATAATTTTTATGGAAACATTAGATATTGTAAAGGAAATTGTTTTATTACTAAAAGAAAAAAAGGGTGAAGATATTGTTGTTCTGGAGTTAAAAGGTATAACAACTATAACTGATTATTTTATTATTGTTACAGGGACATCTCCGCCTCATCTTCATTCATTGGCAAAAGAGGTTATAAAAAAAATAAAGAAAGAGTTTAAAATAGTTCCTCTAAATTCTTTTAATGAAAGTAATGACCCTTGGATTTTGATTGATTATCAGGATTGTATATTACATATATTTATGAAAGAAGCTCGTGAATATTATAATCTTGAAGAACTATGGTTTGAAGCAAGAAAAATAAATCTTTAAAGAAAAATGATTAAAAAAATTTCAGAAGAATATTTCTCTGATATTACCAGAAAACTTAAAGAGCTCCAAACTCTTTATGACTTGTATAAGATTACAAGTTCTACACTTAATTTAAATGAGCTACTCAATTTAATAATGGAGCTGACTCTAAATGCTGTAGAAGCTGAGGTAGGTCTAATTCTTTTATACGGCAAAGGCACAGAGAAAAATTATCCAAAAGTTACCTGGGGATTAACAAAAGAAATAATTGATGGAATAATATATAAAGACAAAATAAGATTAATTGATTGGCTAAATAAAAAGAGCAAACCATTAGTTATAAAAAATCTTGATAAAAATAAAAATTTCAAATATTCTGCCCGAAAAAATATCTTTGTTAAATCTCTATTATTTGCACCTTTATGCACCAAGAACAGAAAAATTGGTGCAATTATACTTGCAAATAAGTCATTACCAAATGGTGTTACCAATTTTACACAAGATGATTTGCATATATTTCAAACCATTTCAGGGCAGATTTCTGTAGCAATTGAAAATTCTCAACTTTATGAAGAAGTTGTTGAGATCAAGAATTTTAGTCTTGGTATTATCAACAGTATAAATATAGGAGTAATTACAACTTCTCTTGATAAAAAGATTACTACTTTCAATAAGAAGGCGGAATTTATATTTAATATTCATGAAGAAGATGTAATTGGAAAGCCTGTTAAAATATTGTTTGATAATCTTGAAAAAGGAAAGAAAAATGTTATATTAGAAGCACTGGATCGCAGTGAGAACCTATTAAATTTGGAGGCTGAATTGAGATTTCCTAATGGTGAAACTAAAATTTTGAGTTTGTCCACCTCTAATTTAAAAGGTGGTGAAGATAAAATTATTGGGTATATTATTTCTGTTGATGATATAAGCGAAAGAAAGATGCTTGAGAATCAGATATTACGCTCGGAGCAGCTTGCAGCGCTTGGAGAACTTTCTGCTGGTATTGCCCATGAAATTAAGAACCCACTTACATCTATTAAAGGTTTTACTCAATTACTTTCTTCTAAGCTTGATGATAAAAATTTCCTTTTAAAATACGCTGATGTTATTCATAGAGAAGTTGATAGGCTAAATAATATAATTGAAGAGCTTTTACAGTTTGCCAAGCCAAAAGTTAAGGGTTTTGCAAGAGTTAATCTGAAAGAGATACTTGATAGAGCTTTAGCATTATTAAAATATCAAATAGAAAAAGCAGATATTAATATTGTGCTTAATTTATTACCGATTCCTGATGTATATGGTGATGCTCAGCAGATTGAACAGGTATTTATTAACATAATATTGAATGCAATTCAAGCTATGAAGCATGGTGGCAAGCTGGAAATAGAGAGTAAAGTAATTGTAAAAAAGTCACCTGAAAATATTTATTATGAATATTCTGTATTATATTTTACAGATACAGGAAAAGGAATAAAACCTGAGCATATTGATAAGTTATTTAACCCATTTTTTACCACAAAACCTAAAGGTAGTGGGTTAGGACTTTCTATTTCCCATAGAATTGTTACAGAACATAAAGGCACAATTGAAGTTATTAGTAAAGTAGGCAAAGGAACAACTTTTATTATATCTATACCAACAGTTAATAACTATTAGACAAATTATTTTCTGCACAATATTGTGTGGCATATAAAATGTCACATTAACAACAAGATTTTGTACTTTTGAAATTACATTATAATATTTAAAAAAAGGGGAATTATTATGAAGCCAAAAATTCTTATAGCAGATGATGAAATTGGCGTAAGAGAATTATTTAAAGAATTACTAAAAGATGAATATACTGTGATACTTGCGACTAATGGCGTGGAAACGATTGAAAAGATTGAAAACGAGGGACCTGAGGTTATGCTTTTAGATATAAGAATGCCTAAAAAAGATGGACTGGAAATTTTAAATGAAATAAATGAAAGAAAGTTGCCTATAATTACTATTATAGTAACAGCAGATAGAGATATAAATTCAGCAATAAAGGCAATGAAGCTTGGTGCGTATGACTATGTTGTTAAACCTTTTGAAAATGATAAGATTCTTAAAATCATAAAAAATGCGTTTGAAAAAAGTCATCTTGAGAAGACAGTTAAAACGCTCAAAAAAGAAGTTATAAAATATTATGGGTTTGAAAACATTGTAGGACAAAGCAAGCAAATGCAGGATGTGTATGAATTAATAAATAAAGTATTAGATAATGACTCCACAGTATTAATTACAGGTGAAAGTGGGACAGGGAAAGAACTTATTGCCAGAGCAATCCATTATAATGGATTAAGAAAAGATGGACCTTTTGTTGTTGTAGATTGTGCATCAATCCCTGAAACCTTAATAGAAAGTGAGCTTTTTGGTCATGAAAAAGGTGCATATACAGGAGCTTTGAAACGGAAAATTGGTAAATTTGAGCTTGCTAATAAAGGAACTCTCTTTTTGGATGAGATTGGTAATTTAAAACTTGATATTCAAGCAAAACTTTTAAGGGTTTTGCAGGAACGTGAATTTACACGTGTTGGAAGTAATGAAAAGATTCAAGTAGATGTGCGTATTATTGCTGCAACTAATGCTGACCTCCAAATTTTAATGAGCGAAGGTAAATTTAGAGAAGACTTGTTTTATAGATTAAATGTCGTTCCAATAAAACTTCCACCTTTAAGAGAGCGTAAAGATGATATACCTTTACTTGTTCAACATTTCTTAAAAAAGTTTAATGAGCAGTTTAACAAAGATGTTTCAATATCACAAAAAGTGATAGACTATTTCCTGAAATATCCATGGCATGGAAATGTAAGGGAGCTGGAAAATACTATTCAACGGTTAGTTGTTACATCTGACCAGCCTGTAATTAAGGTTAAAGATTTGCCTGAAAATATAAAGAGATTAGGTGAAGAGAAAAAGGAAGAAGGTATTACCGTTGGAATGAGACTTGATGAGGCAGAAAAGTATTTAATTGAGAAAACACTTATTGCGAATAATTTTAATATGAGCAAGACTGCTAAAATTTTAGGGGTAACACGAAAAACTTTACATAATAAGCTTTCAAAATATAAGATAGATATTAAACCCACCTCTTCAAATGAGTAAAATTTTCCTTTGACTTTTGGTTCGTATTGGTCTATATTATTCCTTGATACGATAATATTATCAGGGTTATGTTATCCAAGCATACACCTTGACTCGTATCAATTACAAAACAAGAAGGAGGAAGGAAATGGCACAGGCAAAACACGGTGATACTGTTAGGGTTCACTATACGGGGAGATTAGAGGACGGAACAGTATTTGATACTACAGCGAGTCGTGACCCTTTAGAATTTACAATAGGCAAAGGTCAGATAATTTCAGGGTTTGAAGAGGCTGTGATTGGAATGAATCCGGGTGAGTCGAAGACTGTTAATGTTCCCGCTAATAAAGCATACGGTCCATATCGTAAGGAAATGGTAGTAGAGGTAGAACGTAGCCAGATTCCAGAGAATTTAAATCCACAGGTTGGGCAACTTTTAGAAATTCGTCAAATGGATGGTAGAACAATTATAGTTAAAGTAATTGATGTTTCAGATGCAGGTGTAACATTAGACGCTAACCATCCTCTGGCTGGAAAAGACTTGACTTTTGATATCCAACTTGTAGAGATTGTTTAATGTAAGCTAATATTTTAATTAGTTATTATCATAAACTTAAGCCTTCTGAGATGTTAGCTTTGCGGGAAGATGAGGGCTTTTTTTTAGCTTAAAATAGAATGGGATTTTACTTGAGTTTGTCCCGTGAAAATAGAATATACCTGTGAATACAAAGTCAGAAATTACAAAATGCTAATTCATTACTTAATCTTACGATAATGCCTTAAATTAGTATATACAAATTGTCTCTAATATTTTACTATAATATTTCTTTCTATTTTTGAAGTATTACCCCAATAATCTGAAACTATAATTTTCACTTTATATGTTCCATTATCTGGAATAAATTCGCCTAAAATATATTCATTTTTTGAATAATATACATCACCAAATAAAAAATTTGGCGGGAGATAATAGGTATTATACTTGTGAACAAGCTTGTCAAACTGAAAATTAGTAAATTTTTCATTATTGATATAGCATACTATTTTATATACCCCCATTCTGTTACCATTAAGTTTACAAAGGTCAAAACATTTTAAAATTAAAACAAGTTTTGCTCTTTTTTTTATATGAATATTGCTGTTTACAAGGATAGTCTCTCCTTGACCTATTTTTATATAAAAACCTTGAATTGTTGGTTTTATTTTATCATTCAAAAAATCTTTAAAAAACTTTAAAGGATTTAAAACTTCAGGTGGATTTAACTTTTCTATTGTAAAATGTAAATGGATGCCCATTGAATGACCTGTATCACCTGTTTTTCCCAAGATGTTTGTTTCACTTACACCAAAATCTTTTTTATTAATTGTTCCTTCTTTTAAATGAAAATAATAAGAGCGGTATTTATAATTATGCTGAACAATTACCATATTCCCAGGACCCATATAATTATCAAATGGAAACTCTTTTTTATCATAATAAAATATAATTTTTCCTTTCATAAAAGGATAAACACTTTGCTCACCACCACCGAAGTCAATTCCGTTATGGAAGTGATCACTCCTGCTTTCTCCAAATGTTGAGGTTAATTTGGGATTACTAATAGGAAGCCTTATTGAGAACAAATTACCACATAGTAGAACATAAAATATTAACAAGCAGAGTCTTGTCATATTTAAAATCCGTAAACAAAAATTTTATTATTGGTCTCTATCAAAAAAGAATTTTTATCAAATGAAAATAAAACTAAAGGTAATTGTTTTTCAAAGAATAATCTAAAAAACATTGTTCCAGTATTAGAGTAAAGTTCAATTATTGAAATATTATTACTTTGTTTATATGCAATTAAAATAAATTTACCATTAGGAGATATATCTATGCTCACAATTTTTCTTTCAACAGATTTTTCAAACAATTTTTTCTCAAACAGAAGTTTTCTTTTTTTTATTGAATAAATTCTGAACCCATTTTCGCTTTCTTCAATTAAAAATTTACTATTCATAGAAAATAATAGCTCAACTGGTCTTCGGCGTTCCTCTCCTGTAATGTAATCAAGAACAATTTTCCCATTATTATCCAGTAAATATAGATGTTCTTTATTCAAGCCAGCTAAGACAGATATATATTTTCCATCAGGAGAAATTGAAACTTTCTTTATAATAGGGATTTCTGAGTCAGTAAAACTTTTACTCCATAGCAGATCAAGTTTTGTATTATAAAGTGAAACCATTCCATTTACATATCCCATTGCAATAAGATTTGTATAATATGCTACACTGTAAGAAAGTATAAGAGAGCCACTTGCAATGAATTCAGATAATCTATTTCCTGTTGTTGAGTTAATTACAAAATATCCACCATTTTCGCCTGTAAAAAGGATAACCCATTTATTATTCAAGCTCAAAGATGGATATGCAAAAGTTTTATAATTCCAAATTATACCTTGCATTCTGTGAAGAAAATATATGCTGTCTTTATCTTTAAAATAGCAAACAACACCTTTTTCTCCTGTGCCTGAGCTTATTAGACATTTATCTGCTAACATATAACTTTTTACAATTTTACCATTATTGTCAAAAAATGCGAGCTTATTTTCATTTCTCAAAAATAATTTTTTAAGTTTTCCTATCCGAGAGAAATAGAATTTGTCGTATTTGTAATTTTTAATGTTTTCTTTATCAATTTTCCAAATAATATAAGGCTCAACTTTAATAAAATTATCCCGCGGAAATATGAATAGGAAAATAACTAAAAATATGAATATATGGACTATATTTAATTGCATTTTATATAAGAATTAGTGTAAAAACTATATTTAGATAGACATTTTAATTAATTTAATAAATATTTTTTTAATGTCAAACACTATGTTGAAGGGTGCAATGATTTCTCTTTTCCATAATTAAAGATTAATATAACATAAATAAAAATAAGAAGACAGATTTTGCCTGTCAAAATTTTAAAATTTCAATTGACTATCTCTTCTTTATGATATATAATATTTTATGGATGGTCGTGTATGTTCTACTGCTGGAGTTTCTTCTTTAAAAAAGAAGAAACTATCAGCTGTATAAGATATAAAATAATTGACATAAATTTTAGGTTATTGTAAATTTATTATGTGAACGAAAAAAATTAGCAGATGGTAATCCTTTAATACGACAAT
>Ga0164318_10001300_pt1 | contig 21946 bp, 17 predicted proteins | sample GuaBasSedimGuay9_FD_113734 | JGI IMG/M metagenome (GOLD analysis project Ga0164318, IMG submission 113734) | Subseafloor sediment microbial communities from Guaymas Basin, Gulf of California, Mexico - Guay9, Core 4571-4, 0-3 cm | ecosystem: Environmental > Aquatic > Marine > Hydrothermal vents... | reverse complement strand
CCACTCCCGGAGTGGCCACTCCCGGAGTGGAATATTCCACCCCGGGGGTGGAATTAAATCTTCCGGTATAACCTTAAGTACTGCTCAGCCGAATGCTTCCACGAAAAGTCATAAGCCATGGCTCGCGCCATAAGCTTCTTCCATAACGCCTTATTCCCGTACAGACGAACGGCGCGTTCAACAGTGTGATAAAGGGCATCTCTGGTCGCAGGGCCGAACTTGAACCCGTTCCCTTTTTCCCTGTCCTCATCAAAATCCACAATAACATCGTCAAGACCGCCCGTGGCCCTTACGATCGGTATAGTGCCGTACTTTATGCTGTACATCTGGTTAAGCCCGCATGGTTCATACCGGGAAGCCATGATGAACATATCGCATCCCGCTTCTATTTTATGGGCAAGCTCATCGTTGAAATCGCTGCATACATATACGCTGCGGGGGTGCTTCCCGGCCAGCTCGGAGAACATCCTGTTATAATGTTCGCTGCCCCTGCCCAGGATCACCACACCGGCACCCAGTTTTACGACCCGGTCCATTACCCCGGCCGCCAGGTCCATGCCTTTCTGCCCGGTAAGCCGGCTGACACAGCCAAGCAGGGGCGCGCCGGGCGAAAGCGGCAGACGAGTGTATTCAAGAAGGTCTTTTTTGCATTCATTTTTTTTCTCTATGCTTCCAGCGTCAAAATTTGTCCTTATGAAACGGTCGTTCTCCGGGCTCCATATGGAATAATCCACGCCGTTGGGTATCCCGTGAACGGCTCCCCTCCTGGTCCGGAGGAGTCCGTCAAGGCCGCATCCATATCCGGGCGTCATTATCTCTCTGGCATAACGGCGGCTTACCGTGCTCACGGCGTCCGAATAAAGTATCCCGGACTTCATAAAACTTAATTTTCCGTAAAACTCCAGATCGTTCATGTTAAAAAAAACTTCCGGGATACCGAGCCTGCGCATGATCTTCCTGCTGAAAACGCCCTGATACGCCATGTTGTGTATGGTAAAAAGGGTCTTTATCCCCCGGTAGAAACCGTCGGATGAAAGTTCGAACTTCAGATAGAACGGGATAAGCGCCGACTGCCAGTCATTGCAGTGTATAACGTCCGGTTTAAAGTCCGCGGCCCTGACCGCGTCCAGGACCGCTCTTGAGAAAAGACCGAACCTCAGGCCGTTGTCCGGGTAATCCCCTTTGGGCGTGCCGTACAGGCCGTCTCTCGCGAAATACTTTTTATTCCTGAGAAAATAAGTGGTCCTTTTACCGGTCCGGTTCGCGTAAAGAGCGAACCCGGACATGCCGCCCGGAGGCGGATGCTTTATGCGCCCGGCTTCGCTGGTCAATTCGAACCTGCCTTCCGTGACGCACTTGTAAAGCGGCATGATAACCCTGACATCACATCCAAGAGACGTAAGAGCTCCGGCCAGACTTGCGGTAACGTCTGCCAGCCCGCCTGTCTTGGCAAACGGGACGGCTTCTGACGATACTATCAGGACTTTCGGCAGCGGAGCCGTTTCAGACGGCGCTGCCTTCCCGGGCAGCGTCTGGTCAGACGGCCGTGCCGGTACAGGCTCTGACAGGTAATGAGGGATATCCTTCCCCATAAAGGTGTAGATATTAGCCAGATGCGTCCTGAAAAGCCTGTCAAAGACAGGATCCGATCCGCCGGCAAGATCATCATACCACCAGAACCAGTCACTGCCCTCGGCGATATACAGTTCCTCCAGTGCCTCTTTACCCGGCCGGCCGGAGCTGAAAAGCTCCGTCCTTGCCTTCTCCAGATACTCCCATGCCTTCTTTTTCCGGTTGGACCCTGTCCACTTATCGAAATTACGGTCTATCCACGAACCGCTGAAAAGCCTGCTGATCCTTTTCCTTTCACTGTGAGATCGCAGATATCCGCCTATGGTGGCAGACCCCGTATCTCCCCTCAAGGTCAGCTGTTTGTAGATCTCCGAAAGAAATTCCCTTCCGCCGTCCGCGTAATAAGGCCATGGGTTCTCTCCATCCAGTATGACCGCGGCTATATCCTCCCCTTTGCCCGGGTTTTTCACTCTCCCGGCGATAGCCTTTATTCTGTTGACGAAATCCGCGGCTGCCTTTTTCGCGGGCATATGAGCGTACCTGAAACTTACGGCGTCGGAGATCTTCATGTCCCTGAAGACCATATCGATCTTCCTGCCGCCTTCTTCCGCGGTAAAAGCCCCGTAAATAAGGTCTTCTACGGGGATATCCTCCCCCCTGAAGGACTCCAGCAGAATACCCTCATCCGAAGCGGCCCATTTTATGCCTTCATCCGCCAGAACCGGTATTATTTCCCGGCTCACACCGCCTTCCGGCGGCCACATCCCGGCAGGCTTCCTGCCGAATACCTCTTCATAAAGACCGACCGCTTTTCTCACCTGCGCTCTCGCGTCCTCTGCGAAGTCAAACCCCTTTCCGGACCAGCCGCGGCACAGAAGCGGCAGTACCGGATGGTAAAACGGCGACGTCGATATCTCTATCCTGCCCTCATCCTGCAACCGCCTGTAAAGCGGAATGATCGAAGCAGCGGCTTCCATCTGGCGCTTAAGGAGCAACATCTTATCATCCTCGGTATAGCCGGACCCTTTGCGCACAAGGGCCCTGACAAGGGCATCTTTCTTCTTCAATGTAAAACCGCACCAGGCCAGATTGAAAAGGACCTGCAGGTCCCTGAAATCCGCCGTGCTGAACTCTCTGAACTTCCTGAGGAGTTCGTCTTCCCGCAGGTTATCCCCTCTTTTGGAAAAAAGCTTTTTATATCTCTTGAGGTGTAATATACTTTTTCCCGGGTTAGACGGGAAAAAATTTCTCAAGAGAAAACATCTGTCCTTATCGGTCAGGTCTGCGGCGTTCTTGCCGGATAACTGAAGATACACATCGCTGGCGGTCTTATCTCCGGAGATATCCAGCAACTGCCAGATCAGGGACGGCGTAAGGTTAAAGGTAACCTTAACAGCCGGGAAATCGTCCAGTAAGGAAGCCATGTCAAGATAGGAATATGTCGAGTGCAGTCTCACCCACGGAAGATGGTACTTTCCCGTGATAATATCCTTGTACAGCGGCTGGTGCATGTGCCAGAGAAAAGCAACAGAAAGTTTTTTTGCCATGTTCTCTCTATGTTACTTTAAGATCCTTTCCGCCCGTGATCTTATCCAATCGACGATGCCGGAAACAATTGTCCTGCGGCTCTCTTCGTATATCTCAAGCCCCTGATCTTTAAGCGCGGCAATGTCATTCCAGAGGTCCGTGGACTGGAGCAGAGCAAAGACTATCCGGGGCTCAGAACAGGGATCTACCCCGACAAATGTGCGCTTTGCCTCTCTGGTGTACCCTGTCTTTCCCCACGCTGTCCCCTTCTCCCGGGAAAGGCTCCTGTTGATCGTCCTCAGATGTATCCTCTGCCTGTCGCTTCCATATATATCGGCCTCTTTCCGCGACATCATCTCCAGGATGATCTCATGCCTCAGAGCGTAACGCATCATATTGGCAAGGTCCCTCACCGTAGTATACTGGCTGTCTTTCCTGCCCGTTGGGAGTCCGGAGGCTGTCGCGAAATAGGTGTCCTTCAAGCCGAGCGTTCCCGCCTTTGCGTTCATCAGACGCGCAAAATCCTCTTCGCTGCCGGCAGTACCCTCCGCGAGGACCACGGCCGCGTCATTACCCGACCTTATAAGGATCGCGGCAAGGAGATCCCCTGCCCGGTACTTTACTCCCGGCTTAAGCCCCGCCACTATGGGTTCTACCCGGACCGCTTTCAGGCTGGCAGTTATTTCCTCCAGAAGCGGCAGACACTCTATAACCGTGATCGCCGTCATGATTTTTGTCGTCGAAGCGGGCGGAAATCTTTTATCCGCGTTCTTCTCGAAAAGCACCTTTCCGCTTTCGACTTCCATTATTATCGCGCTCTTCGCGTTGACGTCTATCACCACCGGCGCTTCCCTGCGCGCGCAGCCGGTAATGAGACACAACGCCACGACAAAAACGCATCTTACCGCGTATCGGGTATGGCGTTTAAAGTATAGTTCATTCTGCATATCGTGTTTCTCCTGTCATTCCTCTGTCATTCCTGCGCATACGCTGCCTCGAAGGATTAAAGTATCCCTTCATGCCTGTCGCTTCAAGAAAAGGCACATCGTATACCCTTCCCTTTTTATCCGCGACAAGAAGCCTGGGTCTTTCTCCGGCCATATTTCATGTCCCTTTAGCGGAAAGCTCTATCCCGATCGGACAGTGGTCGGATCCCTGGACATCCGGCATTATAAAAGCGGTTTTGACCCGGGGGAGCAGGCCTTTCGTTACAAAAAAATAATCGATCCTCCATCCCATGTTACTTCCGCGCGCGCGGTTCTTGTAATCCCACCAGGTATAATGCCCGCCCTCTTTGTTGAAATGCCGGAACGTATCCACATAGCCGCGGCTGAACCTGTCCATCCATTCCCGTTCTGCCGGCAAAAAACCGGAAAACATCTCGTTATCCCCGGGGCGGGCCAGATCGATCTCCTTGTGGGCGGTATTGAAATCCCCGCAGACAACGACATTTCTGTCTTTCATCCTGCGGACGGATTTAAGGAACCTCTCATAAAAATCCAGTTTATATTTAAGCCTGTCAGGCCCCATGCGCCCGTTCGGAAAATAGACATTTATCAGCACGAAATCCTTGAAATACAGCACAAGGGCTCTTCCTTCGGGGTCGAAGGATCCGGAAAGAAAATCCTTTTTAACGGAAACAGGTTTTCCCCTGGTAAGAACGGCCACCCCCGCATACCCTTTCCGTTCGGGGTTGTTCCAGTACGTTAAATATCCCTGAGGTGCCGCCAGGTCCTGCTGCAGCTGTTCGGGACGGGCCTTTGTCTCCTGAAGACAGACTATATCCGGCGACTCCCTCAAAAGCCATCCGAGAAACCCCTTGTCGGCCGCCGACCTTATCCCGTTCACGTTCCAGGAAAGTATTCGCATGTTTCACGTCCCGTCAGTCAACCTCCATGGCCGACATGCTTTCAAGAAATTCCCGGTAATTGTCCTTATCCGGGGTCTTCCGGAGCGCCATGGCGACCCTTGGATGTTCATTGAACATGGCGGTGATGGCGTAAGGGATAAGATATCCCCATTCTATCTTCTGCCTCAAAGGCAGGAACTCCCTGGAGATCACTTCCATGACAGGCCGGAGGTCAAACTTGGGATTTTTGAGAAAACCTATCAGGAGCTCCAGCGGACAGTTACCGGCCGCTCTGCCTATGCCGTAAATAGTGCCGTCGACAAAGTTACAGCCGTCTATTATCCCCTGAATGGTGTTCGCGTAACCGAGCTGCTGGTTGTTATGAGCGTGCATGCCGACCTCTTTCGTCTTGAGGAACTTCTTATATTTGCTGACAAGATGATCCACGCTTTCCGAATACAGCGCGCCGAAACTGTCAACGATATAAACGACAGAGGCCCTGCTTTCCGCTTCAAGCTGGGCCAGCGCCTCATCAAGCTCGTTGTCAGCCGCCCGGGATATGGCCATTATGTTCACCGTGCCTTCATATCCTTTTTCCACCGCTTCATTGACAAGATCGATAGCCTTATCTATGTCCTTTACGTAAGTCGCCACCCTTATCATATCTATTACGCTGTCCTTGCACGGAAGGATATCCTTTTTCTCCACACGCCCCACGTCCACCATAACGGAAATCTTTGTGTCCGACTCTATCCCGTCTATGGCCCGCCGGATGTCATCCTCATCGCAGAACTTCCATTTTCCGAATTTATCCGGCGACATTATACTCCTGGAACACCTGTATCCTATCTCAATATAATCCACACCGGCCGCTGAAACGGCTTTATACACTTCACGGACAAACTCATCGTCGAAATAATGGTCGTTAATAAGCCCTCCGTCCCTCACCGTGCAATCCAGAACTTTTATCTCTTCCCTGTACATATTTCCTCCTCTTCCAATGAAGATATAAGACACAACTCCCTGCTGTTTGTCATATGATATACGAAATGCGGGAGACGGGCAAGTATTATCCGCGGGATACATCCCGGAACAGGATAGAATAAGGAAACGTTCTCAACGCGCGCGGCGGTGCCTGACCGGCAATAACACTGTCGCTGTCGTCCCCTTGCCGATCCTGCTTTTATAGACCAGATCGCCGTTGTGTTTCTGTATTATGCGGTGGCATACCGCCAGGCCCAGTCCGGGGCCTTTCTCTTTGGTCGTAAAAAAAGGGTCAAATATCCGGTCCAGGACTTTCTTGGGCATACCCTGGCCGGTATCCTTAATATCTATCCTGAGAAAACTTTTCTCCCTCGACACGCTGACAGTGATCGTGCCTCCCTCCGGCATGGCATCGGCGGAATTCCGAATAATGTTCATGAACACTTCCTGGAGCTGCTTCTCGTCCCCGATCACGGAGGGGATGTCATCCTTGATATCCTTTTTCAGCACGATGTTCAACCTCAGGAAGTGCTGCTGGAATATATCCACGATAAGCCCGAGCGTTTCTTTTATATCCACCGCTGCTTTCTTTACCATACCTATCCTGGAATAATTGAGAAGCCTCTGGATGATATCTACGGCAAGGCTGCACTGTTTTGATATGATACCCAGGGTCTTCTTGACGCCCCTGTCCCCTACTCCTCTTTTGAGCGCGAGTTCTGTTCTTCCCGCAATTATGGTAAGGGGGGTATTCACTTCATGCGCCATATCAGACACCAGCCGGCCCAGCTCAGCCAGCCTTTGGGCTTCCTCCACTTTTTTACGCTGTGTAACGTCCTGGACCTGGACCATATATCCGATTATGTCTTTCTCCCTGAAAAGGGGAGAAATGATAAAAAGGTTATATCCTATCCCCTGCCGGCGTGTGGCGAAATCAACCTTGTCAAAATTATATTTGACTTCACGCTGGACAACATGCCCTGACCGGATCCTTTCGATCTCTCTCGCGGACAATTTTAAATGGGTGAACAAATTCTGGTGCGCTATTTCACTGAAAGAATCAAGACCGAATATTTTCAGATAGAACTTATTGACGATCAGCAGTTCGCCTGCCGTGTCGTGGATCCCCACGCCGATAGGCGACTGCTCGAAAAGATCCCGGAAACGCCGCATTGACTCCACAAGGGCATCTTCCATCCGACCGAACTCATCCGCTCTTTCCTTTACCACCCGAACCTCTTTTTTTGTTCCCGGCGCTGCTTTGGCGCTCTTCCCAGTTGCCTTACGCTGTTTTCTCTTCATGCCCTGACCATCCCGATTTTTAGATACCTGGCTCCACTCCGGGAGTAGCCACTCCGGGAGTGGCCACTCCCGGAGTGGCTACTCCCGGAGTGGAACGTGGAACCTCAAATGAACAAAATCATAAAAAACAGGGGAATCCTCCTCCTTATAAGGACGGGTTCCCCTGTGTTACAGCCGCATATTGAACTACTCGGATTTGTATGCCTCTTTCAGACCGTCTTTATAGCCGTCCGTATATCCCTTTTTGTATCCATTCGCGTATCCGGCTTCATACCCGTCCGAATAAGCTGTCCGGGGGCTTACGGAATCGACGCGTTCTACCTCAGAGACCTGTTCCCCGCTTATGGAATCAAGAAGCGCGCCGCCTATGATGTTCACGCCCGCGCCCGCAAGAGCCCCTTTCCAGACATCCCCGCCTTTAGCGCCGGACGCCGCTCCGCCGACCGCACCGGCACCCGCGCCCAGGAGTCCGGTCCGGAGCAGGTCGGAAGAAGATTTCCTCCCGGCAAAACTCTGTTCCAGCGGCACCGCGACCATAACGGCAATGACAACAAGACATACCAGCAACCTTACCTTCATGGATCTCCCTCCCTCTTAGTAATAAATCCCGCTAACGAACAATCACATATTATATTAGCACATCAGGTTACCTGGGGTCAACGCTTAACAATCAACCCCATGCCCTGGCGCGTGCCTCTAGCCTCGAACTCAGCTTCTATCTGCCTTATCACAAGAGCCTTATCATTTATCCACCCGGGAGCGACCAGATACTCTTTTTTCGCGTCGGAAACAAGCCTGAGGATCACGCAATCCGGTCTCAGGTTCTCGAGAAAATCACACGCGACCTTCACATATTCATCCCGGCTTAACAGGCTTATCTCCCCCCGGCCGTATAACCTCTCCAGTTCAGTATCTTTAAGCACGTGCAGGACATGCAGCTTGACCCCGGATACGGGCAGGCCGGATATCTTTTCCGCGGTCGTGACCATATCCTCTCTGGACTCTCCCGGCAGACCCAGGATAACATGCACGCCGACCTTTATCCCCTTCCCTGCGGTCTTCTCTATGGCGCTGACCGACTGCGAGAACGTATGCCCGCGGTTCACGGTCTCAAGCGTCCTGTCATGAACGGTCTGCAGCCCGTATTCCACCCATACCTCATAATAGTCAGTATACCCCGCGATAAGATCAAGTTTCTCTTCATCAACGCAGTCCGGCCGCGTCGATATGCAGAGGCCCACTATTTCCGGAAATTCCTTTATTGTGTCGTATGCGGACCTGAGTTTCTCCGGTTCCGCGTTTGTATTGGTGGCGTTCTGGAAATACGCGATGAATTTCTCCGCGGCATGCCTCTTCCTGGCGCCGGTTATCGAACTCTTTATCTGTTCCCGCAGGGAAATATCTTTCCCGGCAAACCGGCTGAACCCCAGTTCGTTGCAAAAAATACAGCCGCGCCGCCCGGGTGTCCCGTCTCTGTGGGGGCACGAAAAACCGGCATTCAGGCTCACCCGGCGGACCTTCGTCCGAAACCGCTGTTTAAGATACCTGCTAAAAGCGTAATAATACATAAAGTCGTCCCTTATCCCTCGCCCCTTATCCCTTCTTCCTCCTCCGTCCGCCATTCGCGCGCAGCTTTATCATAAGGATCGATATCGCGGCAGGGGTGACCCCGGAAACCCTTGAGGCCTGCCCGAGAGAACGGGGCCGGAGAAACGCGAGTTTTTCTTTTATCTCGTTCGATAATCCCGGAACCCCGGAATAATCGAAACCAGCGGGAATGCGGATCTTCTCCAGGTCCGAAAACTTCTTTATCTTTGCCAGTTCCCTTTCAATATAACCCTTGTATTTTATGTCCACCTCCAGCTGGACCTTCTCGTAATAGGAAAGTCCTGTTCCCTTATCCTCCATTTCAGCTATGTCATCGTATGAAATACCCGGCCGCTTCAACAACTGTGCAAGGGACGCCTTTTCGGAGGGAACCATCACCGCGGCCAGCCTCTTTTTTTCCTTTTCGACCCGCTCTTTTTTTCGGAGCACGCGTTCCAGCGCGTCTTCCGCGGCAAGCCCCAGGCCGCGGCCGATACCGGCAAGACGGGTATCCGCGTTATCCTCACGGACCAGTATCCTGTATTCCACGCGCGAAGTAAACATCCTGTACGGTTCTTTCGTCCCCTTTGTGACAAGATCGTCGATAAGGACCCCTGTGTAAGCCTGCGACCTTTCCAGCACGACTGCCTCTTCGCCTCTGACCTTTGCCGACGCATTTATCCCGGCCATAAGCCCGAGAGCGGCCGCTTCCTCGTAACCTGTCGTGCCGTTTATCTGTCCCGCCATGAAAAGCCCGCGGACCGTCTTGGTCTCAAGTGTGGGGAACAGGTGGGTGGGATCGACAAAATCGTATTCGATGCCATACGCGGGTTTATTGATCTTCACGTTCTCCAGGCCTCTGATGCTTCTGACCATCCGCTCCTGGACATCGACCGGCAGGCTTGTGGATATGCCGTTGGGATAATACTCATCCGTGTCCAGGCCTTCAGGTTCCAGGAACACGACATGAGAATCCCTTTGCGGGAATTTAACCACTTTATCCTCGATCGACGGGCAGTAACGCACACCCGTGGACCTTATCTTACCGGTATAAAGCGGGGACCTGTCCAGCCCTTCGCGTATGACGCGGTGCGTCTCCTCGTTCGTCCTGGTGATATAACACGGTCTTTGCGGAAGCGTGATGCCCCCGGTAGAAAAAGAAAAAGGGATGATATGTTCGTCGCCGGCCTGCCTCTCCAGGACCGAAAAATCTATTGTCCTGCCGTCCAATCTTGCCGGCGTCCCCGTCTTCAGGGAACCGACGCGGAACCCCAGCGAAGAAAGGTTTTCCGACAACCCGGCTGAGGCGTTCTCTCCCATACGTCCTCCGGAAAAATGCTCAAGGCCGATATGCATGACACCGTTCATGAACGTCCCCGGGGTAAGAACGACATTGGGGGCCCTGAAGATGTGTCCGCCGCCGGTTCGCACGCCTTCGCAGGCTCCGGAGGCAACAAGGACTTCTTTGACCTCATCCTCGAAAATATCCAGATCCTCCCGGGCCGCGAGGCATTCCCTCATGTAGAAGTTATACAGCCTGCGGTCTATCTGGGCCCTGGACGACCTTGCCGCGTATCCCTTGGAGGAATTCAACATTCGGAACTGTATGGCGCTGGCATCCGCGGCTTTTGCCATTTCCCCGCCCAGTGCGTCTATCTCTTTGACAAGTTGGCCCTTACCGACACCGCCGATAGAGGGATTACACGATGTATAACCGATAGCCTCTTTTTTTAATGTCACCAGCAGGGTGCCCGCGCCTCTGCGGCTCGCGGCCAGGGCTGCCTCGCACCCGGCATGTCCCCCGCCGACCACTATTACGTCATATCTTTTTTCCACAGGTCTCTCCTGACATCCCGGACATCCGGTCTTACCACCAGCGGCCGCGCTGCTGATACGTCCGGATAAAGTTCTCGACGCTCCGGTCATATGTCTTCTCGACATCGTCCGGGAATAGACAGGCGGGCAGCTGCCCCATTGCCCAGTGATACCACAGGCATTCGCAGCACATGCCTTTCTTGGAACACGGTTCGTAGGTGCAGTTGCATCTTCTCATGTTGGTATCCCTCTGGCATTCGGGCATGCTTCCTCCTAATTTTTGCAAGCTAATATTCAGCTTTATCGTTATATACGATCATCGCGGTAGTGGATTGTTCGGGCACCATCTGATACCCTTCGGTCAACCGGATGTTCAGCCGTCTCTCCACATCCAGGATACTGAAGATCTTCTGCTGGTCCTCTATACGTTTCCACAGCGGGTATCCGGGACTGTAGCGCCGGCCCTGACCTTTTTTCAGCTTTAACTCGCGCCGTATCATGTCATGGACGTAAGCAGCCAGTGCCTCGGCAAGATGGACGCTCAGGCCGTGAAGGAAAAAGGCGCGTGTGAACTCCTGCGCGTCATTCAGGGCTTTTATGGCATCGTTGATCTTCTCACCGACCGTCACCGCCTGGAACGCGACAATATCGAATCCTTCGGGCCCGTTGGAAAAATAATCCGTCAGCACCGCCGGAGCCTTTCCCCCTGAACGGAAGAAACGGATATTCTCCAGGACCTTCCCGGACTCATCAAGAACCTCCATGGTCTCATCAAGGACACGGCACCTGAAATACCCGTAAACCGCCTTCAGATCCAGCCATCCTTTGCGGATGGATTCCTCTTTCAGTTCCTGGAGCAGGGGCATGTATTCTTCCTCGATCAGACGCGCTTTCTCTTTCTCGTCTTTAAGCCTGGCTCCCCACCCAAGGTCGAACAGCGCGCGCCGGTCAAGATACGGGAACACCTCGTCCGCTGATATACTGGAAAGGCGGCGCACGCCGTAAAACGGCACTTCGGGCAGCTTTTTCCGCCTTCTCACCTTTTTGCCGGAAACCCCGCCGGCTGTGCCTTTATCCTTCTCAGGTTCTTCCCGGTGTTCCTCTATCTGTTTATAATACGCGTCCAGTGTCTTCGCTTTTTCCGCGGAATCGGTCAAACTCCGCATTATCTTCAGCGCCGTGAACGCGTCCCTGGAGTAGAAAACACCTCCTTTGTAGATACTGTCATCCCTCAGGGAGGAGATCTCCCTGGCGAAACGCCTGTTTGTCGGCGCGCCTCCGATAAGTATCGGATAATCGAGCCCCGCGTCATGCATGGACTGCACACAGGTCTTCATATGCCGCGCAGTCGATACCAGCAGGGCGCTGAGACCCACGGCGTCCACTTTGTTCTTTTTGGCCTCCGCCACTATCTTTTCCACAGGGACCTGTTTCCCGAGGTCTATTACGGTAAACCCGTTATTCTGCAGGATCATTTTCACGAGGTTCTTCCCGATATCATGCACATCCCCAAAAACAGTGGCTATGAGCACCTTGCCCCTTCTGCCGGCTGAATTCTTCGGCAGGAACCTTTCAAGATGGTCTATCGCTTTCCTCATAACCTCTGCCGACTGCAGGACGTAAGGGAGGACCATATCTCCGCGGTCAAGCTCCTCACCCACCTGTTTCATCGCGTCCATAAGGATACTGTTTATTATTTTTTCCGGGGGATAGGTCTTCATTGCCTCGTCTATAAGCGGAACGATATTGACCTTGTCCCGGTCAAACACGCATTTTTTCAGGTTCTCCTCGATGGTAAGGACAGCAGGGCGGGCTTCTTCGGGCGCTTTGGACGTCTTCCCGGCAAAGTATTCGATAAAACGGTTGAGCGCGTCAGGCCGCCTGTCGAATACAAGATCCTCCGAGAGCCTCCGGTCTTCCTCAGGGATATCCTTGTACTCGACAAATTCCTCCGGATTTACAATAGCCATGTCCAGACCCGCCTGAACGGCATGATGCAGAAATACCATGTTCAGCACTTTCCGGGCCTCTCTGGCAAGCCCGAAAGATATGTTGCTTACGCCCAGGACGGTGAGCACCCCGGGATACCGCCGTTTCAATAACTTTATCGCCTCACAGGTGTCTATGGCCGCTCTCGCATACTCCTTCTCCCCTGTGCCGAGCGTGAACGTCAGCATATCAAAAAGCAGCCGGTGCCTTTCCAGTCCGTATTCGCGCGCGGCCATCCTGCATAAACGCCCCGCTGCCTCAAGTTTGCGTTCGACGGTCTTTGCCATACCCTGTTCATCGATCACCAGGTTGACGACGAAACCGGCGTGCTCTTTGGCAAGAGCGAATATCCGCCGCGCTTTTTCCCCGCCGTCTTCAAGATTGACGGAATTGATAAAAGCCGTGCCGGGATAATACGGGAGGGCCGCTTCAACGACATCAGCATCAGTGGAATCTATCATAAGCGGTATCCGGACGCTCTCGGCCAGCCGTCTGGTAAGGATAACAACATCGTTCTTCTCGGTCGGCCGTTCCGTCAGCACACCGCACACGTCCAGGATATCGGCCCCGGCCCTTTGCTGCGCTTTTCCCAATTCGACGATCCCGTCATAATCCTCTCTTTTAAGAAGCTCCTTCATCTTCCTGGATCCCTGGGTGTTAATGCGTTCTCCTGTCTTCACCGGCCGCTTCATTCCTCTCAGATCAAATCCGCTGTAAAAACTGGCATAAAACCGGTTCTCCGGGTGTTTGCGTTTTTCGCACTCCCCCAATGTCTCCCTCATCCGGCGTATGTGCGCGGGATTGGTGCCGCAGCAGCCGCCTGCGATGTCTATCCGGTAATCCCGGACAAAGCGCGCCATTAATTCCGCCATCTCGTCCGGCTTCATCGGATATACCGTCTCACCGTTGATCTCGACAGGCAGTCCCGCGTTGGGAACGCATGAAACGAAAACCGGACAGTTGGCGCTTAAAAACGCGACCGCCCCTTCCATTTCCACCGGCCCTGTGCTGCAGTTAAGGCCTATAACATCGACACCCAGATAAGCCAGGGTCGCCATGACCGCGGAAACCTCGGTTCCGAGCAGCATACGGCCGTTATTGGCCAGTGTGCACTGCGCCATCACTACCATATCTTTTCTCCGCTCCTTAAGGGCTTTCTTCGCCCCGTTAGCGGCAGCTTTCATCTCCAGCAGGTCCTGGCCGGTCTCCACAAGCAGGGCATCCGCGCCGCCGTCTATTATGCCCAGAGCCTGGTCATAATAGATCTTTTGCAGCGCCCCGTATGTGATATCCCCAAGAACAGGATCCATGGATGAAGGAAGCTTTCCTGTAGGCCCCATTGTCCCGATAACATACCTGGGCCATGATGGAGTGGAGAAAGTATCCGCGGCGGAACGGGCCAGCTTTGTCGCGGTCAGATTGACATCGTACACATCGTCAGACAGCCGGTATTCCGCCAGTTTTACGGCATTTCCGCCGAAAGTATTGGTCTCGACCGCGTCGCTGCCCGCTTCCAGGTAATCGGTGTGGATTTTACTTACAAGATCAGGCCGGACAAACGACAGATATTCCATACATCCGGCCCTGTCCTTAAAATCCGTGTCCGAAAGCCCGAGAAACTGCGCATACGTCCCGAAAGCCCCGTCCAGGAGTACCAATTCAGCTTCTAACTTTTCTCTCAGCGTCTTCCCCATATCTTATACCCTCGTTCCTCGTTCCACTCCGGGAGTGGCCACTCCCGGAGTGGAACTACTATATCTTCTCGATCTCAGCCTTTCTGACCCATCCGACCTTGCCGTCGGCGCGTCTGACTTTATACCAGTCATCCTTGGCTTTGATTACGGTAACCCTCATCCCCTCATTAAGGGTGAAAAACTTCGTGGCGGAATCGAACGGCCCGAACAAGGCCTCTGCCCTTGGCACGACCGTGATCCCATCCCTGCGCATGCTGCCGGCTTTATGCCAGATAACAGCGGAGTTGAACAGGATGAAAACAAAAAGCAGGACAATCCCCGTCAAACGGTACCAGTTCGTATCCGAACGGATAACAGCGATAAAAAGCAGGACAATGATCAGCACGTACAGCCCGGAGGACAACCACGTAAGCTCGTCCACGGTAAAACTTCGGGAATATATCCTGACAGGGCGCCACGTCCATATCCCCTTTTCCGGGATAACCTCCCCTTTTACCATAGCCCGGGCAAACTTGTCATTAGCGGTAATGTCAGCGTCGCGCGGCATGATACGTTTTGCCCGCGCATAGTTCAATATGGCCTTACCCAGCCTGCCGGCTTTAAAGTACGCGCCGGCCATATTGTAATATAAGGAGGCGCTTTCATAACCCAGCGCGGGGATCTTTTCATACTCGTCTATCGCTTTGCCGTATTCCGCTTTCTCGTAATGATCATTCCCGCGGCTGAACAGACGTTCGGGGCTCACGTATCCCGCGGCCGGCTCGTTTTCTCCGGCAAAGCAGCATACCGCCGCGAAAACCACGGCAGTGCCGAACAATATCCCGCCTATCCTCATAATTTTATCTTCTCCATATAGGAGATTATTCTCCTGGCTTTCTCCAGTATCTCTTTCGCCTCATGCCCGCCGGGAACGGAAGAAGCATACCGCGCCATTTCGCATCTGGAAAAGACGTCGCGCAGCATTCCCAGTATACTTTCATCGACCCTGGCCGGCCGGAGCCGGTCCTCAATGACCTGGATCGTAACATTACCCCTCGGCAGATCGAACCTGCCGCCAAGATATTCCTGAAGTGTCTTGAATATGACATCATAGAACGGCAGGACATCGTCCCTGCCCAGGTATGCCCTGGCCCTGGCAAGGCCTTTCCGCGCTTTTCTGGGAGCCTTTAGAAAACGGGCATAGCTTTTATCCCTGAGTATTCTCTCCTTCCTTCTGTGCTTCACGCAAAAGACGCCGAACAGGACAAGAGGCATGAACTGTCCCGCCCAGAACAGCGGATTCCTGTAAAGAAACCGGCCTTTGCGGCGCAGGTCTCCGATGTTCTCCTTTATGTAGATTATATCCCTGCCGAGTTTTTCTCCGGGATAGAACATCTGATCCACCCCGGGCATAGAGACCATTTTTACCCCGCGTTCGGATTCAGGCTGTTCCACTACATCAAGCGGGAACGGCCCCTTGCGTATGGTCTTATACTGCCCGGACTCCGGGTCAAAGAAACTGAAAACAACCTCCGGAACCTCTTTCACCTCGTCGGTCTTGGGGATAATGACCTGTTCGTAAATTTTTTTTCCGCCTTTCTTCGTGACCTGGGGTTCATACGTCTTGAACTTTTCCGCGGATAAAAGACACGGCGCCGTAACCGTGTCAAGATTCCCCTCCCCGCTTATAGTCATCCGAAGCACGACAGGATCCCCGACCTTAACCTCCGGCGGGTTAACATTGACATCCATGGCAAAATCGCCTACCGCACCCTGAAAATCCCGCGGCCTGCCGTCCTCTGGCAGCGGCAGGATACTGACAGGGATATCCTTTGATTCAAGTTCGATCGGATAAGTCCTGTACCCGAACCTGCGGCTGAAAAAATCGTCAATATCGAAGATCGACGAACGCCTCGAGGACTGCTTTCTGGTTATCAGATTGCAGCGCAGCTTTGCCGGCCCGAGAATATAATCACCTTCTTTAATGCCGAACAGATCCTGCCTGAAAACCAGCACGTTATATCTGACCCCGTGCACCAGTTCCGTCCGTTTTTCCGGCTCTGCCAGCTCCCCGGCGGAAAAACCTTCGTGGGGATACACCGGGTACTCTATATCTCTCAGGCCCTGTACATTCATAAGGTATACCTTTATGGTAACGGGGACGATCTCGTTTATATACACCAGTCTCTTGCCGATATCCATAACAAGAAAAACCCTGTCGCTGACATATGAGGGAGCTCCCTGCGGCTCGTTTCCGGCGGGTAACGCGCCCGGAGCCCGGGCCTGAGCCGCCGCCGGCGCGCCATCGGCGGTCAAGGTCACGGCAGGGGCTTTGTATATCTGCCCATGGGATTCGACAAAGAACGGCCCTATCTCGAACCTTCCGCTTTTGAGGGGAATGACCAGATACATATGTGAAATGAACCGGGAAACCCTTCCGTTGACAACCGATATTTTGGTGGACGGGCCTACATACTTTATCTGCAGCCCGTCCAATGAAGGCATTTCCGGCCGCTCCACGCTTTGACTGCCGTAGAAAGTAACGTAAAGATACAACGGGTTCCCCACGGCTGCCCTGTTCCTCTCCAGTGCCGCCTCAAGCCTCATATCCTCAGCCCGGGCAAAGCCGGATACGAAAAGGAATACAGCCGTAAATATAATAAGCGTCTTTTTCATGTCCGTGTCACCCCTAACCGGTCCGAGTGCCCTTACCAGTCCCTGAGAACCTTGCTGCGGCGGGCCCTCCTGGCTTTTTTCTCTTCGGCTCTCATCCTGCTCTCTTCTTCCTCCTGGCCCCTTAAAAGCATTTCAGCTTCCTCTTCACTCATCTGCCCTTCGTCCCTTACTTCCGGTTCTTCCCGCTTCTGCTGATCCGGTTCCTGCTCTTCCTCATCCCGCTGTTCCTGCGGTCTGCGGTCCTGCTCTTGCTCTCCTTCCTTTTCCTGTTCCTGCTGCCGCTGCTGCTCGGCTTTATCTTGTTCCTGCTGTTGTTTTTGTTGTTCCTGTTGTTCCTGTTGCTCCTGTTGCTCCTGCCGATCCTGCGGCTGCGGCTTCTGCTGTTCTCGTTGCCCCTGTTGTTGCTGTTGCTGCTCCTGCTGTTCTTGCTCCTGTTGTTGCTGTTCAAGTTCGCGGATCTTTTTCAACGTGAACTCATGGTTATATTTAGCGTCAATGTCATCCGGGCCCAGTTCCATCGCCCGCCTGTAATATTGTACAGCTTTCCTGTAGTTCTTCAAAGCGGATTCAGGATCGGCCCCCTCCATGCCCTGGGCCGCACGGTATTTGCTGTTGCCCGCGTTATATACGCTTCTTTGCTCCAGAATTTCCTCTCCCCTGGCAAGCGACCCTAAAAACGCTTCTTCCGCGCCGGTGAAATCACCTTTGCGGTAAAGGGTCACGGCCCGGTTATACTGTATCCTGGGGTCATCCGGCTTTATTGAAAGAGCCTGATCATAACTCGCGAGAGCCTCGTCATATTTTTCCTCCTGATAAAACCGGCCGGCTTTCCGCGCTTCACGCGCAGCAGACGCAGCGCAGGCGGAACCTGCCGGACACGCTATCAGGAAACACAGAATAGTGCTTATCACCCAATTCCGATCCCGCATCGGAACCGGTTCCGATACGCGATCGGATTTTCTTTTTCTAAACACTTTCCTTCTTTCGCTCGCCGACCAGCGGCTCGGCAAAAAGCAGCAGAATAGCAAGTGCCAGGGGGAACTGAAACCTCTCATGATAGCGTTTCTCCATCCTGCTCTTGAACTCCTGTTTTTTCAGTTTAGACAGTCTCTCATCATATATAAGGTCAAGACCGAATTCCGCGCCGCTCGCGCGGACATACATCCCTCCCGTCTCAATGGCCATCTTCTGCAAGAATTCCTCGACAAGCCGCGTCTTGACTATATTGCCTTCCGGGTCTTTGAGAAAACCCTTTTTCCCGGTTCCATCCGTTACAGCGATAATTTCACCTTCCGTTGAGCCTATACCAATGCAGAAGATCTTCAGGCCCTCGGCTCTGGCCCTTTCAACCGCCCGGTCAACGCCTCCTTCAAGATCCTCGCCGTCCGTGATGATGATAAGTATCTTATGTTCTTTCTCCCCCCCCTCATAGCTGTCAATAGCGGCATATATGGCCTTTGAGAGGGATGTACCTCCCACGGGGATCGTGTCAACATCGATATCATCAAGGGAAAGAAGGAACCCGTTATAATCCACAGTCAGCGGGCATTGCAGGAACGCTGCCCCGGAAAAGACCACAAGGCCTATTCTGTCCCCATGCAGTTCCTTTACGAGATCCTTTATCGCCAGTTTTGCCCGCTCAAGCCTGTTGGGTAGAACGTCCTCGGCCAGCATACTTCTGGATGTATCCACGGCGATCAGTATATCAAGCCCCTGTTGTTTTACCTCCCGCCACTGGAATCCCCACTGCGGCCTCATCATCCCCAGAAGCATGAACAGGACGGACGCTGTGATCATCGAATTCCTGATCGTTCTTTTACGTGCGTCAAAATTCCCCGAGATCTTCGGCAGCAGGCTGCTGCTGGCAAAACGCCGCAGCGCCTTCTCCCTGGCGCGGCCGGCAAGAAGATAGAAAATAACGATCCCCGGGACGAGCCACAACCATACCGCCATGTAAGGGGCTCCGAACCTCATCTTACGGTATCCTCCTGAGCAATGTATTGGACAAGATCACTTCCAGAACGAGCAGCGCCAGACCCGGGATAAGAACAAAAGCGAAAAGCTCCCTGTAAATATTGTAGCCGGTCTCTTCCATCGAGGTCTTCTCAAGCTCGTCTATTCTCCCGTATATCTCCTTTAGGGACCCGGTGTCCGTGGCTCTGAAATATGCGCCGCCGGTTGTCTCCGCTATTTTCCTGAGCAGGCCCTCGTCTATCTCTATCTGGACCGGCCTGAGCACCGTATTCCCGAACATGTCCGGGACCGGGAAAGGGGCAAGCCCCTTTGTGCCCGCACCTATCGTGTATATCCTGACACCTAAAGCCGCGGCTGCCTCAGCGGCAGCCATGGGCGATATCCTGCCGGCATTGTTCCTCCCGTCGGTAAGGAGGATGATGATCTTCCCCTTTGCCTCGGTGTCCTTTATCCGGTTAAGTGCCGCGCTTATAGCGGAACCTATCGCGGTGCCGTCCTTTATCATGCCTATCCTGACCCTTTCAAGATTTTTTTCCAGCCAGTCATGGTCAAGCGTAAGCGGACAGACAGTGTACGCGAGCGCGGCGAACGCGACCATCCCTATCCTGTCGTTAGGCCTTTTTTCAATGAACTTCGATACCACATCTTTTACGGCCACAAGCCGGTCAACCCGTTTTCCCCTCATCTCGAAATCCATGGCGCGCATGCTGCCCGAGGAATCAACGGCAAGAACTATATCAATGCCTTCCACATGGATCTTCGTCTCTTCAATAGCGGACTGGGGCCTGGCCGCCGCCAGAATAAGCAGGAACAGACTTACCGCGCGCAGATAGATAAGGTTGCGGCTTAACACCGCGCGCAGGGACGGCTTCAGGTCCCTGACCAGGTCCTGGTTGGAAAAACGGAACGAACTCTGCGTCCGCGTCCCCAATTTCCCGGTCAGATACACCAAAGGAGGTATCAGGACACACAGCGCCAGGACCCATGGATTTGCCAGCTGCATTATTCTTCCGCCTCCTTCCCCTCTTCGATCCTGGTCTGGTCAACAAGACGTTCCGCCGCGCCGAAACTGTCGAGCACCTCCAGTGAAGTCGGCCCGTACCTGGCGAATTTTACCATATCGCAATGCGACAGGAAATCTTTAAGCAGCTTCTTGTGCTCATTGGGCATTTCCGGAGATCTTTTTATGGTCTCCAGAAATTCTTCCGTGGTCATCTCAGGGGCCCGGTAAGAAAATCTGTTCTCAAGATAATGCCGGGCAATGTCCGAAAGTCTTATATAATATTCCTTGACGCGGCCCTGCTCCGGGAGGTTCATGCTCTTGAGCTGCCTGAGCTGTTCATAAGCGACCTCATGTGCGGGCTTTATTTTTTCTATCCTCCCGGACCCGGTCTTTTTTACCTTTCTTCGCCATAATATCCATAATACCGCAGCCGCGGCGAATATCACTATCAGGACAAAGATCAGCCGGACCGGATCCGCCCCAAAGACAGCCAGCCCCTTCAGGTCCCTGATATCCGTGTCTTCACCGGTGAGAACGCTCACTATCTCTATCGGAACCTGCGGGCTTTCCAGGACATGCCACTCGCTCTCACCCGGCTTCCTGTATTTTACCCGGACAGGAGGTATTACGTATGTACCGGTATCATAAATGCTCACCAGATATTCACGGCCCGTTTCCGGCGGCTGCCCCCACGGGACCTTCCCCCATCCGGATCTCATTGGATGGGACTCGATAAAAGAGAATTCGCCAAGTTCATCCGGCACTTCAGGGAATGACAACTCAAACCCCGCTGAATTCACGGCAACAACATCAAGTTTTATCCTGTCGCCGATGCTGGCCTTGTCCCTGTCAAGGGCCGCCGTAATACTGAGAGCCTGTTCTGCCTTCTCATCAGCGCCGGACCGCGCACCCGCGGTTGTTGAGAACAGCAGGAACACACATATGAGGTATGTTACATATCTAATATCAAACCCCGCTTTTTTCATATCACATCAACCTCTTCCGTCCCCGGTTCCACTCCGGGAGTGGCTACTCCGGGAGTGGCTACTCCGGGAGTGGAACCGGGGTTTACCTTCGTGCAAGCCGTTTCTCGCGCATGCGGAAAAAACGTATGAGCGGCTCGACATAAGACCGGTCTGTCCGAATGTCGATACTATCCACGTTTACGGACCGGAACAACTGACGCCGTTCAGTGATCAATCTTCCGGCCCGGTCTTCATAAAGACGCCGTATCTCCGGGCTGGAGGTGTCAATAATATAAGGCATACCTGTCTCGGCGTCGTGCAGTTTCACGATACCCGCCTCCGGCAGTTCCTGCTCAGCCGGATCAATAATGGTAACGGCGATGATATCATGCCGTTTATTCGTTATCGACAGGTTTTTTTTAAAATCAGAGGCGAAAAAATCCGATACCACAAAAACAATAGTACGGCGCGTCGCAACCCTGTTAAGATGTTCCAGGACGTTGTTAACATCGGTCTTCATCCCCTGAGGGCTGTTATGAATAGCTTCGCGGATAACGCGGAGAACGTGGCGGACGCCCTTCCGGGCCGGTATGAACTTTTCCACGCGGTCGGTAAACGTCAGCATGCCCACTTTATCATTGTTGCGGATGGCGGAGAACGCTATGACCGAACATAATTCCGCTGCCAGTTCGCTCTTGATGCGCCCGATCGTTCCGAAACGGCAGGACATGGACACATCAAGCAGTATCATGATCGTGAGTTCCCGTTCCTCTACGAACTTCTTGATAAAGGGGTGCCCCATACGGGCCGTGACGTTCCAGTCGATCGAGCGTATCTCGTCACCGGGAAGATATTCCCGGACCTCATCGAACTCCATGCCCACGCCTTTAAAAACGCTCTGGTACTGGCCGGCGAAAACGTCAGTCACTTTCCGGGACGTTGTGATCTGTATCCGCCGTATCTTCCGTATTACTTCTTTTGGGATCATTTTTAGTTGTTGGTCTTTAGCCGCCGGTCATTAATCACTATT
>Ga0164318_10001298_pt1 | contig 21950 bp, 17 predicted proteins | sample GuaBasSedimGuay9_FD_113734 | JGI IMG/M metagenome (GOLD analysis project Ga0164318, IMG submission 113734) | Subseafloor sediment microbial communities from Guaymas Basin, Gulf of California, Mexico - Guay9, Core 4571-4, 0-3 cm | ecosystem: Environmental > Aquatic > Marine > Hydrothermal vents... | reverse complement strand
GCCCGGTAACAGTGCAACACATCATGCTGCGAGTGGCTGAATGGGCAATTTTATCTCCAGCTACGCTGCGTCCGGCAACTAATAAGTTTTCTACGTTCTGCGGCACGAGAATGCGGTATGGAATTTGGAAGTAGCGTCCGGTTGTCGGGAGAACTAATATTCCATAACCGTCTAAGAATTCAGGAAAGATGCCAATGGAATCATCAAAGCGGGCCTGATTGCGAACATCATACTCGTTGAGAGCGTAGTCACTAATAATTTTGCGTGAATCGCGCACCCCCAGAGTCATGCCAAAATTTCGCAGCCTGGCATTTTCAAATCCAGGCAAATAGGCTTTTAGAGCTTCAATGGCTAATATTGCCTGCCGGCGGCCTTCTATCTCGGCGGCGGTCAAATCCCAGACATCGGTAGAATCGTAACCTGTCATGTAGACCAAATTTAAGTTAGTTGCTTCGCCAGCATCGGTAATGCTGCTCCATGTTCCGCCAATGCTTTTAATGTTATTAGGAATTATACCCGCAAGGCGAGCGAGTTGAAATGGTTTTTCAAGATAGGGGCTAAAGAGGTGGTCTTCTTTGCCAGTTGTTTCAACGCTCCAATTTTTGCTCCAGCTGCCGTATGTAGAGGGGTTTGCACGTATATATTCCATAAAACGCGTTTTATTTATTCCAGAGCAAGAGAACATCACCGTTACGCCCAACATTTCATCTTTGGGCAGTTTGACGCAAGGCGCGCCAGAGCGATGCGCTATGTCTGCGTCTCCAGAGGCGTCAATGACAATTTTGGCTAAGATAGCCTTGCGTCCCATTTTACTTTCTGTGATGACACCTTTGATAATGTTGCCCTCTAAAATTGGGGCGACAACCATGCAATGCAGTAATGGTTTTACGTTGGATTCTTGCACAAATTGGTCGGCCACGCATTTGAACATTTCTGCGTTTAGAGCCTCGCTTTGGGATTGCGGCTCCTTATGCGTTCCTCCCAAAGCCTTGGCGCGTTGCTCGAACTCTATCCCAAGGCCTTCGACATCGGTAGTGCCTTCGTGCCGGTACCAGGCAATTCCTTCTACGCCAACTTGGGAGATAACGCCGCCAAAGCATCCGTAGCGTTCTACCAACATCACCGAGACGCCTTCTCTTGCTGCCGCCACCGCTGCCGCTAACCCCGCCGGGCCGCTGCCAACAACAAGAACCTCTACTTCGGCAATGACCTCAACCGTCCGGGAAGATTCGATAATTTGTTTCATGTTATACCGGTACTGCGCCATGTTCAACGGTTAGCGCAACAATATCCGCGCTGCTTATTTTTCGAGAAGAGGTTTTTCTCTGCACGGCTAATGCCGCGGCAGCGCCTGTCGCTTGTCCCATTGCCATGCAGATACACTGAGCGCGAATGCCCGCAACTGCAATTCGATGAGCCGAGACAATCCTTCCAGCGACAGTTATGCGTTCGCTGCCTTTAGGTATGAGCGCGCGAAAAGGAACTTTGGGCAGCAGGTCTTTGGATTCATGAAAATAAACATCGCAGCCGCGTTTCTGACTGTGCATATCTATGTAATTAAATGCGTTACAAACTTTATCATCAAAATCTGTGGCATGCATGAAGTCATCTTTAGTGATTATGTATTCGCCTTCGGCGCGATAGGTTTCGCGTGCTACAGCACGGGGATACATTGTTTTTAAGATAGCCCTCTCACCGCCAGGGATTGAATTTTTTACAAATTTGAACATACGCAACATACGTGCGCGGCCTTCAAGATTCGCGGCAGTCTGGCCATCAACGTCTGATGTGTCTGAGCTGTAAATATGCGTGCCGTTATGCCCGCCGTGATCAAGGTAGTATTTGAATGGCAATATGTTTGGGTAAGCAAAATCGCCTTTTTGCAGTTCGCCATTTTGTAGGGCTTCTTCATAGATACTTTGAACTTCTTTTTCCCAGATTTGTTCGTGCTCAATACCTTCAATTTTGTATTGATAAGAACCTGGTTGTCTAACATCGTCTCTCAGCACGCCCAAACCAAGCAAGCGAACGATATCTGAATCGCCTGTACAGTCAATGATTTCTCTGGCTGTGGTGATGCGCTGAATTCCGCGCCCTAACGAAGTGATTTCCCAAAAATCCCCCACTGCTTTTATCTCCGAAATAAATTCATGATAATGAATAATTAGACCCGCTTTTGCAGCTTCTTCTTCTACAAGAGCAACATAAATTGGTATGTTAATATAACTATAATAGCCAGGAGATTCAACCGGTCGTCTTTTGGTGTAATCAGGGATGGGTAAACCTTCAATATGTTTCGATTTTGTGTAAAGTTCCCAGGGGATTCCCAGCACAACCGGCCCATTCGTGCTGAAAAAATGATTGGGCATGTTCACCCCTCCTGCGGTCATAGTCCCAGCCAGCATAGAACCGGCTTCAATGACCGAGGTTGTAACACCTGCCCTGGCAGCTTGTAATGCTGCCACATGCCCGGCTGTGCCTCCTCCAGCAACAACAACATCTACTGTCTCTTTTACGGTTTTCATTTGTTTATTTTTTCATACTGACGCAATATTGGCTCTATAAGAAGTACCCACCCGATCATAAACAATCGAGTGGATACTCTATTTTTACCTGGAAGGAGGGGGAACTTTATTGTTCAGCTACAACCCAGGTTTCAAACAGCCAGTAATCTTCTGCAGAGCGAGGATGGTAGTCCATTACGCGGGTGCGGACAGCTTCGAAGGCAACCGGTTCATACAGGTAGATGAAGGGGGGATCTTCTTGCATGTAAACTTGCAATTCTTCGTATAATGCTTTGCGCTCGTCTCGATTCACATTGGTAGCAATTTGGGCAAGTAAATCATCAATTACAGGATCAGACCAGGAAGAATAGGCCGCATCCCAACCGCCCAGCGCGCCAGAAAGACGGCGCATGGCTTCACCAGATAGGGTTGACCAGCTATCGCCAAACAGCGGGGGTAGTTCTTTGTTGGCTTCAAGATCCCAGTAATGACCTGATTCCATAATCTCAAGATTGATTTCAATACCAACTTCGCCTAGATAACCAGCCACGGCTTCGCAAACTTCTTCGAAGTGCATGTACGCGCCAGCGGGGCAAGCCATATCCATAGCAAAGCCATCTGCATAGCCAGCCTCGGCCAGTAAATCAAGTGCTTTCTCAGGATCATATCCGAATGGTTCCACAATGCCATAGCCCAATTCACTGGAGGCAACGTAACCAGCAGCAGGCTGAGCGAAGCCATCAAAGAGAGCGTCAATGATTGCGTCAATGTCTACGGCGTAGTTCATTGCTTGGCGCACTTTGGCATCCATAGTGGGTTTGTCAAGGCCAGTGGTCAGGTTATTGAAAGCAATGTAGTAAATGCGTGATGCAGGGTACTTCATTACAACCACGCCTTCAGCGCCCAATAGACTTTGAGCTTCCTCAGAACTGAGGCGGCCAATGATGTCTACTTCATCCGCCTGAATGGCGGCAACGCGGGTGGCGGCTTCAGGGATCGGGCGGAAGATCAAAGTTTCAACCAGAGGATAGCCTTCCCTCCAGTAATTGGGGTTGGCGGTATAGGTAATATGATCACCCTTAACCCATTCAACAAACATGAAGGGGCCAGTGCCAATGGGGTGTTCCTGGAAACCATCTATGCCTACTTCGGCTATGTACTCATCGGGGATAACTGACCAGAAGTCGTGCAAGGTTACCATGAGTTCTGGGTTGGGGGCTTCGGTGGTCAGTTTAACAGTGTAGTCGTCAATTTTTTCTGCTTCAACAACGGTGTATTTATCTGTCCATTCACCAGTTACTGAACCAACTTCCCAAGTTGCAATCACGTCATCGGCATTGAAAACTTCGCCATTATGGAAAGTAACGCCTTCACGCAGATGGAATGTATACTCGGTGCCATCTTCAGAAATTTCCCAGCTTTCAGCCAGCGCAGGTTGAATTTCGCCAAAACGATCTAGGTACACTATACTATCGTAAAGCTGCGTGGCGGCGTTATCAGCATTGCGTTCAGCGGTAAGGGGAACAAGTAAAGAGTTCGGGAAGGTAGATAGAGCTACTCGCAGCGTGCCTTCAGGTCCGGTTTCTGGGGGAGCAACCTCAACTTCGACTTCCTTAGTAACAATTACTTCTTTTTCAACTTCCACTTCTTGGGTAACTATGACTTCTTTTTCTACGATCACTTCCTTGGGCTGGCAAGCAACTAGCGTTAACGCGCCAACTAGGAGTAACGTAAAAACAATCCAAAATCGTTTAGATGACATCTTAAACTTCTCCTTTAGTAATGTATTTATTGAATTTTTCTTTCAAGCAATGTACAAAAACAAATCTAATATTTATGCGTTACACCTCCTTTCTTAGCAACAGTAAGCTGTAGCTTAAAAACCGATAATTTCTATTTTAATTTGTAACCGTTCACCAACTTAGAGTTCCCTTTTAGGTATTTTGGCGGATGTATAGCGTTCATTATTACGTGTTACAGAAGTTTAGAAAGTACGTAATATTATCGTAATTGCTCAAAATGTTAGTGGTGCATTGCATCTGTTTTTGGATGCGTGGCACCATGAGTCTGCCTATCAAAGCCGAGCTGCAACGCATTTTTACAAATGCAATGCAGTTCTACCACCGTGGTTTTGAGCAACTACATATTATCGTTGAACCTCTTCCACTTCTTCGTACCAGCGAACGCGTTTGCCAATTTTATCCCGCATTTTCCAGGACAGACCCTTAGGAACAGCATCCATCGCTTGTTGGATAAAGTTTAGCCGTTCTTTGACGGCTTGCGCCAGCGTTTCTTCAAGTTCAATCTCTCCATCTTCCAGCAAAGCAAGGAGTTTTTCAATGGTCATGGAAACAGTGGTGTAAAGTCCCCAATTCTTGGCACATAAGCCAGCTACGATGTCAGTATTGATGGTTTCATCGTCCCCATGTCCGGCTTTGTGGTCAATGAGCAGGGTCAGCAAATCTAGTGCGTCTTTGCGATTCAATTCAACAATTTGGGCCTTGCTCAAAAAGAGTTCGCTCAAAGGAATAGTCACCGGCTCAACGTGCAGACGATCAGCCAGAGGCAATGTATGACACATAGTAAAATCGCCAATGAACACATCTATTTGGCGGTTGCGAGGCTCGTCATAATAAAGTTGACGGCGGTCACCGCTAAGGGTGTTAAATGTCTTGTTTGGTGTGTAACCCATCCTCGACAAAAAATCTCCTAGCTTGCGCGCGCCAGATTTATTGGTCACGAAGTCAATGTCTGGGTACTCACGCGCCAGAGCGTGATGATTGGCGTGGGGAGAGTGAATTTTGATGGCCAAACCACCAATCACTCGCAAGAATATGTCTTCTTTTTGCGCTTCGGAGATGAGGCGGTACATTTCATCTTCTAAATCAGCAAGTGTTTTCATAATGGTCCTTTCAATAATTTGCGTAGTTCCTTTAAGTTGGTGTTTGAGACGCGAAACATATTTGAAAAATACTAATTACCATATTTCGCGTCTCACATTTTAATGCTTGTGCTTACTCTACGGGGATTTCTTCGTAGATTTTATCTATATCAACCCCTTCACGTTTACGGTATGCCTTGAAACCAAGGTATAGAGCTGCAGCTAGGACGTACATTGCTAACATGTAGATAACAGAATTAGTATTAGAAATACCAATGCCGTAAAGCCCATTGGGGTCAAATATCCACTGATATAGCAAAAAGATTAAGAAACCGCCAAAGATGACTCCGGCCACGGTGATGAGAGGTATCCCTGCAACTTTGAATTTAGTGATGGGTGAGGCTTTGTAAAGATCAGGTTTGATGTAGGGTAAGAGTATTGCAGCGATGGTGGTTCCTAAGTACGTGACGGCGATGACCAGTGTAGAGCAAAGAGTTAGTGATTGAAAATCGAAGATATTCCAAGCAAAGAGCGCAGAAACAATCAAGGATGGTATTACCATTAATAGCAAGGCTATAATCGGTGTGCGAGTTTTAGGTTCTACCTCGGCTACCTTTTCTGGCAACAAACGGTCAAAAGCAGCTGCAAAGATGACGCGTGTTGAGCTCAGAAATACGGTTCCAGACCAGCCAAACCACCAGGCGCTCATGGCCAAAATCACGATGAATTGAATTATCTTACTTTTGGTCATGAAAACAGCTAACATGGCAGGGTAAGGCCAAACCGGCAGAGGTGGAATTTGGTCGGTATAACCCCAAGCGTAGTTCCACCAGGCCCCATTGGCCTTCATGTAAAAGTCCCATGAGATGGTCTTGTTAATCAATAGGAAAAAGATAATCCCTAAGATGGTAGTGACAATCAATGCCCAGCCCATGCCCCAGAAGTTACGCTTGTAATCGGTAGCGCCACGCACTTCACCGTAGAGGGTTGCTCCCCAATTAGGCCACAGGTTGAAAAAGACTATATAGGGGATAGCTAAAAAGATAGCACCCAGAGAACCGCCCCATAGGGGCGCTACTGCGCCAGCCTCTTCACCGGCGGCCAAGGTGGCTTGATAAACTCCTTCATCAGCCCCAAATAGTTCTGTCGCTTGACTCTCTAATCCAGCTACAAAGGCGTCATGGCTGCCAAAAAGCAGGAAAGCAAAAACTATTGCCAAAGCGACAACACCAATCCAGAAACTATATTTTTGGATGCGTGAGTACCACTTCATGCCGATAGCAACGTAAAAGCCAACCAGTACGCACATGATAACGGCGGTAACAAAAAGCCCCAGGGAAGTTTGGCTAAACCACAGGGCCGCGTTTTGAGCGCCCAATATGCCCAGCAAAGGTGTAAAGAATAACTGGCGCAGCATATCAGCATATAGCGGAACCCAGAGCCAGAGGATAAACCACCAACCGGTGATAGCTAGCGTAAAGCCGATGCCGCCGCCTAGGATGCGGCTCTGCCACACGTAATCGCCGCCAGAACGAGGCATCACCGCAATTAAGCTAGCGTAGATTACTACCTCAAAGATGATGAAAATGGCGCTGATAATTAGCGCAGGTAGTAAGCCACCTTCTAGGTAATACATCTGACTGAAAATGTACAATCCCAGAGTGACAAGGTTAATGGAGAAAAAGGCGTAAATAAAAGCATCAAATACAGACCACGAGCGCACTAAGCCGGTGGCTTTACGTAAAAACAAGCTAGTATCTTTAGACATTGTAATTCTCCTTACGTAATAAATGCGTTACGCAAAGTTTCACCGGTGAATGTATAGAAGAAAGATGCCTTGTACGTCTTCACAAAAAGCATAATATGGCTCTTTGGAATTTCGCAGGGTTTACCAATGAAACGTCATTCTACAGAGATGTTTCGCGATGAAGTGTGATGCGTGAGTTACTTGGTCACGTTTTACGCTCCGCTTTGCTCTCAACCCTGTAAGCTCCTAGATACTCATAATTTAAGTTCTTTCCTTGTGTTTCTCAGAGGCTCTTCGGTGTAGCTCTACGTAACATGAAACAATAACATACTATTCAGACTTTAGCTGTTAGTTAATATTATTTGAATTAATATACACCTCCTTATCAAAAATACGCACGGCATTATGCTCCAAGCTATCCGGTGGTTAAAATGTAATTTTTAATCTTTTTACGGGCCAGGGTAACAACCGCCCCCAACAAACGGCCTTGCTCGTACATGCTACCAGGGTTGATGCACAAGGTTCGACCAATCCGAATTGCGCCCTTGCCTTCGTGAATATGACCAAACAGCCCCAATAGCGGCTGGTATTCTTTGATAATATCCCGGACAGCGTGACTTCCAACTGGAACAAGCGAGCGGCCACCAAACATAGGCTTTAGGTCTTCTGTCAATTCAGGCACATCATCCAAGGTAGAACCATAAGGCGGAACATGAATATTGAAAATACTGTTTCCGGGATCCTTTAGGTGAGAGAGCATTGCGTCGTAACGAACCCGCAGTTTGTCATCGTCTTCTTCGCGATAGGTATGCCAGGGAGTAATGTTGCTCCACCCAGAACTTATCATCTCGTGATATTCGTCTAATTGGATAACTTGGCCTTCCACTATTTGCACATACTTTGAGGTGCGGATCAGGTCGTCTAACTCAAACATATCGTCATTGCCAGGAGATACGTAACACCGAATATTGGCACTGGCTAGTTTTTCATCAGCGTAGGCTATCCATTGCTCGGCTGTTTTAAGCACTTCCGCTTTAAACAATTTGTCTACCTGGTTGGGATTGGCGCTGAGTTCTTCGATTTCGTCTGGGGTAGTACGATAGGGATAATAACCACGGCTTCTGATGTGCTTCTCCATCTCTAACAACTCTTCTTCGCCGTGCAAAAGCGATTCTTGCTCCAGCAAAATGGACTTGTAAATATTTCCTCCCTGATAGATGATAGGAACAATGGCTTTGCCAGTCATATCGCCCCCCAGAATGATAATATCCGCATTGTAAAACTTGCCGGCGCTGATGAATTTTTTCCAACAAATTTCAGAGCCGTGTACGTCAGTGGCAAAAAATAAGGTAGTCATAGTTTCTTTTATCCTTAATTATATGAAGCAACTAAAAGGGGGCAAGGACTTACTGCGATAAGGCAACGAGGTTACTAAAGCTAGATGAACTAGAAGCTACAATAGTTTAATAATCAGACTACAATTTGTCTGTATATTAAAAACGGTCATAAAGTATCATTTTTAATAGAACGCGGATGTGCCTGCGACCTCGTGGCGCACCGGATTTTCGCAGATTAAAGACAAAAAATCCGTGTGAATCTGTTGAATCAGCGTTGCCGTAGGCATGCCTCTGGCAATCCGCGTTCGTAGGATTCATGATCTACTTTAAAAAAATAGCCTGCGCCGCGGCCAATCCTGCTCCTGGTTCAAATTTGTAGCCCGCTTGAGCCAATCCGTATTCAATGGCGCCTATGGTGGCCAATATGTCAGATTCATTCACCGCGCCCATGTGCCCTACGCGGAAATATTGAGCTTTAATTTTGGGATGCAAACCTCCAGCCAAAGCCGCGCCAGCTTTCTTGATGTGCGCTAGCACTGAGCGATCTACACCACTGGGGAAATAGGGAGCGGTGAGGGTGACGGCTGTAAGATTGCCGCTAACGGGAACCTGCCCCAAACCCAACGCTTTGATGGCGGCCTTAAATGCTTGGCTTATGCGATGGTGACGCGCGAAACGAGCCTCCATTCCTTCCTCTAGTATCTGCTGCAGACTGACGTTTAACGCCCAAATAAGGTTAACTGGCGGGGTTCCAAAATAGCTGGGCTGTCGGGCTTCGTACGCTTGCATAATTGGCAGCCATTGTGTCCAGTCGGCGTAGTAGTTGCTTACTGGGGTTTTTCGGTTCTGAAAAGCTTCTAAGGCTCGGGGGCCTGCCACCGCTAGGGCTAGTCCTGGGGGAGTGCCAACGGCTTTTTGAGATGCAGTAAAGGCCAGGTCAATCCCCCACGCTTCTTGGTGCAATTCTTCCCCAGCCACCGCGCATACCCCATCCACAACTACCAATATTCCATGTTTACGTCCCAAAGCCGCCAAATTTTTCACGTCTGTGCAAACGGCAGTGGAAGTATCCACATGGGTAATGGTCATCAGTTTGAAATCCCCTTTTTGTAACGCGGATTCCACATCTTCTAGCGTGGGAGCGTCTCCAACTGCAGCGCGTACATGGGTCACAATTGCTCCGTATCGCTCTAAAATCATTCCAAAGCGATCGCCGAAATAGCCGGTATTCACTACTAATGCTTCATCGCCGGGTTCAATGAGGTTTGTGGCGGCTATGTCCATTGCTAAGGTTCCTGATCCGGCGATAACGAAAGGCTGCCCGTTGGGGGCTAAAAACACCTCTCGCAGCCGAGTGATGGCTTGTCCAAAGACCTCGATAAAGTCTGGGTCTACGTGGCTGGTGGTGGGCATTCCCATAGCTTGCAGGACTTCTGGGGTAAACTCAATAGGGCCTGGAATCATTAACAATTTTTTGTCTTTCATAATTGCTTTCTCCTTATTTTATGTTTTCTAAGATTATGATTTCGCTGCAAAAAGATCAATTTCACCACAAAGGCACTAAGTTCACAAAGAATTCTCTCGAAGAACACAAAGAAAAACTTTGCGTTTTTTGAGATTTTGTAGTTTTTGCATAGACTCAAGATTATAGAATGTCGTTTTACAAGACTTTTGAAGTCTTTATGTTTTCGAAGGGTTGCCGTTTGTTAGAGATAAGTGTGTGTGAATAGCACAAAGGGGATGTTGCTATATTTAATTATACCCAATTTCAAAAAACCTAAATTTCTACCCAATCTAAGCCTAGCTCAGATAATTTTTCTGGGGTTGGGTTTCCTGTCTCGCTGTCCCAGCCAACTAACTGGTAGTAGTTAATTATAGCGGATTTGACTTCATTTTCGTCTAAAGCTATTCCGTCTGATGAACCTCCCCGTAATGGTTGAAACATTTTGGGAGGCAATATATCATCCTGAGAATTAAATCCTTCGCGTGCATTAAATGCGCGTAATAAATTCAATCGCCGTTCTCCCACGCGCAATAATTCGTCCATATCCACATCCCACCCAGTAACAAGTTGAAGCATTTCAAGCAATTGTTGAGGGCTAAAAAGGTGCCATGAAGGGCCGAAAACAAATTGGCACACACTAAGTGAATCTAATGCCGAGTAAAAGTATTGGGTGATAGCAGCGAAACGCACGGTTTCATTGTTGAAGCCTTGGGCATCTTTTGCGTTTGTGAGGCCAAGTTGAGCCATGCGTTCGGGGTAGCTCGCATAGGAGGGGTCATGTTCGCTGGATTGGTGGTCGGCGCCGAAAGGGTTAACCGCGTAAATTACGCCTAAAGAATGTTTGACTTCTGGCATGTGGGCAGGCACTTCGAGATTCTTTACAGCGACAACAATATCTTTTGCGCCTCTCCCGATTTTTTCCGCGGCAAGCGCCGATCCCTCGGCCAATAGATTACCAATCCCGTCCCGGCGCGCAATGGCTTCAACCATTTTGGTCATTACGGCAGCGTTGCCGAATCTAAGTTCAATCCCGCCGGTATCCTCTAGTGTTAGTAAACCAGACTCAAAAGCATCCATGGCCCAGGCAATAGTAGCTCCGCATGAAATTGTATCCATGCCGTACATATTGCATAATTGGTTAGCGTAAGCTATGGCTTCTAAATCATCAATTTCACAATATGAGCCAAAAGTGGATAATGTTTCGTATTCGGGGCCGCCGTAACGCGGTTTTACTTTATATGGGCCTTCTTGAACTTCTACCACACGTTTACAACGCACCACACAGGCGTAGCAAGTGTCACGCTTTTTCAAAATCGTTTCGGACATTGCTTCACCGGTGATAGATTTCCAGCCATCAAATGAGCCGCTTGTCCAGTTACGGGTCGGGAGACCTCCCGCGCTATTTTGATAACCTATAACTTCTGCCGTACCCAATAACCCCATATGATATACGTCTGAATTGGGGAATTCTTTGGCTCCTAAACGGGCTAGGTTTTTTAGATCTTTTGGATTGGCTAAAGAAGGCCGCTTTGTCCCGCGCACAACCACGGCTTTCAGCTTTTTGCTCCCCATGACAGCCCCCATGCCCGTGCGGCCATTGGCTCTATTTTCCATGCTAATTAAAGCAGCAAACCGCACGCCGTTCTCGCCTGCAATGCCTGTTTGTAATATTTGTACCTTATTATCCTCTAGCTCTTTTTTAATAATATCTTCTACTTCACCAGTTGTTTGTCCCCATAAATGTTCCGCAGGGCGCAATTCGGCGTGTCCTTCGTTTATCCATAAATAGACGGGGGTTGGGGATTGTCCATGGATAACAATGGCATCAAATCCGGCGAATTTCAACTCCACAGGGAAGAAACCTCCAGATTGCGAATCGCCAATTCCTCCAGTTAGGGGAGATTTCGCTGTCGCTGTTAGGCGACTCTGCCCCGAGATAGGCGCGCCAGTGACCACGCCGACCGATAAAACTAAAGTGTTTTCAGGGCTATATGGGTCAATATTTGTGGGAGTGTTTTTAAGTAAGTAATATGCGCCGAATGCGCTGCCTCCCATATATTTTCGGTAAAAGGTTTCTGGAGGAGTTTCAACGCTGAATGAACTATTATCCAAATGAACATGTAAAATTTTGCCATGATAACCGTAAGGCATACTTCTCCTCCATTCTACAATTCAAATTTAGCTTAACGCTCTGCCATTGCCGTATCTCTTAATCTAGTGCGCCTTTTGGGTCGTCTATAAGCTCTAGGATAAGGTCAACTATTTTTTCGTGACGGGTTGTGCTTAGTGGGGCATAACGATGCATTTCGGAGAACCACAGGCCATCTACTGCGAAACGCACCAATGTCGCCCAATCGGGATTTAAACCGCATTCCTCAACTTGCTTTTGCCAAAGCGTATATTTTTGACGCATTAATTGATGCGCGGTAGCGTATCTATCTTCAGCGGCAAATATGCTAGCGTATAAACTAGCATTACCGGGGTCTGCAATTTGTTCAATTGACGCTCTTGCATAAGCACGTAGCCACGCTCCGGGAACATCACCTTCAATTTTCGCAAGTTCCTGTAAACGGGCTTCAAACTTATCGTTATGGTATTTAAATAGCGTCTCTATAAGAGATACTTTATTAGGGAAGTGATAAAGTAATCCCCCCTTGCTTATGCCCGCTTCTTCTGCCACAGCTTTTAAAGTCAGATTGGTTAAGCCTTCACGGCGCAATATTTGGCTGCATGCTTCCAATATCAAGTCGCGCGTTCGTAAATCGGTTCTTTGTGGCCCCATCATTTCTCCATATGAAGAACTAATTTTGTTTACTGTCAACAACAGTGCCCAGGAACAAGCAAAGGAATACCATTAATATTTTAGGGCGGCGTTCGCACTATTCTAAATCAAAAAAGCGTAGACGTATCCCTCTCGTAGGCGTAAGAGATTCTTCGAGCAAACCGCTTTCAGAATGACACCCCCAATGACACCCCCTTAAATGCTGCTATTTTAGGTTAGAATCAAAGCTTCTGAAGTTTTTATAGCACGAACTTCGAAAGTCCTACCCTTTTTTTGAGAAGATACTTTGTTTTGTGGAAATAGTTACTGTCTAGGCATTGACACAATTCTATGATTACGACATAATAACAACGCATTTACTATACCATCTGGACGGTACAGTTGTCAAACGTATTTTAGACTCTTTTGGGCTTCACGCGACAATTGATATGCTCCGCAGTCCTCTGGACACCATTTCCGCAGATAGAAAATACACAAAATCTTAGAACCGCCCCCTGTTTTAACTGAAAATAATATGCTATTGATAAGTATCTCAATAGTGAATGAGCACAGTTTCCCAAAAAACTTTATGTGGTACGAAAAAGGAGAACGTTATGGACGTTAAACAGTTTGACACAATTATTGTAGGAGGCGGTTCTGCTGGTTGTGTGCTAGCTAATCGTCTAAGTGCCGATGAGAAATGCTCGGTGCTTGTTTTGGAGGCTGGGCGACCAGATCATTGGTGGGACCTGTTTATCCAAATGCCTGCAGCATTGACGTATCCTATTGGTAGCAAATATTACGATTGGTGCTATGAGTCAGAGCCTGAACCTTTTATGCATAATCGGCGAATTTATCAGGGGCGCGGAAAAATACTCGGTGGCTCAAGCAGCATTAACGGTATGATTTTCCAACGCGCCAACCCACTCGATTATGAACGCTGGGGCAACGACCCAGGCATGGAAAATTGGGATTATGCGCATTGTTTGCCGTATTTCAAGCGCATGGAAAATTGTTTGGCGTGCGACAAAGACGACGAGAAATTCCGCGGAAGAAAAGGCCCATTGCTCCTCGAGAGAGGCCCAGCTACCAACCCATTATTCTCGGCTTTTTTCAAGGCGGTACAACAAGCCGGCTACTCACTTACCGATGATGTAAATGGATACAAACAAGAAGGCTTTGCTCCCTTTGACCGCAATATACGAAACGGGCGGCGATTAAGCGCATCAAGAGCCTATTTGCACCCAGTGATGGATCGTCCCAATTTAAAGGTCGAGACCAAAGTATTAGTAACCAAAATCATCTTTGAAGGAAAACGCGCCATTGGCGTTGAAGTATCAAAACGGGGCGGAGCAACAGAGAAAATATTTGCGAAAGAGGTAATCCTCAGCGGCGGTTCCATTAATTCCCCGCAACTTTTACAGCTTTCTGGCGTGGGCAACGCAAAAGAACTCGAAGCTTTGGGCGTCCCTGTCGTACACGATTTGCCTGGCGTTGGCGAAAACCTACAAGACCACCTTGAAGTGTATGTACAATACTCATGTAAGCAACCAGTATCAGTATATCCTTCATTAAAATGGTACAACAAACCTTTTGTTGGATTGCAATGGCTATTATTCAAAAAAGGTCCCGCTGCCACAAATCATTTTGAAGGCGGAGGATTCGCCCGCAGCAACGAAGATGTGGATTACCCCAACCTGATGTTCCACTTCTTGCCTGTGGCAATCCGTTACGATGGAACTTCTCCCAGTGGCGGGCACGGATACCAAGTGCATATTGGGCCAATGTATTCTGACGCCAGAGGATCAATAAAAATCAAGTCAACAGACCCCACCGTGTACCCTGAGCTGCGCTTTAATTACTTATCAACTGCGCAAGACCGCAGGGAATGGGTTGAGGCAATTCGTTGTGCCCGTGACATTTTAAACCAATCGGCTTTCGATCCGTATAATGGCGGCGAGATTTCTCCCGGTCCCTCGGTTGAAACTGATGCTGAAATCTTGGATTGGGTTGGCAAGGAAGGCGAGACAGCATACCATCCATCCTGCACCTGCAAGATGGGCACAGATGATATGGCAGTTGTTGACCCCAAAACGATGCGCGTTCATGGCGTGGAAGGTTTGCGCGTGGTAGATTCATCAGTGATGCCTTACGTCCCCAACGCTAACAACTATGCCCCAACAATGATGTTGGCAGAAAAAGCCGCAGACATCATCCTGGGAAATACGCCGTTAATTGAAAATGTTGAATTTTACCGGCACAATAAAAACAGCTGATAAAAATCTGGCGTTTCGGGAAAGTTAGCGGGATGAGCTTTGAAGACGCCAATTTACCAGCACAGACATAGAATAATTATTTGAAATACTAAAACAGGACGCAGACATTTTCTCTTTATCTGCGTCCTGTAAAAATACACCTTGACGAACATGACAAGCAAGCAGTATTTACAGAACAGGAGCAAGCATCAAAGATGACAATTGAAGCTATCACTTTCGATTTTTGGGATACTCTCTACCCTTACGCGCAACCCCCCAGGCCCAAACGCCGCCAGTGTATTCAACAAGCTTTGGATTCTCTTCAAATTACTCATCTCAATAGCGATCATATCACCACCGCCATGAACAAAGCCTGGGACACTTGGAATCATATCTGGCTAACGGAATATCGCACCCCTGACGCGGCATCATGGCTAAAATGTGTTCTCAATGAAATTGACGTCACATTCCCAAAAGCACTCTTTGAAAAAACCGTACTCGCCGCACAAAAAGTGGTTCTGACTGAAAACACCATCCCCATAGATGGTGCTCACGAAATGCTTGCGAAGCTCTCAGCAAATTACCGCATTGGGATAATTTCTGATACTGGATTGACGGATGGGCAAACGGCGAGAGCTTTATTAGAAAAGGATGGATTACTCCCTTACTTCACGAGCCTGACATTCTCAGATGAGGTTGGCTTCAGCAAACCACATCCCAAAATTTTCCGTGCCGCTCTGATTGCCCTTGATGTCGAACCGCACCAAGCAATTCACATTGGCGATTTACGTCACAATGATGTTTCTGGCGCCCGAGGAGTAGGTATGGAGACAATGCGATACGCCTATATCTACGATGACCAAGACACTAACTATCCCGAAGCAGATGCTGTCATCTATAATTATGCAGAATTAGAAAACGCGCTCAAGTAGGGATAGGACTTGCTCCTATCCCATTGGGCAACCGCAAGGGTACGGGAAAAACTTTAAAAAAACGCTGCGCCTTTGTGACGCAGCGTCATGGTTTTAGGGCAAGGTTTCATTCTCACAGATTCTGTTTGCGCTGCGTATACCAGCAACTTATGGCAATTTTAGCTATAATGAAAGCAGAAACAACCCTTAATTCGCAATAGCGCAACTTTCGAGGTCGAAAAAAACGCAATTTACGGTAAAATTGGTGCAGAAATTAAAACAACATTCTGGAGGTTTACTTGAAAAAATATCTTCGCGCGTATGCTTTTTTACTCCCACTAGCGAGTTTAATTGTCATCCTAGATCAATGGACAAAATCAATCATCCGTCTCAAATTACCCTATAACCAAGCCTGGATGCCATTAGAATGGCTGAGACCTTACGCTCGCATTGTCCACTGGCAAAACACAGGCGCCGCCTTTGGAATTGCCCAAGGCAAAGGCCTTTTCTTCACCATCCTAGGTATCATAGTCATCGGTGTAATCATCTGGTACTTTCCCCAAATTCCGGCCAAAGACTTCTTTCTTAGGCTGGCGCTGGGGTTACAGCTTGGCGGCGCAATGGGCAACCTTGTAGACCGTCTACTGCGCGGATACGTCACCGATTTCATTTCTGTAGGAAGTTTCGCTGTTTTCAACGTGGCCGATTCTTGCATTACCGTTGGCGCGGGAGTTCTTCTATTAGGCATGTTTCTCGAAGAACGAAAAGCGCGGAAAATTGTAGCTCAAGACGCCAAGGAAACACAAAATGAGTGAAAAAACATTCAAAATTCTATACCAAGGAGAAACCGAAGAACGCCTAGATAAAATATTAACCGCCGAACTAGAAGGCTATTCCCGCTCACGCGTACAAAAATTAATAGAAAACGGTAACATCCTAGTTAATGGTTGCCCCATCCAAAAAAAAGGCGAATCCATTCTCCCAGGAGCGGAAATCAGTGTTCACGTGCCCGCTCCGAAAACGAGCAAAATAATCCCCGAAGAAATTGCGCTAGACGTGATCTTTGAAAATGAAGACGTGCTGGTAATTAACAAATCTGCGGGGATGGTCGTTCACCCCGCGGCGGGGCACTCGTCTGGGACGCTGGTTCACGCCGCCCTGGCGCATTCCCCAGAAATAGAAGGCGTGGGCGGCGTCAAACGTCCGGGCGTAGTGCATCGCTTAGACAAAGATACCTCCGGCGTTATCATCATGGCTAAAAACGATAAAAGCCACATCTTCTTGCAAAACCAGTTTCAAGAACGCACCGTAGAAAAAGAGTACCTCGCCCTGGTAGATGGCAAACCACCAACCCCTCAAGGCCGAATAGAAATAGCCATTGGCCGCGACTTCACAAACCGCCAACGCATGGCCCCTGTTTTTCTTAAAGACGGCAAAGAAGCCATTAGCGAATATCACACCATTGAGGAATTTACCAATCACACACTCCTAAAAGTTCGCATCTTCACGGGACGCACTCACCAAATTCGGGTTCACCTAACACATCTAAAATGCCCAGTCGTTGGCGATACTATATATGGACGCAACAACCCCAGCCTGCCTATAGACCGGCAATTTTTGCACGCCGCCCGCCTCGTCATCACCATCCCCGGCGAAACCGAACCCCGCTTATTTGCCTCCCCCCTTCCCCCAGACCTGGCCCAAATTTTAGAAGAACTACACTAAAGAAAAAACATGAAAATAATAGACCTCCGTTCCGACACTGTCACCAAACCCACGCCCGAAATGCGCGAAGCAATGGCAACCGCAAAAGTGGGCGATGACGTTTATAAAGAAGACCCCACCGTAAACAGGCTCGAAGAAATGTCTGCCGCTTTGCTAGGAAAGGAAGCCGGCCTTTTCCTGCCCTCTGGGACAATGGGCAACTTAGCCGCTATCCTGGCCCATTGCGGGCGAGGAGACGAAATTATCCTGGGCAACTTGGCGCACACTTTTTTGTTCGAAGCGGGCGGAATCGCGGCCTTGGGCGGCGTTCACCCTCACACCATCCCCAACCAACCTAATGGCACGTTGCGCCTGGAAGATATTAAAAACGCCATCCGTCCAGACGATGTCCACTTCCCCACCACGCGCCTTATCACCCTAGAAAATACCCATAACCGGTGCGGCGGCACGCCTCTCACGGCAGAATACACCCAACAAGTCGGGGATTTAGCCAAGAAAAAAGGCCTTAAACTGCATTTAGACGGAGCGCGGATATTCAACGCCTCTGCCGCCTTGGGCGTAGAACCCGCTCAATTGTCGGCGCCTGCCGATTCTGTGACCTTTTGCCTCAGTAAAGGCTTAGCCGCTCCGGTTGGCTCGGTGCTGTGTGGGAGCGTGGGATTCATCGCCCGGGCCAGACGAATGCGAAAACAGCTTGGGGGTGGCATGCGTCAGGCTGGGATTATCGCCTCGGCTGGGATTGTCGCTCTGGAAACGGTTCTCCCCCGCCTGGGCGAAGACCACATCCGGGCTAAACTCCTCGCTCAACGCTTATCAAAAATCCCCCAACTTAAATTAGAGCCAGGTACTCCTGCCACAAATATGGTATATTGCACACTGCGCGAAAATGTTTTGCCTGACGCTTCGCAAGTAGCCGAAAAATTACGCGAGTACGGCGTGTTGGTGGGCGCAACAGCCAAACGCCGTTTTCGGCTGGTGACTCATTATTGGGTTGAAGACGCCGACTTAGAGAATATTGGCAAAGCGTTTGAGGCAGTATTCGCGTCTAATATAATTTAGGCGCAAGATATTTAAAAAGTATTATGCCCAGGCAAGTGTTATAATCTCTTTTCTGTTCATATTAATATTTTGGGGCAGGGCTGAGACCTCCGAGGTTTTTGTAGCGCAAACCTCGGAGGTCTTGCCCCCACTTATTGAAAAGATATCAAAATTACAAGGAAAAATAATGTTAGCAACTTATACGCTGAAACAAATTGATAAAATTGCCGAAGAAATTCGGACTCGCGTTTCTATTCAACCTAGAATTTCTATGATATTGGGTTCGGGGTTAGGTACGCTTTCAGAGGCAGTGCAAAACCCTACCGTGATCCCTTACCGTGAATTATCCAATTGGCCGGTTTCAACCGTAGAAGGCCACGCGGGGAATTTGGTGATTGGGCAATTAGAGGGAAAAGACGTATTGATGATGAATGGCCGTATTCATTATTACGAGGGTTATTCTCCACAACAAATTACGCTCCCTATTCGCGTTTTACAACGCCTGGGTATAGAGGTGTTGGTTGTTACCAATGCGGCTGGCGGCATCAATCAATCGTTTGTGCCCGGAAACCCCATGTTGATCACCGATCAAATTAATTTATTGGGAATGGCTGGGCAAAATCCGCTTCGAGGTCCCAACTTAGAAGAATTTGGGGTTCGCTTCCCCGACATGAGCCAGCCCTACGACCGCGAATTAGGCCAGGTAGCCCGAAAAGTGGCGCAAGAGTTAGGAGTCACGCTCTACGAGGGGGTTTACGTTGGTTTAGCAGGGCCTTCCTTTGAATCTCCAGCCGAATTGCGCTTTTTGAGCATCATTGGCGGTGACGCGGTGGGAATGTCTACCACATCTGAAGTGACTGTTGCTCGACATAGCGGTTTGCGTGTGCTAGGTATTTCTGGCATTACAAATAAATGCAGCTTAGATGGAGAGTCTATTACGTCTCATGAAGAAGTGATGGAAACTGGGCAAATACTCACCCCTAAAATGGTTAAGTTACTCAAGGGCATTCTTAATAGAATATAGAGATTTTTATGGATGATGTGCTTGTCTTTTTGAAAGAATATGAGGTTCTTATCTACCTAGCAATGGGGCTGTTCGCGGTATGGCACGTGCGCAAGTTCATTTTAGCGTGGCAAGAGTTACAGGGAGCGGCATTTGGGCTTGAAAAAGAGAGTGCGCAAGGGCGGCTTAATAGCGCGGCAAGTTTTTTGGTACTTGCTCTAATTGCGGGAGTTGTAGAATTCGGGCTGGTTACTATCGCGGCTCCTAACAGCGCTGAAACATCGCCTTTGTTCACCCCCACGCTAGATCTACTGTCTTCCCCGACCGTCACTCTGCTTGCTGCCGCCTCTGCTCCAGAAGAAGCCGAAACGCCTGAACCGATCATCTCGGCAGGGTGCATCCCTGATGAGGTGATGATAACTTTTCCAGAAAACGAAACCACTGTTAGCGGTCTTGTAGAGGTACTGGGAACTGTTAATATCCCTAATTTCGGGTATTATAAATTTGAAATCTCTCAGGCGGGAATGGATAATTGGTTAACAATCCAAGCTAATGATAAAGAAAAAAACGGCGAAGCGTTAGGTACTTGGGATACTGCTCAACTTGAACCGGGAAGCTATAATTTGCGCCTAGTGGTAGTAGATAATGAAGGAAATCAGCGGGTACCTTGTGTTGTCTCGGTTTACGTAGAGGCAGCTATCGAAGAATAGCGGAGACTTTATGCCTCAAATTGAAATTAGGCCTGCTTTTTCTACGGACGTGCCGAAACTTATTAGCCTCGAACACAATTACATCACAAATTATGTTTGGCAAATGACATTGAACACTTCCGAAAATCAAACAGAAATCACCTTTCGCGAAGTGCGCCTTCCCAGGGCGGTGCATGTCACCTATCCGCGCAATCCCGCCGAATTAGCCGATACCTGGACAAAGCGTGACGCTCTTTTATTGGCTGAAAGCGAGCGGGGGCATATTGGTTACATCAGCCTAAAGAGAGACATCACTCCCCGAGGGGCCTGGGTCATGGATTTGGTTGTTGACCGAGACTCTCGTCAAACCGGCGTTGGCAGCGCGTTAATGTTCGCAGCAGAAGAATGGTGTGCAAAACAGGGCATCAATCACTTGACGCTTGAAATGCAATCTAAAAACTATCCTACTATTCAATTCGCTTATAAATTAGGCTTCGAATTTTGCGGATATAACGACCAATATTACCCAAACCAAGATATAGCCTTATTCTTTTCCACATACGTATAAAACTATGTTGATTGGTATTTTACAAACAACGAATCAACTTCTCACCGTTGGAATAGCTATTACAGCTTTTTCGCTATTGCTCTATGCGTTATCATTCAATCTCAAAAATAGGGTAGCGCGTTCTTTCGCGTTCATTATGGGGTGCGTGGTTGTGGTTTTTGTGGGGGAGACAGTCGCAAGCGTGCTGAGTTCTACCGAATGGATAGAGGCGTGGCTGCGAATCCAGTGGGTGGGGCTTGTGTTTTTACCCTCGGCGTACCTGCAAATCTCTGACGCTATCCTCGCCACAACCGGACGTCCCTCGCGCGGTCGCCGAACCTTATTGGTACGACTGACATATATTATCTCAATAGTCTTTCTAGTTGCTATCCCAACTTCTCGCCTTGTAGGCCCATTAGTCGTAGAAGGTGTAGTTACGCCTCACCTAGAGCGCACTCCTCTAACGTGGGTGTTTTCCGCCTATTACCTAATTGGCATGGTTTGGGCCTGGGTCAATTTTTGGCGGGCTTATAAAAGAACAGTAACTAGCTCCAGCAGGCGCAGGATGGGATATCTGATAGGAGGAGCTTTAGCGCCCGCTTTAGGTTCTTATCCCTACTTGCTATTTGGTTCCGTTTTTGCTTATTCACATCGCATTACATTTTGGGTAGCAGCCATCTTAAGCAATATCTTGGTTTCATTTCTAATTATTCTCATGGCTTATTCGGTAGCATTCTTCGGCGTCCCCTGGCCAGACAGGGTCATAAAACGCCGTTTGGTGAAGTGGGTCATGCGCGGGCCAATAACGGCTTCTACTGTGTTGGCGGCGGTGACTATTATGCGCCGAGCCGGAGACGTCTACGCCGATTTCGCTCCCGTGGTGATGGTGGGAACTCTGCTATTGATGCAATACCTAATCACTATACTCGCTCCAGTTTGGGAACGGTTGCTTCTTGGCGGATACCAAGAAAAATTAAGGCTCGTTCAGACATTAGAAGAACGTCTGCTAACCAGAGAGGATTTACGTCAATTGTTAGAAGCGTTGCTC
>Ga0164318_10001297_pt1 | contig 21967 bp, 24 predicted proteins | sample GuaBasSedimGuay9_FD_113734 | JGI IMG/M metagenome (GOLD analysis project Ga0164318, IMG submission 113734) | Subseafloor sediment microbial communities from Guaymas Basin, Gulf of California, Mexico - Guay9, Core 4571-4, 0-3 cm | ecosystem: Environmental > Aquatic > Marine > Hydrothermal vents... | reverse complement strand
ATCCTCAGATAAAAGTTGCTGATAGTGGTCTGGCCTCATTCAGTTGGGGTCTTCTTATGGTAGATGAACTCAGGAGGAAGGATGAGGAGGAGGCATTTAAATTTTACAAAAAATATTTTCGGTATGCTTATTTTCCTCATCCTCATTCTTTTAGAGAATGGAAGGAATTTATGAGGAAGCCCAGAATAAAAAAACATATAAAAGATGCCTGCTATCTTATAGAAAAGCTTAAAGAAGAGGTAGATATTTTTAATTTTCATTATTATGAAGCTCCAGAATTGTTCCCTGTTTTAATCAATTTCATAAAAAAGAAAACAGGCAGAAAGCCTTTGATGTGTAATGAGTTAGGAGTAAGATATCCTTTAGGTATTCCCTTACGCGAAGAAAAAGCCTCTTTTGATTTAATAAAAAAATGTGTAATTGCAAAAACCTCTCGCCTTAAGGCAATAATAATTTTTCCTTACTATAATAATAATCATAACATAGTTGGTTTAGGAGATAAAAATTCTCCTAATGAGGTATTTTATACTTTTAAAACAATTATGAAATTGATGAATTACCCTTTTGATATTTACAGAAATCTATCTACCCAAAAGTTAGAAAGACACCTGTTTATATTCTCTAACTTTTCCTTAGAAATACTCTGGAGTAGAAAGAGTAATGTAGGTTTTAGAAGAGATAAAGACTCTCGGTTTTTTAATTACCAAGGGAGAAAGATAGAGAAAGAGGAGGTGGTAATAAAAGAAGAGCCTATTTTTGTTGTGAAGGAAAGGAGGTAGAATGAAGAAGAAATTAGGCATTTTTTTATCTTTGATACTATTAAATTTTGTTTATGCTAAAACTCCTTTAGAAAATTACGATGAATTTTACGATAAGGATAAGTTTTATGAATTAGCAGGAGAGGATGGGGTTATTAGTGAGGAGGATTGGCTAAAAAATAGAAGTAAAGTGGAAGGTTTATTTGCTCCCGAGACAAGATGGCAGGAGGCTTTAAAATATGATGCTGATGGAGATGGAATGTTAGATTTGGACGAAGCAAAAGCCTATAAAGAAGCAGAGAAAAAATATATAACCAAACACGAAAAGGTTTTTAAACATCTTTATGAAAACCATGGGTGGTTAATGAAACACCCGGAAATTGTTGAAAAATTAGCAAAAAACAGAGACTGGCTTGAGAAACATTCTAAGGTAGTAGAGAAACTTTATGAAAATGAGCAATGGTTAATTAAACATCCTCATATAGCTAAGAAATTATATCAAAATAGGGAATTTCTGGATAAACATCCTGATATCGCTAAAAGAGCTTATAAACACAGGAAACTTTTTAAAAAATATCCTGGGCTTACTAAAAAGGCTTATAAACACAGAAAACTTCTTAAGAAACGCAAAAGAAAGTTGAAAAAGACCTATCAGCATCCTAAGAAAGCAAAAAGGCTCTATAAGAAAAATTTAAATAAAAATAAAAGAGGGCATAAGAAGACTATCGGGCGAGCAATTTATAAAAAAAGAATTCATTAAAAAATTAAAAAAATAAGGTTAGCTATAGCTTAAATTTAAAGAATGAATGTGTAAGATGTATACAATCTTTTCCTAGTTATATCCTAACTGTGCTCCTACAAAAGAATTGACAAAAGAATAGTGGGGAAATTTGGCAAAGAGAACACCGCGAGTAGAATATGTAAAAGGTGTTGTGGAGATAATAATTTTTTTCATCCTACCTACAGAAGCTTCTTTAAAGAAAAATCCTGAGAAAGTAAAGGATTTCAATCGGGTAAATAACTTAAGAGAAGAGATAGAAAGATATTTAGGTGAAGATAATTAAAGGAATTTATAAAAATATTTCTCTTTTTATACCTCCTCATACACGTATTCCCTCTCTGCGAGTTAAAAAGTCTTTATTTGATATGATTAAAGAAAATATAGAAAATAGTATCATTTTAGACCTTTTTGCTGGCTCTGGGTCTTTGGGGATTGAGGCTTTATCTTTGGGGGCAAAAAAGATAGTTTTTGTAGAAATAAGGAAAAAAGCTGTAGAGGTAATAACAAAAAATCTTTCTTTAATTAAAGCGTTATCTAAAGCAGAAATATACCTTAAGGATGTTTTTCGAGCAATTAAGGATTTTTATAGACAAAATCGTAAATTTAATATCATTTTTTTAGACCCTCCTTACTATAAAAATCTTGCTTTTAAAACCTTGCAAACATTAGATGAATATGATATATTAGCTCCTCATGGATTAATTATAAGTTTATTTTTCTATAAAGAAAAGATAAAGAAGGAATTTGTTTATCTTTCTTTAATTAATGAGAAGTTTTACGGAGATACACAGCTTTTAATTTATGGTAAGAAGAGCAATTTATCCAGGAACTTTTGACCCTATAACGAGAGGACATTTAGATATAATTAGAAGAGCAACATCTCTTTTTGATGAAGTTATTGTTGCGGTAACAAAAAATCCTTCAAAAAATACTTTATTTTCTTTCTCTGAAAGGTTAAAGATAGTAAAAGAATCAATAAAAAAATTTAAAAATGTGAAAGCAGAAGGATTTTCAGGATTGGTGGTAGAGTTTGCAAAAAAGAAAAAAGCTTCCTGTATTATAAGGGGCTTGCGTCTTCTAAGTGATTTTGAATATGAGTTTCAGATGGCTCTTACAAATAGAAAAATTTCACCATCTGTAGAGACAATATTTTTAATGGCTCATCAGGATTATTCTTTTTTATCTTCAACTCTTATTAAAGAAATAGCTTTTTTAGGAGCAAGTCTTAAAGATTTTCTTCCACCTCCGGCACTTAAAGCTTTAAAAAAGAAGTTTAAGAAATGAAAATAAGTGTGGAGAGTATAAAAGAAACACCGGTAACTCTTGAGGAGGATATTGATGCTGAAAATTGGGATATGAACAGTTTCGACATTCATTTTGTAGATAAAATTCATCTTAAGTGTAATTTTTCTCGGGCAGGAAAAGAGATTTTAGTAAAGACAGAGGTAAGAACACGTCGTATTATCAGTTGCTCGCGCTGTTTAACTGAGGTGGGACAGGAGGTAATACAAAAATTTGATTTATATTATAATATTGCTCAGTTAGGAGAATATTTAGAGGTAGATGAGGATATTCGTGAGGAAATTCTTTTGAATTTTCCTCTTAAAGTATTGTGTCGCAAAGATTGTAAAGGTTTATGCCCTGGTTGTGGAGCAAATCTGAATTATGAAGAATGCAGATGTAATTTAAAGAAAGGAGTAAAAAATGGCGCATCCTAAACGTCGTCATTCTCATTCCCGTACAAAAAAAAGACAGACTCATTATAAATTGGAAATACCTACTTTGGTAGTTTGCCCTAACTGCAAGAGTTTAAAACCCCCACATCGTGTGTGTCCTTTCTGCGGGTATTATAAAGGAAGATTAATAAGGAAAATGGCGAAGGAAAAGAAGAAAAAAAGATGAAATTCAGAATTGGATTGGATATTTCCGGGGGAGATTTAGCACCAGCTGAGCCTCTTAAAGGAGCATATTTGGCAAAAAAAGAGATAAATTCTGATTTAGTTTTGATAGGAACGAAAGAGGATTTAGAGTTTAGAGAAAAATTAGGATTAGATTTCAATAAAGAAAGATTAGTGGAGGTTGAAGAGAAGATAGGAATGGAGGAACCTCCAGCAGCATCTATCCGCAGAAAGAAAAATTCTTCAATTGTTGTAGGGATTAAGTTGATTAAAAAAGGAAAAATTAATGCCTTTGTATCTTGTGGAAATACAGGAGCAGTAGTTTGCGCAGCAACTTTAAACTTAGGATTGATAAAAGGGATTGAAAGGCCAGGAATTGCTATTTTTCTTCCTACTTTGAAGAACAATATTTCTATTCTTATTGATGCCGGAGCAAATATTGATCCTAAACCTACACATCTGTTTCAATATGGAATAATGGCTTCTCTTTATTATTCATTAGTATTAGGGAAAAAAAATCCTACTGTAGGACTGCTTAATATTGGAGAGGAATCTTCTAAAGGCCCTGATTTTGTAAAAAAGACTTTTTCTCTTTTCTCTTCGTCTTCATTGAATTTTATTGGAAATTTAGAAGCTAAAGATATTTTTTTGGGAAGATGTGATTGTATTATTTGTGACGGATTTGTGGGTAATGTAGCATTAAAAATTTCTGAGGGGTTTGCCGAGGCTGTGGGTAAGTTTTTGTTAGATAGCATAAAAAGTGATTTCTTAGGGAGGATGAGTCTTTTCTTCGTGCGCAGAAGTCTTAAAAGATTTAAAAAAATCACTGATTATGCTGAATATGGAGGAGCTCCTCTTTTAGGAGTAGATGGAACAATAATCATCGGGCATGGTCGTTCTTCTGCTTACGCAGTCAAAAATGCAATTAAAGTAGCAGAAAAAGAATTAATGCGTCATCTTAATGAGGAGATAAAAAGGAGGCTTGATGAATTCAGCAAAAATAATAGGATTGGGAAAATGTTTACCTGATAAGGTTCTTACTAATTTTGATTTAGAAAAAATGGTGGATACCTCTGATGAGTGGATAACTACGCGTACAGGAATAAAGACAAGATATATTGTAGAGAAAAATACTCCTGCCTCTTTTCTGGCCAAAAAAGCATCCTTAGTTGCATTAAGAAGGGCGCAGATTAAACCTAAGGATATAGAATTAATTATTGTAGCTACAATTACACCTGACTGTCAATTTCCTTCAACTGCCTGTTTCTTGCAATATGAACTTAAAGCTTATAAAGCTGCCTGTTTTGATATCTCTGGTGCCTGTGCGGGATTTGTATATGCCTTAGTTTGCGCCTGGAACTTTTTAAAAACTGGCTTTTATAAAAATGCATTAGTTGTAGGAAGTGAGATTTTAAGTTCAATTACTGATTGGCAGGATCGTTCTACCTGTGTTTTATTTGGTGATGGAGCAGGAGCAGCAGTTTTAGTTCCTTCAAAAAAAGAAGGTATTATGAGTGCGTATCTGGGAGCAGATGGTTCGCAGGCAGATTTATTGATTCTTCCTGCAGGAGGCTCGCGTGCTCCTGCAACCTATGATACTGTAAAAAAAAGGCTTCATTATATTAAAATGAAAGGAAATGAACTTTTTAGAATTGCGGTAAGAGTAATGGTAGAATCAGCAGAGAAGGCTTTAGAAAAAGCGGGTCTTTCTTCACAAGATGTATCTTATTTAATTCCTCATCAGGCAAATAAAAGAATTATTGATGCAGTAGCAAAAAGATTAGGAATTCCTCAGGAAAAGGTTTATGTAAATATTGAACGTTATGGAAATATGTCTTCTGCCTCAACGGCAGTCGCTTTATGTGAGGCGTGGGAAGAAAAAAGAATTAAAAAGGATGATATTATTGTACTTGACGCTTTTGGTGGAGGATTAGTCTGGGGTAGTTGTGTGATAAGATGGAGAGAGTAAAAAAAGCAATTGTTTTTCCTGGGCAGGGTTCTCAATATGTAGGAATGGGGTATGACTTTTTTAAAGAATTTCCTCAAGCAAAGAAAATTTTTCTTGAGGCAGATGAAATTTTAGGATTTAGTATTTCTTCTTTCTGCTTTTCAGGACCGGAAGAAAAGCTTAAGGAGACGGAAATTCAACAGTTAGCAATTGTTATTACTTCTATAGCAATTTTTGAGGTTGTTAAAGAGAAATTCAAAGATATAGAAAATTTTTCTTATTTTTCTGGACTTAGTTTGGGAGAATATACTGCTTTATATGCCAGTGGTGTTTTAAATTTTAAAGATACACTTATTTTAGTTAAAGAAAGAGCTAAAGCAATGCAGAAAGCCTCAGAGATTAATCCTTCCTCAATGCTGGCTATAATTGGGGTTAAAGAGGAAGATTTAAAGAAGGAGGATAATAGTGATTTTTATATCTCTAATTTAAATTCTCCTCAACAGGTAGTAATTTCTGTAAGTAAAGATAAAAAAGAAGAGGTAAGAAAAAAAATGCAGGAGAAAGGGAGAAAAGTAGTAGAACTTAAAGTTTCAGGTGGATTTCATTCTCCTTTTATGGAGCCAGCAAAAAAAGATTTGGAAAAGATTATAGAAAAACTTACATTTAAACAGGCTCATCCTCCTATAGTAAGTAATTTTTTAGCAAAACCTGTAAAAGAACCTTTTTTGATTAAGGAGTCTCTTTTAAATCAGCTGACACATCCGGTGCTTTGGCAGAGGTGTATAGAATTTATGGTGGAAGAAGGGGTAAAAGTCTTTTTTGAAGTAGGTCCTTCTCGTATTTTGCGAGGTTTAATAAAAAAGATAAATCCTCAGATAAAGGTGGTAAATATTGAAAAGGTTAAAGATTTAGAAGGAGGAGGAAATGAATTTGGATTTTAAAGACAAAGTAGTAATTGTTACCGGAGGTGCACAAGGGATTGGAAAATCAATTTCTGAAGAATTTGCCAAAAGGAAAGCCAAAGTGGTTATTTTTGATGTTAAAAAAGAAGTGTTGACTGAAACCCAAAAAGAGCTTTCCTCTTATTCTTTGGTAGATTCTTTTTTAGTTGATGTAACAGATTTTTCCCAAGTAGAAGATGCAGTAAAGAAAGTTATTGACAAACATTCACGAGTTGATATATTAGTTAACAATGCAGGAATTACAAAAGACAATATTATTTTGCGATTATCAGAGGAAGAGTGGGATAAAGTATTAGCAGTAAATTTAAAAGGAGCATTTAACTGCACAAAAGCAGTGATTAAATTTATGATAAAGCAGAAGGAAGGAGCAATAATTAATATGTCTTCTATAATTGGATTAAGAGGAAATATTGGACAAGCAAATTATGCTGCATCCAAAGCTGGTTTAATCGCCTTTACTAAAAGTGTAGCTCGTGAGATAGGTTCAAGAAATATTCGTATTAATGCAATTGCTCCCGGATTCATAATGACAAAGATGACGGAAAATTTACCTGAGAAAATTAAAAATAAAATGTTGGAAGATATTGCTTTAAAAAGATTTGGAAAACCTCAAGAAATAGCAGGAGTAGTTTTATTTTTGGCCTCCTCGTTAGCAAGTTATATTACCGGACAAGTTTTTGTAGTTGATGGGGGATTAGTATAAAAAAAGGAGGTTGGAGAATGAATAACATTGAGGAAAAAGTAAAAGAGATAATTGCAGAGCAGTTGGGGGTAAAAAAAGAAGAGATAAGACCAGAAAGTTCTTTTGTTGATGATTTAGGAGCAGATTCCTTAGATACAGTTGAAATTGTTATGGCATTGGAGGAAGAGTTTGGAATAGAAATACCTGATGAGGACGCAGAAAAGATTACCACGGTTGGTGAAGCAATACAATATATTGAGAATAAAGTAAAGGAGAAAGAAAGTTAAAAAGTTCTTTGAAAAATGAGACGAGTGGTAGTTACCGGATGTGGGGTTATTTCTCCGATAGGAAGTGGTAAGACTTCTTTTTGGGAAAGTCTTATCAAGGGAAGAAGTGGAATTGTAAGAATTTCTCAGTTTGATGCTTCGGGATTCGATTCTCAAATTGCTGGAGAGGTAAAGGATTTTGATCCCTCCCCCTTTTTTTCTCCTAAAGAATTAAGAAGAACTCCTCGTTTTGTCCAATTTGCTATCGCCTCTACTCTTCAAGCATTAAATGATAGTTCTCTTAAGATAGAAAGTGTAGATCCTTATCGAGTAGGAATAATTATTGGTTCAGGAATCGGCAGTCTTCAGGCTATAGAAAGAGAGCACAAAGTTCTTCTTAAAAGAGGTCCTTCTCGTGTCTCTCCTTTTCTTATTCCTATGCTTATCACTAATGAAGCGGCCGGATGCGTGGCAATTCGTTTTAATATTAAAGGAATAAATTTCTGCACGGTTACTGCCTGTGCCTCAGGAGCACATGCAATTGGTGAGGCGTACAGAGCAATTAAGGAAGATAGAGCTGATGTAATGATCTGTGGAGGGACTGAGGCCTGTATTACTCCTTTAGGAGTTGCTGGTTTCTGCAGCCTGAAAGCTTTATCTACAAGAAATGAAGAACCAGAACGCGCTTCCCGTCCTTTTGATAGAGAAAGAGACGGTTTTGTTATTGCCGAAGGTTGTGGAATAGTAATTTTGGAAGAGTTAAATTTTGCTCTGAAAAGAGGAGCTCCTATTTATGCGGAAGTAGCCGGTTATGCTGCTACTTGCGATGCTTACCATATTACCGCTCCCTCACCCAATGCAGAAGCTCCGGCAAAAGCAATGGAGTTGGCAGCGAAGGAGGCAAATATTTCTTTAGAAGACCCCATTTATATTAATGCTCACGGGACATCCACTCCTTTAAATGACAAGGTTGAAACGGAAGCAATAAAGAAGGCTTTTGGTAATTATGCAAAAAAATTATGGATAAGTTCTACAAAGTCCATGACGGGGCATACTTTGGGAGCTGCGGGAGCAATTGAGTTTATTATAATTTGTTTAGCTTTAAAGAATAAAATTATACCTCCTACAATAAACTATGAGAATCCAGATCCAGAATGTGATTTAAATTATACCCCTAATCAAGCAAAAGAGGTAAGCATAAAAGCAGCTTTATCAAATTCCTTAGGGTTTGGTGGACACAACGCAGCATTAGCAATTAAGCCTTTAGAGTAATTCCTGTTACCAGTGGGTTTAACTTTAATAGAAAAAATTTTACTTTCCCATACAGAGAAAAAAAAATTAGAAAGTTTTATATATGCTAAAGTAGATTTCTGTTTCGGTAATGATGTTACTGCTCCTTTAGCAGTAAAGATTTTTAAAGAGGCTGGATTTTCTTCAGTATTTAATCCTAAAAAAATCGCTTTTGTCTGTGATCATTTTCTACCCGCTAAAGATATAAAATCAGCAAATAATGTGAAGATACTAAAAGAATTTGCTCAAAAATTTAAAGTAAATTTTTATGATATAAATCAATCAGGGATAGAGCATGTCTTTTTGGTAGAGAAAGGATTTATAAAACCGGGAAGTTTAAGTGTTGGAGCAGACTCTCATACATCTACTTTGGGAGCTTTAGGATGCGCTGCTTTTGGCGTGGGTTCAACTGATTTAGCCTGTGCTATGTATGAGGGAAGAGTCTGGTTGAAAGCACCAAAAGTGATTAAATTTATCTATAAGGGGAAAAGAAATAAATGGGTTAGGGCAAAAGACTTAATTTTATATACTATTGGAAAGATTGGAGTTGATGGAGCATTGTATAAAGTGATGGAATTTCATGATAAGATGGTGAATAAGTTAACGGTAGAGGAAAGATTTACGATTTGTAATATGGCAGTTGAGGCAGGAGCAAAAACAGGAATTTTTGAGCCGGATGAGAAAACTTTGAAATATTTAGAAAGATTTAAAAGATTTAAGGTAGATTTGAGAAAATTAAAATCGGATAAAGATGCCCAGTATGGTGATATTATAGAGATAGATGTAAGTAAGTTAGAACCTCAGGTAGCCCTGCCTTATCTTCCTCAAAATGTAAAATCTGTCAAGGAATTAAGAAATGTGAAAATTAATCAGGTATTTATTGGCTCCTGCACAAATGGTCGACTTTCTGATTTGGAAGATGCCGCCAAAATCTTGCGGGGTAAAAAAGTAAAAAAAGGTATTCGAGCAATATTAATTCCGGCTACTCCTTTAATTTATAAACAGGCTCTCCGAAAAGGAATTATTAAAGTTTTTCTTGAAGCTGGTTTTGTGATTTGTCCTCCTAACTGCGGTCCCTGTTTAGGAGGGCATTTCGGAGTTTTAGACAAGCATGAGGTGGCTTTGGCAACGACAAACAGGAATTTTATAGGAAGAATGGGACATCCAGAAAGTAAAGTTTATCTTTGCTCACCTCCTGTTGCTGCTGCTTCAGCAATCAAAGGAAGAATAACTCATCCAGGTGAAGTTTTATGATTTTTAAAGGAGAAGTTCATAAATTTGGTGATAATATTAATACTGATGATATAATTGCAGCAAAATATTTAAATTCTCAAGATCCTGATTATTTAGGAAAGCACTGTATGGAGAATATAGACGTGCAATTTTCTAAAAAAGTAAAAAAAGGAGATATTATTGTTGCCGGGAAAAACTTTGGTTGTGGATCAAGTAGAGAACATGCTCCTTTAGCGATTAAAGGTTGCGGGATATCAGTTGTAATTGCCAAAAGTTTTGCCCGTATCTTTTATCGTAATGCAATCAATACAGGACTTCCCATTTTTATTTTGGAAGAAACCGATAGAATAGAGGAAGGAGATTATTTAAAAGTAGATTTATCGCAAGGTAAAGTATTTAATCTTTCCAAAAATGAAGAATACAATTGTGAACCTTTTCCTTCATTTATGCAGGAAATTATTAAAAGAGGAGGATTAATTAACTGGATTAAGGAAAGGAGAAAATGAAAAGATATAAAATTGCTGTAATCCCTGGAGATGGAACAGGACCTGAGGTAATCAGAGAAGGGCTTAAAGTTTTAGAGGCAGCTTCAGAAAAATTCAATTTTTCTTATGAGAAAGTTATTTATGATTTAGGAGCAGAGCGTTATTTAAAGACAGGAGAGGTTTTGCCTGAATCAGTTTTAAAAGAGTTAGCTGGTTTTGATGCTATTTATCTGGGGGCAATAGGAGACCCGCGAGTAAAACCAGGAATTTTGGAGAAGGGTATTCTTTTAAAATTAAGGTTTCACTTTGATCAATATATAAATTTAAGACCGGTTGTTCTTTATGATGCCAGATTCTGTCCTTTAAAGGATAAAAAAGAAGAGGATATAGATTTTGTAGTGGTAAGAGAAAATACAGAAGGTCTTTATTGTGGAACAGGAGGATTTTTGAAAAAAGATACATCCGATGAGGTAGCGATTCAGGAAAGTATTAATACTTATAAAGGTGTGGAGCGTGTGGTAAGATTTGCTTTTGAATATGCACGAAAAAGAAATAAAAAGAAAAAAGTAACCTTATGTGGGAAAACAAATGTTTTAACTTATGCTTTTGATTTATGGGAAAGGGTTTTTTATAAAGTAGGTAAAGAGTATTCGGATATTGAGAAAGACTATACCCATGTTGATGCTACCTGTATGTGGATGGTGAAAAATCCTCAAATATTTGATGTGATTGTGACGGATAATATGTTCGGGGACATTATTACTGATTTGGGAGCAATAATTCAGGGAGGAATGGGAATTGCTGCAGGTGCAAATATTAATCCAGAAGGCATATCTATGTTTGAACCGATTGGAGGGAGTGCTCCCAAATATACAGGGAAGAATGTGATTAATCCTTTAGCTGCAATTTGTGCTCTTTCTTTAATGCTTGATTTTTTAGGAGAAAAAGAAGCCTCTTTACAGGTTGAGGAAGCAGTCAAAAGAGTGGTAAGAGAGAAATTGAAGAGTTTATCGGCAGGGAAGATGGGATATACAACTCAAGAGGTAGGGGATTTAGTAGTAAAGATGTTGTAGGAGAAGAGGAAAAGGAGGATTTGATGAAGGTTTTAAAGATTTCTCAAGAGGAAATAAAAGAATATGAAAAATTTAAAATTTATTCAGAATTAGTTTATTTAGAGGAGAAAATTAAGTTTTTTGAAAAAAAATATAAGATGTCTTTTAAAAATTTTGAGAAAAAAATGAAGAAGCAGAGAAGAGAAAAATTTTTATGGTGGGATGACTATTTAGAATGGAAAGCATACGAAACTAAAGAAAAAGAATTAAAAAATAAAATTAAAGAAATAGATGCTGTACAAAATATTAAAATTACTTAAAAAGAAAAAATTCGTAAAGGATTATTCTTTATTAGATTTTAAACAAGGAGAAGCATTTTATTATATTAAAATGAAAGTGATATTTTCTGACAAAAGTATACTTTTTATAAGAGAATACATGGATAGGGAAGAGTTTCTTTACTCTTATCATTGGCAAGATAAAGAAGGGAAGTTACTTTATAGATGGGATAATGCTCCATATCATAAAGAGATTGAGACCTTTCCTTATCACTTGCATTATAAAAATAAAATAAAAGAAAGTAAACCCGTAAGTATAGAGGAAGTGTTAGAATTTATAGAGAAAACTATAGGAAAGAATAATGAAAAAATTTAATGTTGCTGTAATTGGGGTAGGTGCGGTAGGGGTTGAGATTTTGCGGATTTTGAAAGAGAGAAATTTTCCTGTTGATAATTTAAAAGTTTTTGCTCGCTCTTCCCGAACTATAGAAGTTGATGGAGAGAAATATCAGGTAGAAGCAATAAATAAGGAGAATTTTTCCCATATTGATATTGCTCTTTTTGCCGGAACAGAAGGTGAGAAAGGTGCCTCTTGTTTATATGCTCACAAATTTATTAAAAATGGTGCGGTAGTGATAGATAATGGTTCTGATTTTCGTCTTAAAGAAGGTGTGCCTTTGGTTGTTCCTGAGGTAAACCGGGAGAAAATTTTTACTCATAAAGGATTAATCGCCAATCCTAATTGCACAACTATTCAGATGATTGTCAGTTTAGCCGGAATTTATAAAGAGGTAGGATTAAAAAGGATAATTTTGACCAGTTTCCAGGCAACCTCTGGAGCAGGAAAAAAAGCAACCCTAAGCTTGTGGGAGGAAAGTAAAAGAATTGTAGAGAAAAATAAAGATAAAGAGTTTGATGAAATAGATAAAAAATTAAAAGAAGCATTTCCTGTTTTCGGGTATCAGATCGCTTTTAATGTTATTCCCCAAATTGGTTCTTTTAAAGAGGAAAATTATACAACTGAGGAGTGGAAAGTAGTAAAAGAGACACATAAGATTTTAGAAGATTTCTCAATTAAGATTTCGGCTACCTGCGTAAGAGTTCCTACCTTTACTTCTCATTGTGAAGCAATTTATTTTGAGACATTCAAAGATATAGATTTGGAAGGGATTAAAGAGATTTTATATAAATCTGAAGGAGTAAAGTTTTTAGAAGATGGGTATCCTCTTCCTTTAGATGTGGAGGGAACAGATTTAGTTTATGTTTCTCGTCTGAGAAAAGATATATTTAATAAGAATTGTTTCTGGCTCTGGTCGGTGGCGGATAACTTAAGAAAAGGCGCCGCTTTAAATGCGGTTCAAATTGCTGAAGAACTCATTTTTTCTCTATAACAAAATTCTGTTCTCGTTTTAGAAGGGGATAGAATAAAAAAGGTAAATATTCTGTTAATTCTAATTTTTATTTTTTATCTTGGAAATTTTTTATTCCTTCCCTCTCCTATGGAAATATATAAAGAATTGAGGGTGAAAAAGTGGATATTGGAGATAATTATTGCAAACCTTCTGATTACTCTTTTGAAGAAGTAGGTTGTTTTTCTAAAAGTTTAGGATAAAATAAACTTGGATGAAATGGAAAGAGAGTATTTTTTTCCTTTTTAATTTTTTCCCTTTCCGTTTATTCTCTATTATTTTTGGTTTTTTAATTCTTATATTTTTAAGGATAAAATCAGGATTTTTTGAGCTTTCCTTAGGATACCTTTATATAATTCTTATTTCTTTGGCTGGTTTCTGGTTTGGAATAAAAGGAGGATTAATTTCTGCATTTTGTGCTTCTTTAATATTTCTCTTTGAGGTTAATATTTCTAAATACTGGGCATTTCGTGATTTAGCATTAAGAGGTATGTTTTTTCGTTTTTTTGTCTATTTTATTACTGGTTTAGGATTAGGGTATTTATCTAATTTGGAGAGAAAACTTAAAGAAAGTCTTAAGAATTTGGCGTATTATGACGAACTTACCGGATGTGTTAACTTTCGCTGGACGATGAGAATTTTGGAAAGAGAATTCAGACGCGCTCAGCGTTATAAAAAAGAACTCAGTATTATTATGGTAGATATTGACCATTTTAAAAAGATAAATGATACTTATGGACATCTTGCAGGAAATGTAATTCTTAAAGAATTTGCTTGTGTTTTGCGGGAAAACGTAAGAAACATAGATGTGGTGGGTAGATATGGAGGAGAAGAGTTTTTAATTATTTTACCTGAAATAGGACCAAATCAGGCACAAATAGTTGGCGAGAGAATTAAAGAAAAATTATCTAAAAAAGAGATTAAAACCCATCAAAAGGATATTAAGATAAAATTCAGTGCCGGCATTGCCAGCTTTCCTTATAATGCTACCTCTATCGGTGAACTTATAACTGTGGCAGATAATGCTTTATACCGGGCAAAGAAAGCAGGAAGAGATAGAATATTTTGGGAAAGACGCCGTTGGATAAGATTCACACCTGTTTCTTTAAAAATAAAATTGATGGATAAAGAAGCGAAAGTGGTAAATATTTCAAAAAAAGGTGCGTTATTGCTTTTTCCTGAAGGGTTAAAAGAAAAAGAAGTAATCTGTTATATTCAATTAGAAGATAAAGAAATAAAGAAAATTGCCTGTCAGGTTATTCATCAAAGTAAAAAAGAGGAAGTTTATCAGATAGGAGTATATTTTGCGAAGGATTTTCTTGATTTGAATATTTGACAGAAAAATAAATAATGTTAAGATATTTTCTTAAAAAATGAGAGTAGCCAAAATATTTGTGGACTTATAGGAAATATACCTTTTTTTCAGTGTAAGGGATTGTGTAATCTTAGCAGGAATTACTACTTTTTATGGAGGATAGAACTAAATTAGCTGAAAGAATAAAAGAGTTAAAAAAGAAAAAGAAAACAATAATTCTTGCCCATAATTACCAGATTCCTGAAATTCAGGATTTAGCTGATTTTGTAGGAGATTCTTTAGAATTAGCCAGAGTCTCAAAAAGCTTAGAACAAAATTTAGTTGTTTTCTGTGGAGTGAGATTTATGGCTGAGACTACTAAAATTCTTTCTCCTGAAAAAAAAGTTCTTCTTCCTTCTGATTCTGCCGGATGTCCTTTAGCAGAGATGATAAAAGAGAAAGATATTCTTTTTTTAAAAGAGAAATATCCAGATGCCTGGGTTGTAAGTTATGTTAATTCTTCAGCAAAAATTAAAGCTTTATCTGATGTTTGTTGCACTTCAGCAAATGCGGTTAAAGTTGTAAAAAATATTCCTGCAAAGAGAGTAATCTTTGTTCCTGATAGGAATTTGGGATGGTGGGTTAAGAAAAATATTTCTGATAAAGAGATTATTTTGACCCAAGGTTATTGTTATGTGCATCAAGGGTTTTCTTTAGAAGATTTAGAAAGAGTAAAAACTCTTTATCCGGATGCGGAAGTTTTAGTGCATCCGGAAGCACCTCCAGAGTTACTTGAGAGAGCTGATTTTGTCCTCTCTACCTCAGGGATGCTTAAACGTGCAAAATACTCTTTAAATAATAAATTTATTATCGGAACTGAGGAAGGACTTATTTATCGGCTTAAGAAAGAGAATCCTTATAAAGAATTTTATTCCTTAGGAATACCTCGTATCTGTCAGGATATGAAAAAGATTACTTTAGAAAGTCTTTTTGATAGTTTAAAAAATGAAGTTTTTGAGATAATTCTTAAAAAGGAAATAATTAATAAAGCAAAAAAAGCATTAGAGAGAATGTTTGAGTATATTTAAATAAAATGTAATACCAGTGAGAAAAAATTTCTTTATATAGATTAATTAAGTAAAGGGGATGGTATGCAAAAAGAAAGAATTCTTATTATAGATGGAGATGATTATGTAAGGCATACTTTGGAGCAATATTTAGAGAATGATTATTTAGTTTATACCGCTGCCTCTTTTTATGAAGCTTTAGAAATTTTTAAAGAAATTCCTCTTGATATAGTAATTACCGAGATTGATACACCAGAAGTTAAAGGAATAGAGATTTTGCGTAAGTTTAAGGAAACAAGAAGTGATATTTCAATCATCGTTGCTGCTACTTACGATTCAATTCCTTTAGCAGTGGAAGCTATGAAGGAAGGGGCTTACGATTATGTTACTAAGCCTTTTAATTTTGATGAACTAAAATTAGCTATTCTACATGCTTTAGAAAGACAGCGTCTAATAGCAGAGGTAAAAAAAAGAGGATTACCTCAAGGATTAGGTATTTTAGATGAAGCTACAGGGGTTTATAATTGTAAATATTTTGACGAGATATTAAAAAGAGAAGTGGAAAGAGTCTCGCGTTACCCTCAAAAGTTTTCTCTTTTAATAATTGATGTTGATGATTTCAGCAAACATAAAGATAGATGGGGAGAAAAAGTTAATTTTATTTTAAAAAAAATAGCCAAAATTCTTCTTACAAAAACAAGAAGAACAGATTTACCTGCTTATCTTAAAGAAGATAGATTTGCATTAATTACTCCTCATACAGATAAAAAAGGGGTATCAGTAGTAGCAGCTAGAATTATTGACTTAGTTGCTAATGAGGAGTTTGTTTTAGAAAATAAAGAAGCAAAAGTAACCGTAAGTATTGGAGCAGCTACCTTTGATGACGATGCTAATTCTGCTCAAGAATTAATTAAAAAGGCGGAAAAGGTCTTGGAAGAGGCAAAAAAATTAGGCAAAAGTAGATTGTGTCTATTTGGAGAAAAAGTTTAAGTTTGAAAAATGTAACCGGTAAGATAAAATATTTCTTATGTATCTGGGAATAGACTGGGGAGGTACATTTATTAAGATTGGGTTGGTAAAAAGAAGAAAAATAGTAAAAAAGATAGTATTTTCCTCACAGCAACTTCTTAAAAAAGAAGTATTTTTAAAAGAATTAGATGAACTTAAAAAAAGGATTTCTTTTAATTTTAAAGCAGTAGGGATAGGAGCTCCAGGAATAGTAGATATAGAGAAAGGTTTTATCTATTATCTTCCCAATGTGAAAGGATGGGAGGGTTTTCCTTTAAAAGAGAAGCTGGAGGAGATTTTTAAATTACCTGTATTTGTGGATAATGATGCTAATTTATTTGGATTGGGAGAGTTAAAAGCGGGAGTAGCTAAAGGAAAAAAGAGGGTGATTTTTCTAACCTTAGGAACAGGTGTAGGTAGTTCTATTGGCTGGAATGGAGAGATTTTAAGAGGTAAGATGAGTGCTTTTGAATTAGGTCATGTTCCTATGACTTTAAAAGGAAGAAAATGTAGTTGTGGTTCATCTGGTTGTATTGAAAGTTTTGTTGGGGCAAAATTTATCCAGAAAAAATATTATCGTTTAAAAAGAGAAAAGATTGAAGTTAAAGAAATTTATATGCGAGCCAAAAATAATGAGAAAGAGGCTCTTTTAGCCTGGCAAGATTTTGGCTATTATCTGGGAAGATTTTTATCAGGAATGATTAATATTTTTAATCCTGAAATGGTGGTTTTGGGAGGAGGGATATCAGGAGCTTTTTCTGTGTTTAAAAAACCACTTTTTGTAACAATAAAAAAATATACTATGTGGCCAAATCTTAAAGGATTAGAGATAAAAAAAGCAAAACTTAAAGATAGTGCAGTTATTGGTGCTTCTATTTTGGCAGAAGAAAATTTAAGAAAGGAGTAAAAATGAAGATTTTTATTGATACGGCAAATTTAGAAGAGATAAAAAAAGCTAATTCTTATGGAGTTTTAGACGGAGTAACCACAAACCCTACACTTTTAGCAAGAGAAAAAAAGGAACCACGCAAACAACTGGAAGAGATTTGTAAAATTGTTGATGGTCCGGTAAGTGCTGAGGTTATATCTTTAGATGCTGAAGGGATGGTGAAGGAGGCGAGGGAATTAGTAAAAATTTCTTCTAAAATTGTAATTAAAATTCCTTCAACGATAGAGGGACTTAAAGCAACAAAGATATTATCCTCAGAAGGAATTAAGACAAATCTTACACTGTGCTTTTCTCCGTCTCAAGCACTTCTGGTAGCTAAAGCAGGGGCAACTTTTGTCTCTCCTTTTGTGGGAAGACTTGATGATATTTCTTGGGAAGGGATGAACTTGGCAAAGGATATAAGAGTGATTTATGATAATTATAATATCTCTACAAAAATTTTAGTTGCTTCAATTCGTCATCCTATCCATTTTTTGGAGGCAATGCGAATTGGTGCAGATTGTGCGACTTTACCTTTTTATGTAATCGAGAAACTTATGCAACATCCTTTAACAGATAAAGGGATAGAAAGATTCTTAAAAGATTGGCGGAGTTTAAAAGAAAGTATTGGTAAGTGAAAAGGGATAATCTTTGTTTTTTATCTTTTATTTTCTTTATCTTGTTTCCCCTCCTTTATAGCTATCCTCAGGAGAGAAAAATTAGCTTTCCTGTAGTGATTGATGCGGAAAAAGTAAATTTTCTCCAAGAAGAAAAGAAAGTAATTGCACAAAATAATGTAAAAATAAAGTATGAAGATATTAAAATTATCTGTGATAAGGCTATTTACGATGCCGAAAATAACAGAGCATATCTGGAAGGAAATATAAAAATAACTTCTCCTAAGGGTGAGGTTTTTGCTTCCTGTGCTGATTATGATTTTGATAAAAAACAGGCAGAGATGAGAAAGATACGGATAGAATCCCCTCCTTTTTATGGAGGAGCAAAAAAAGCTGAAAAAATGAAGGAAAAGTATATTCTTAAAAAAGGTTATATTACTACCTGTAATTTAAAAAATCCTCATTACCGGCTGGAGGCAAAAAGAATTATAATTTATCCTAAGGAAAAGATAAAAGCTAAATCAGTAGTGCTTTTTATAGGAAAAATTCCTGTTTTTTACTTTCCCTATTATGTTCAGTCTTTAAAAGAAAAATCATTTCCCTTTCAAATCTCGGGAGGAAAAAGTAAAGACTGGGGATATTATCTGCTTACACGTTTCCGTTACCATTTTTCTCAAAATAATAAAGGAAAGTTGATTTTTGACGAGTATGAGGAAAGAGGAGAAGGTTTTGGTTTAATTCATTCTTTAAAAAATAGTTTTGGTGAAGCACTCCTTAAGCTTTATTACATAGAGGATGAATTTTATAAAAAAGATAAATTGCCCTCCTATGTTCCTTATCATCGTTATAGTGGAGAATTTTCTTATAATTTCAGAAAAGATAATTTATCTTTAATTGCAGAGTTTAACAAATTCTCTGACAAAGATTTTAAAAAAGATTTCTTTTATCGGGAATATGAGAAAAACCCTCATCCGCTCTCTTACTTACTTTTTGATTATTATCTAAACAATGGTTCTTTTTCTTTATTAGTTCAGAAAAGAACCAATCGTTTTTTTGAGGAAACAGAGTATTTGCCTAAGATTGAATATAATTTTTATAAACAAAGAATTTCAAATAGTTTCCCTTTATATTTTCAATCAAAAACCAGTTTTTCTAATCTCACTAAAAAAAGAGCAGATTCTTCTTCTGATGATGATAGCTTAAGATTTTATACACAGAATATTTTCAGTTTATCTTCTGCTATAAAATGGTTAAGAATTAATCCTTATGTAGGAGGCGATTTTACTTACTATTCAAAAAATATCTACCTTGAGGATACAGAAAGAGTTACTTTCAGAGGTGGGGTTGATTTAAGCACTAAACTCTATAAAATTTTTGATACTGATTTTGATATTTGGGGAGAAAAAATCTCTAAAATGCGACATACAATTACCCCTATTTTAAAATATGAATATATCCATCCTCCCACAGTCTCCTCATCCCACCTTTTTCAATTTGATGGAATTGACAGTGTATCTGGTAAGGATTCTTTATATTTTACCTTGGAAAATATAGTAGAGGCAAAAAATGATAAAAGAAAATGGACATTTTTATATTTTTCCCCAACTGTAGAGTATAAAATAAAAGAGGAAAATAAAGGCTCTCATTTTGATAATCTTAAGATAGACTTGGAGATTTATCCTAAAAAGAACCTATCCTTAGATTCAGATTTCTTTTATGATTTCAATAGTCGTGCTTTTAAAGAAGCAAACGTTGATTTAGGTATAATAGGTAATCGCTATAGAATATTTTTTGGACATCGCTATGCAAAGAAAGAAAGCTCTCAATCAACACTTTCTTTCTATTATAAAATAAATCCTAAATGGGAGTTCAAGAATTACTTACGTTACGAGTTTAAAGAAGGTCGCTTCAGGGAACAGCAGTATATTTTAAGAAGAGATTTACATTGCTGGCTTATGGATATAGGTTTGGATGTAGATAAAGAGAAAAATTTAACTTTCTGGATAGTTTTTAGAATAAAGGCTTTTCCTAAAATTCATTTTGGTTTGGAGCATACTTATCATGGGGCAAGAAAAACATATTAAGAAAAGTTATAAAATTTGCGTAATTGGCTGTGGTCATGTAGGATTGGTTACTGCAGCCTGTTTGTCTGAATTAGGGCATAAAGTTTTTGGTGTAGATAGTAATAAAGAAAAGATTAAAAATTTAAATAAACTTAAAATTCCTTTTTATGAGCCGCAACTTGAAGAATTGGTTAAAAAAAATTTCAAGAAAGGCAGGCTTAAATTTACTACTTCTATATCTGGGGCAGTTAAAGATTCAGAGGTTATATTTATCGCTGTAGGCACACCTTCTAATCCGGATGGATCACCAGATTTAACCGCAATAGAAAAAGTTTCTTGTCAAATTGCTTACAATTTAAATTCTTATAAATTAATTGTAGAAAAGTCTACTGTTCCTGTTCAGACAGGATTTAAAGTGAAAGAAACGATTATGCGTTTTCGTAAAAATAAAGCCTTTTTTGATGTAGCCTCAAATCCTGAATTTTTAAGAGAAGGAAGAGCTGTCTATGATTTCTTTTATCCGGCAAGAATTGTGATTGGTGTAGAGTCAAAAAGGGCAGAAAAAATTTTAAAAGAAATTTATGCACCTTTAAAGACAAAAATTATTGTTACTGATATTAATACTGCCGAGATTATAAAACATGCCTCCAACTCCTTTTTGGCGGCAAAAATATCTTTTATAAATGCTATTTCCAGAATTTGTGACCTTACCGGAGCAGATGTAAAGAAAGTATCAGAGGCAATGGGGTTAGATCCCCGTATAGGTAAAGATTTCTTAAATGCAGGGATTGGCTGGGGAGGAAGTTGTTTCCCTAAGGACTTAGAAGCATTTATTTATATTGCAAAAAAATTAGGTTATGATTTTAATCTTCTTAAAGAAGTTAAAAGGATAAACCAGGAACAGAGAATTTATTTTGTAGAAAAAATTAAAGAACATCTCTGGATTCTTAAAGATAAAAAGATAGCTGTTTTAGGATTGTCTTTTAAACCCAATACTGATGATTTGAGAGAAGCACCTTCAATAGAGATTATCAATTATCTTTTAGAAGAGAAGGCAAAAGTTGTAGCTTATGATCCTCAAGCAATTGGGGAGGCGAAAAAAGTATTTAAAGGGAAAAAAATAAAATTTGCTCAAAATATATATGAAGCAGCCAAATCTTCAGATTGTTTATGCTTTTTAACTGAATGGGATGAATTTAAAAATATAGATTTTAAAAAAATTAGAAAACTTATGCATCTTCCTTTGATTGCTGATGGAAGAAATATGTTTGAGAGAAAAGATTTAGAAAAATTAGGATTTATTTATATTGGTGTGGGAAGGTGAAGGGAATTTTTAATTCATTAAAAGAAAAAATAGAGAAAAAAGAGGCAAAGATATGTATTATAGGTTTAGGTTATGTGGGACTTCCTCTTGCTTCAGCATTTTTAAAGAAAGGTTTTTTTGTTTATGGATTAGATACAAATGCTTCTCGCATAAGACGCATCAGAAAAGGAATAAGTTATATTGTTAATGTGGATTTTAAGCATTTACTTTCTTTCATAAAAAAAAATAAATTCTTTCCCACCACAAAAAAAGAGGTGCTTTCTTTCTCAGATATAATAATTATCTGCGTTCCTACTCCTTTAAAAAAAGTAAAAATTCCCGATATTTCTTATATTATTCAGGCTGCTTCAACAATAAAAGAACATTTAAAAAAAGGACAATTAATTATTTTGGAAAGCACCTCTTACCCAACAACAACAAAAGATGTGGTTCTTCCTATCCTTAAAAAATCTGGACTGAATGAAGAGGAGTTTTTTTTATGTTTTTCTCCTGAAAGAGTTAATCCCGGTGATAAGAAATTTAAATTAGAAGATATTCCCAAACTTGTGGGAGGAATAAACAAAGAATCTACAGATTTAGCCAAGCTTTTGTATTCACAAATTATAAAAAAAGTATACCCTGTCT
>Ga0164318_10001296_pt1 | contig 21968 bp, 20 predicted proteins | sample GuaBasSedimGuay9_FD_113734 | JGI IMG/M metagenome (GOLD analysis project Ga0164318, IMG submission 113734) | Subseafloor sediment microbial communities from Guaymas Basin, Gulf of California, Mexico - Guay9, Core 4571-4, 0-3 cm | ecosystem: Environmental > Aquatic > Marine > Hydrothermal vents... | reverse complement strand
TTTAAGTGATCGAATAATTTGTGCTGCTTTCAATGTTTATAATATCCTGGGGAGCGGTTTTTTAGAAAAGGTATATGAAAATGCTTTGTGTATAGAATTTGATCGATTGGATATTTCTTATAAACGACAAAAGCCTATTACTGTTTTATTTCGTGAACAGGTAGTAGGGGATTATATTGCTGATATCATTGTTGATCAAAAAATTATTATTGAAATAAAAGCAACGCAAGATATTGCCAATTTTCACAATGCCCAAATATTAAACTATTTAAAAGCCACTAATTACAGATTGGGTTATTTGATTAATTTTGGCAATAAAGGAAAATTATATTTTAAAAGATTTATTAATTAATTCAGTGAAAATCGGTGTTATCGGAGGCTAATTATGAAAACAATTTTACTTACTGGGTCGGCCGGGTTTATTGGATGGAAAACGGCTGAGCTTTTAATTAAGAAAAAATACAAGGTGATTGGTATAGATAATATTAATGATTATTACGATATTAAGCTAAAAAAATATCGCCTCAAGGAACTTAAAGAGAAGAGAAAATTTATTTTTCAAAAAATTGATATAGAAGATAAAAAAGCTCTTAAACAATTGTTTAAAAAATATTCTTTTGATGCGGTGGTAAATTTAGCTGCACGTGCAGGCGTACGTTATAGTATTGAAAACCCTTATGTTTATTTTACTACAAATGTACAGGGAACAGTGAATCTGCTTGAGTTATGTAAAGATTACAAAATAAGGAAATTCATACTTGCATCTACATCATCGTTATATGCCGGTCAAAGAATGCCATTTAAAGAGACATTGGCCGTGAATACACCAATTTCACCTTACGCAGCCAGTAAAAAAGGGGCTGAGGCCGCGTGTTATACATATCATTATCTTTATGATTTAGATGTTACTATAGTGCGTTATTTTACTGTATATGGTCCTGCAGGAAGGCCTGATATGAGTATTTTTAGATTTATAAAATGGATTGACCAAGGCCAACCGATAGAATTATTCGGTGACGGTACTCAAAGCCGCGATTTTACATACGTTGATGATATTGCTCGTGGCTCAGTAGCGGCATTAAAAAAGGTGGGATTTGAAATTATAAATCTTGGCGGTAATAAACCTTATAAACTTAATTATGCCATTAAACTTATTGAAAACTATTTAGGAAAAAAATCCAAGGTTAAACGCCTCCCGTTTCATAAGGCTGATTTAAAAGCTACTTGGGCGGATATAAATAAAGCACGAAAGCTTCTTGGTTGGAAACCTAAAGTGGGATTGGATGAAGGAATCAGACGGACCGTAGATTGGTATTTAGATAATAAAAATTGGCTGAGGCGAGTTAAGCTTTAGTTGCAGGTTGCAAGTTACGGGTTGCGAGTTAAATATATTTGTAAACTCGTAACACGCAACACGCAACTCGTAACAGAAGATTGTTACTAATACTTATGGTACTTAGTGTTAATATTCGTGGCCTTTAGTGTATGGAACAGGATCAATTATGAAAAACATATTAACATTCGACATCGAAGAATATTTTCAGGTAGAAAACTTTAAGCAGGAAATCTCACGGTGTGAGTGGGAAGAGCAGGAATCCCGTGTAAACGTCGGAACTGATATTATCCTAAAAATTCTTTCTGATTATAAGGCAAAAGCAACATTCTTTGTTCTTGGATGGATTGCTGAGAAGCATCCAGAAATTATAAAAAAAATTGCCGGTGAGGGGCATGAGATAGGTTCTCATGGCTATTTACACGAACTTATCTATAAACAAACACGTGATGAATTTAGTGATGATATAAAAAGATCAATAGAAATTTTAGAAAATATTACTGGTGATAAAGTAATTAGTTATAGAGCGCCTAGTTTTTCTATTACGGAAGAATCTTTATGGGCTCTTGATGTTTTGTTAGAGCTCGGGATAAAGTATGATTCATCTATCTTTCCGATTCGGCATCACCGCTATGGTATTCACAATGCAAAACGTTTTCCTTATGTTATACGAAGAAAAGGAGAAAAAATACTTACTGAGTTTCCAATTTCGACTATTAGTGTTATGGGTAAACGTATTCCGTTTTCAGGAGGTGGATACTTTAGGATATTGTCTGCTTGTGTGTCAACTAATATGGCAAAACGATTAAATAAACAGGGATACCCCTTGATTATGTACCATCATCCGTGGGAATTTGATATTAATCAGCCCAAGATAAATGCGGACATATTAAGTAAATTTCGTCATTATTATAATATTCGTATAACGCAAGAAAAATTGCGATATTGCCTAGAGCATATAGAACTTGGAACTTTGAAAGATTGTGCTGAAGAGGTTAATTTAAAATAGGTTACGATAGGTTGAGAGAGGTTAAGAGAGGTTTAGAAAGGTTGAGTGGGGTTGAGAGAAGTTACGAGAGGTTACAAATGGAATTGTTAAAAGACAGAAGACCACAGACCAGAGACCAAAGACAAAAGACTTTAACGTGGTGAATATTATGAGGGATTATCAAAATTTAGTTACGAGTTGCAGGTTACGGGTTGCGAGTTTTAATATTCATAAAACTTAAAAAATAAATATAGACTTTTTTGTTGAATGATATAAAGATTTGTGGAAAACGATAAACAAATTTATTGAATATGTTGAGAAGAAATGGGGCTAAAACTCGAAACACGCAACACGTAACGCGCAACAGAAATCGAAAGACTATTGTCTAAAATATAGGAAATACAATGAAATCAAACAATGTAGAACTATCAATAGTAATTCCCGTTTTTAATGAAGAGGCATGCGTTGAAAAACTTATATCAAAAGTTAATAAATCATTGAATGCACTTAGCAGATCGTATGAAATTATTATAGTTGATGACGGCTCGACGGATAGAACGTCTGAGATATTACGAGGACTTAAAAAAGAACATAAAGAGCTTAGAGTCATACGTTTTCGTAAAAACTATGGTCAAACCCCTGCAATGGTTGCGGGTTTTGATTATGCAAAGGGGAATATTATTATAACTATGGACGGTGATTTGCAGAATGATCCTGCTGATATACAAAAACTTCTTGATAAGATGGATGAAGGCTATGAAGTGGTGAGTGGTTGGCGCTACAAGAGGAAAGACAAATTATTTACCCGCAAGATTCCTTCTATGATTGCAAATAAAATGATTTCTGTATTAACAGGAGTCAAATTGCACGATTATGGATGTTCATTAAAAGCATACAAGGCTGAATGTATTCGCGCCGTGAATGCATATGCTGAAATGCATCGCTTTTTTCCTGCTGTTGCTTCAATAACAGGTGCAAGAACTGCAGAAGTACGTGTAAACCATTATGCACGTAAATTAGGAAAGTCGAAATATGGTCTTTCGCGTACATTTAAAGTTTTTGCAGATCTTTTTACAATATTTATGATTACAAAGTTTTCTACCAAGCCGAGTATATTTTTTGGTCTTTGCTCAGTACCATTTGTATTATTCGGGATGCTAGCTATGATTATCTCGATTTATAGGTACTTTATGCTTGAGGATAGGTTAATTGTATATCCTGGTGTAACATTATTATTTTTTGTAATAGCCGGACATTTTATTATCTTAGGTCTGCTTAGCGCTGTAATTTTGACAAAGGGAGATTATAAACCGGAAAAATTGAGTACATTAACAGCCGAGGTAATACACTAAGTACCACTAATATTAACACGAATTACCACGAAGAACATAGATACAAATTGAATTAATTTAGTTGCGGGTTACGTGTTACGGGTTGCGAGATAAGGAGGATTTAAATGAAAACATATAGAGATTTAGATATTTATACATTGTCATACGAATTAGCAATTAAGATTCATGAGATGTCTCTCGAGTTGCCTAAATATGAATTATATGAAGAAGGAAGTCAAGTTAGAAAATCTTCTAAAGGAATATCGGCTTGTATAGTTGAAGGTTATGGCAGAAGGAGGTATAAAGCTGACTTTATTAAGTTTCTAGTATATGCCCATGCCTCTTGTGATGAGACGATTCTTCACTTGAATTTTATAAAAGATACACATAAGGATCAAAAGTCACATATAGACTCTTTTATCGAACAATATAATGATTTAGGGAAAAAGATAAATAAATTTATTCAATATGTAGAGAAAGAATGGCGCTAAAACTCGTAACATGCAACACGTAACTCGCAAAAGAAAGAACAGTGGTGTTAATATTCGTGGCTATTAGTGTGTGAACGGAGGTTAAAATGACTATATTTAAACAAGAACGAAAACCCGACATATCCGTAATCGTACCCGTGGTTGAACGCTACGATGACTTACGAAAAGTATTTGTCGAATATTCAGAGCCTTTTCGAAAAATCGGAAAAGGATTTGAATTCATATTTGTTGTCGACGGTGGTTTTAATAAGGCGTATGAAGAATTGAAAAGTCTTAAAAATGAGTTTAATGAAATCAAAATTATTAAGTTTGCTCGAAATTTTTTTGAATCAATTGCCCTCATGACAGGGATTGAACATGCACGGGGCGATATTATTTTTACATTATCAGCCTATTTCCAGGTTGAACCTAATGCTATTAATGAAATCATGGTTCAATTAAAAAAAGGCTACGATCTTATTATAACCAGGCGTTTTCCGCGTCGTGACAATATACTTAATCGAATACAAGCCTCTTCATTCAACTTATTGGTGAGAAAAATTACAGCCTGCAGTTTCAGAGATATTGCAAGCGGCCTAAGGGGAATGAAAAGCGAAGTTGCCAAATCTTTAGAACTTACAGGTGATATGCATAGATTCATTCCAATACTTGCTTATCAGAAAGGTTATAAAGTTTTAGAGATTAATGCTGCACAGAGGGCGGAGGATAAAAAATTACGTTTTTACGGTTTAGGCACATATACACGGAGATTTATTGATATCGTAACTCTTTTCTTTTTAATTAAGTTTACCAGAAAACCTTTAAGATTTTTTGGATTGATTGGGATTAATCTTTTTTCTGTGGGAGCAGTTATTACCGGTTATTTGGCATACGTTCGTTTATTTATGAGTCAGGGAATTGCAGGCAGGCCGTTACTTTTATTAGGTTTATTATTAATGGTTCTGGGTATTCAAATTGCCTCTTTGGGATTATTAGGTGAATTAATTATATTTACTCATGCACGTGATATAAAAGAATATCATATTGGGGAGATTATTGAATAATGAATATTTTAATGATTGCACCGCAGCCGTTTTTTACTTATAGAGGTACTCCGTTCAGTGTTTATTATCGATTATTAACGTTATCTGAATTGGGTCACAAGGTGGATCTTGTAACATATCATTTGGGCGAAGATATTATATTAGATGGATTAACTATTTACCGTTCATGGAAATTTCCTTTTGTAAAAAATATAAAAATTGGGCCTTCTTTTATAAAAATATTTGTAAATATTCCTTTGTTTTTTAAGGTGCTTTTAATATTAATTAAAAAGCGTAAAGAATATAAAATTATTTATGTGCATGAAGAAGCAGTAATGTTTGGCGTATTATTTAAGAAATTATTTAAAAAGAAACTTATATATGATATGCATTCTTCACTCCCACAACAGTTTGAAAATTTTAATTTTTGTAATTTTAGATTAATTAAAAGTATATTTAGATGGATAGAAAAAAAAGGTATTTCTCATTCAGATTTTGTAATAACTATATGCGAAGATTTTGATAAAAAGGCAAAAGAATATGGATGTAGTAATACTGAATTAATACCTAATACGAGATTCGATATAATCTCTGGGATTCAGTTTAAAAAAGATGTTAATAAATATTCTTTTGTTGAACAATTTTTAAAAAAAGAAAAAAAAGAAAAAAAAGAAAAAATTATTTATTATTGTGGGACATTTGAGGATTATCAAGGTATCCCCATGCTTCTTGAGGCGTTTAAATATGTGAATAAAAAAGTTAATAATACTAAGTTGTTATTAATCGGAGGGTACAATCAACAGGTTGAAAAAATGAAAAAATATGCCGAGGAGCTTGGAATTTCTCATCTTGTGCTTTTTACCGGAATGCTTGATCCAAATTATGTAAAAAAGACATTAAAACGGATTGATATTTTAACATCACCACGTGACAGCGGTACAAATACGCCTTTAAAAATATATGAATATATTGCCAGCGGTATACCTATTGTTGCTACAAATATTTATAGTCATACACAATTATTAAATTCGGATATCGCATTTTTGGCTAATCCTGATCATATTGATTTTGCTAGAGCAATTTTGGAGTGCATACAGAATGATCGAGTTGCACAAGAAAAGGCGCTAAATGCAAAGAACTTGTATGCAGAAAAGTATGGTACTGAAAAATATAAACAAAAATTACAAAAAGTAATTGAAAGCGTATCAGTATATTCATAGCATGATTTATTTTTATCTAAAAATATTAAGGTGATACAAAATGTGCGGTATTTGTGGATTTGTTTCTATAAATGAAAATTATAAGGATATTAAAGGTCTCATTAATCGGATGAATAAACTCCTGATACATAGAGGGCCGGATGAAGACGGATATCATATTGAAAATAATTTAGCATTAGGTATGCGGCGTTTAAAAATTATAGACCTTAGTACCGGCAAACAGCCTATATTTAATGAAAAGGGTGATATTATCGTCATTTATAACGGTGAGATTTATAATTTCCGTGAGTTACGGGATGAGCTTATTCAAAAAGGACATACTTTTAAAACGGCATCTGATACTGAAGTGATTGTTCACGCATATGAAGAATATAATGAAACTTTTTTAAATAAATTAAATGGTATGTTTGCATTTTGTATCTTTGATAAAAGAAATAATAAAATCCTGATAGCTAGAGATCGGGTAGGTATTAAACCTTTATATTATGTAAATAATAGAAAATTTTTTGCTTTTTCCTCAGAAATGAAGTCTCTTTTTGAAATTGAAGAACTGTCTAAAGAATTAGATGTGAATGCGATAGATGAATATTTAACTTATGAATATTCATTAGCTCCAAAAACGGTTGTTAAAGCGATTAAGAAATTGCAACCCGGTCATTATATGATATTTCAAAATGGGAATATCGAAATTAAGAACTATTGGAAAATTGAATATAGTGTAACCAACCTCAGTTATTATGATTGTAAAGATAAATTATATGAGACATTGTCGCATGCTGTAAAACGCAGATTAATTAGTGATGTGCCGTTAGGAGCATTTTTAAGCGGAGGAATAGATTCAAGTATTATGGTCGGCCTTATGGCACGACATTCATCTCATCCTGTGAAAACATTTTCGATTGGTTTTAAGAATCAAAGTTACAATGAACTTAATTATGCGCGGCTTATTGCCCGCAGATTTAATACAGAACATCATGAATCCATACTTGAATAAGATTTATTAGAGTCTATGGATACCTTTATTGATTATTTAGATGAGCCTATGGCCGATGTCTCCATTTTTCCGACACATCTGGTATCACAAGAAGCAAGAAAAAATGTTACTGTCATTTTATCAGGTGATGGAGGAGATGAGTTATTCGGGGGTTATGAAACATATCTGGCTCAAAATATAGCAAAAAAAATATATGATTGGCTGCCTCGGATTTTCACATCACGACTTTTTCCTGGTATATGCAGCCGTATTGCACCTACGTCAAAGAAAAAAGGAATTATTAACAGGATTAAGAGATTTGTAGAGGGAGGAACACTTCCAAAGAAATTACTTCATTATAGATGGATGACTTATTGCAGGGAAAATGAAAAAAAATGTCTGTTTAGTGAAAAATTTACTGACTTGATATCCGCACAAACAGCAGTTGAAAGAGTAGTTAATCTTTATAAACGTTTTCAAGAATGGGATGAACTAAATCAAATGATGCTTTCAGATTTTTATATATATTTAGTTGAAGATATCCTAACAAAAGTAGATCGTATGAGTATGGCAGTATCATTGGAAGCTAGGGTTCCTTACCTAGATCATACTGTTGTGGAATTAGCATATCAAATTCCTGGAAGATTTAAGATTAATGGGTTAAAAACAAAGACTGTTCTGAAAGATACATTTAGTGATTTATTGCCTAAGGAAATTCTGAATCGTAGTAAAGAAGGCTTCAGTATTCCGATGAAAAATTGGCTTAGTAATGAATTGAAGGATACTATGAGAGAGGTATTGAATAAAAGTGACATCAAAAAAATAGGTTTATTTAATTATAATTTTTTAAATAAGCTTATTGATCAACATATTAGTGGAAGTCACAATCATGCTCATAAGTTATGGTCCCTCATGGTGCTTATGATATGGTGGAAAAAGTATATTGAATAAAAAATTAGTACTGAGTTATGAGTGTTGGGTAATGGGAGGGGATAAAATTATGGAAAAGATTAAGACATTTAGAGATTTGAGGATTTGGCAAGAGGGAATTAAATTAGTCAAAGGTATATATCAATTAACAAAAAAGTTTCCTAAAGATGAAAAGTATGGATTAACTACACAAATGAGAAGAGCATCAGTTTCGGTACCCTCTAATGTTGCTGAAGGATTCAGAAGGAATTATAAAAAAGAGTTTAAACAATTTCTTAATATCGCATTAAGCTCTTTAGCCGAATTAGAAACACAGATTGTAATATCAAAGGAACTTAATTATATAAATGTTTCCCAAGAAGAACCTTTTCTAAAAGATATTGATTATATTTCTAGAATGATTACAACTTTAAAAGGTAAACTCAATTAATTATTTTTACACAATACTCAGCACTCACGACGCAGTACAAGATTTAGATAGGTCAGTTATGAATGCTTTTAAAAAAATAACAACATTAACAAAGATTCTATACAATTACAAAAGGCGCAGAATCATCCTTGATACATTTCCTATTAGGTTATGGATTGAATCAAGCCTTGCATGCAATCTGAAATGCGAAATGTGCCCCAATAAAGAAATTCCTAACTCCGATAAAGGCATCATGGAATTTTCATTATTTAAAAAGATAATTGATGAGGTTAAAGATTTTGTTAATGATATTAATATACACCACCGGGGTGAACCCTTAATAAATAATCAATTATTTGACATGATTCGCTATGCAAAAAGCAGAGGATTAGCTGTTCGTTTCCACACGAATGGTACTTTACTCAATAAAGCTAAGGCTATGCAGTTAATTGATGCACAGCCGGATCTTGTTTCGTTTTCATTTGACGGTTTTCAGAAAGATATTTATGAGAGGGTGAGAAAAGGGGCTCAATTTGAAACGACAGTGGAAAATATTAAAAATATTTTAGAATTGAAGAAACAAAGACGAACAAAACATCCATATTTTGTTATTGAAAAAATTGATTTTCCTCACTATGAAAACATAGTAGATAGACAGAGTGTTGATAGTCTCTTAAGTGACTTTAAATCCTTAGGATTAAATGAATTTCTGGTTAAGAAAGAATACGAATGGACTACGTCCAATGCACCGGATGTGTCTGAATTGAGGAATTATAATGTATGCACGTTTCCCTGGTATGCCATGGTTATTTGCTGGGATGGTACGGTTACGCCGTGTCCGCAGGATTATATGGCAGCCATTAATTTGGGAAATGTTAGAAATAAAAGTATCTGCGAGATATGGAATGATACACCGTATAAAGAATTGCGTAGTAATTTAATAAATAATATCGAATCATTACCGCTATGTAGAAGATGTGACCGCCTTTGCAGGAAACAGGTTGGCGGTGTTCCGTTTCAGTATATGTTTACATTTCTGGCCGATCAATTTGTGGGATACGGAAAATTGAGGAAAATAATTGGGACGATGGAGAGGAATGATTGAGTCGTTAGTGGGAAGGATTTAGTTACGGGTTGCAGGTTACGGGTTACGCGTAACTCGCAACACGCAACTCGCAACAAAAAGTGAATTAGAAATATATGGAACCTTGGTCTATAAATCTTTTTAAAAGATCCGTTGTCAAACAAGTAAAATTTCATTATTTGAAACAATTTTTAGGTGATTATAAAGGAAAACGCTGTCTTGATCTTGGTTCTGATAATGGTGTTATCAGCTATGTATTGCGCCTCTCAGGCGGGCAATGGGCCAGTGCTGATATAGAAGATCAGGCGGTGGATTCAATTCGAAATTTGGTCGGAAGTGATGTTCATAAAATTAGTGAAACAAACACTCCTTTTGCAGATGAAGAATTTGATTTAATTGCGATTGTTGATTTACTGGAGCATGTTCATGCTGATAGGGATTTCCTCAAGGAAATTGACAGGATTTTAAAGAAGGGGGCTACATTAATAGTAAATGTCCCTAATAAAAAAAGATTTTCAATATTAAGGTCTATAAGAAATTTTCTTGGATTGACTGATGAACAACACGGACATGTACGCGAGGGGTACACATTTGAAGAAATCAAGAATATGCTTCCCGGTTATCAAATTGAAAGAAAAAAAACATACTCGAAATTATTTTTAGAGCTAATTGATATTATGATTTCTTTCGCTTTCCATAAATTAAGTAAAGGTAGAGAGTCTAAGAAGGGTACTTTAGTAACTGAAGGGGACATGAAGAAACATAATAAAATATTTTTTATATATTCTTTAACTTATCCTTTTTTATGGTTAATTGCTCAGTTGGATTATTTGTTGTTTTTTATGAAAGGATATAGATTAATTGTCAAAGCGAAGAAGATTGAAAATGTTTAAATTACAGTATTTAAGTTTTTGTAATTTTAATTGTTGAGGTCATTGCGAATCCCGCCAAGGGCGGGATGCCCTACTGCGCTAAAGCTACGTAGGACCTTGTCCTCCGAAGCCTTGGCGAAGGAGGGAAGCAATCTCAAAGTCATAAGATTGCTTTGCAATGAAATAACATTTTTGGACGCAGATTTGCAGGAATTTTTTAAAAAATAAAAAGAATCTGCGGCAGTATGCTCTGCGAAAATCAGCGTACTATATTTAACTAGGGATGTTGAGATCGCTTCGTCACTGCGTTCCTCGCGATGACAACTTTGACGAAGTATAAAAAATATTTAGCATAATGACTAGTGTAATTAGGAGATAAAATTAATATGAATAAGACAGCTTTTGTAACCGGTGCTTCAGGTTTTACAGGTGGCCACCTTGCAAGACGTCTGGTACGAGATGGATGGAAAGTACGCGTTCTTGTTCGTAATAATGGTGACCACAAGGCTTTAAAAGATATAGGGTGTGAGCTTATATACGGTGATTTATGTAAAAAAGCAAGCTTTGCAGATGCCTTAGAAGGGGTAGATGTAGTATTCCATATTGCTGCTTGTTATCGTGAAGAAGCGACTCGGGATGTCTTTTGGAATGTTAATGTAGAGGGTACACGCAATATGCTTGAAGCAAGCGAGGTAAAAAGGGTAGGTAGGTTCATACATTGCAGTACAGTGGGTGTTCATGGTGAAATCGATAATCCTCCTGCTGATGAGGAAGCACCGTTTAAGCCGGGTGATGCTTATCAGGAATCAAAACTTGAGGGAGAAAAACTGGCATATCAATTTTTAAAAGAAAAAAGACTAAAGGGGGCAATATTCCGTCCCGTAGGTATATACGGTCCGGGAGATAGACGTTTCCTGAAACTCTTTAAAATGGCTAAATCAAAAATTACTATTATGATAGGTAAGGGAGATAAGCTGTATCATCTTACCTTTATAGATGACTTGGTTGACGGTATTTTATTGCTAGCAAAAAGAGATGATGTTAATAGTCAAATATTCATTCTTGGGGGTGAGACATATACAACTCTTGTGGAACTCCTTAATATTATCGGGAGTGTATTAGGAAAAAAAGTTAAGATGATGAAAATACCGGTAGCTCCGGTTTATGGGGCCGCTTACATAAGTGAAAAAATTTGTTCATTGTTTCATGTTAAACCAATTCTTTATAGAAGACGCCTTGATTTTTTTATAAAAGACAGGGCATTTAACATTGATAAAGCGAAATCGATTATTGGTTATAGACCCAAAGTCAGCTTGGAAGAGGGGCTTAAGAAAACGGCTGAATGGTATAAAAAGGAAGGATGGTTATAAAAATGAACGTGTTAGGCATCACAGATGGTATGACAGGCGGTGCAGCAGTTATTGTTGACGGTAAAATTGCTGCGGCTGTGAGTGAAGAAAGACTTGTGAGAAAAAAGATGGCAATCGGATTTCCCGAAAAGGCCATAAATGAAGTTTTAAGTCTTAGCGGGGTTGAAGTTTCTGATATAGATTACATTGCCATAGCCGGCAAAAGGGATCATTTTTATTATCCGCCAAAAGTATGGAACGGCTGGTTTCAGGAAGACAGGGGTTTTCTGAAAGAGCTTGTTTTAAAAATTGCATCATATTTTGTTGACTTGATAGGTGACAATACTTTTTTTCAGTGGTGTTATTATCAGTTGAAGCTGCCTTATGCATTGAATAGGCGGCGTAAGGTAAGAAAATTTCTAAAAAAACTATGGCATTTTAAATGTCCAATAATATTTATTGATCATCATTATTCGCATGCTACGGCTGCTTATTTTACCAGTGGTTTTAATAAAGCAACTGTTGTATCGGTAGACGGTGGCGGTGACGGATATTCATCTAAAATTTATAAAGTGAATAATGGAAATTTTACCGAGATTACCGGCGTTTCTTCTTATAATTCTATAGGGAATTTCTATGCTTATGTTACACATCTATGCGGTTTTAAAGCGCATAAACATGAGGGAAAAATTACAGGTTTGGCAGCTCATGGTAACCCTAAATATAAAGAATTATTAGAAGGTTTTATTACTTTTAAAAACGGCACAATTGTTAATAGAAGCAGGAGCTTTTATTACTCTTCCTTAAGCAAATTAGCAAAGTCCCTTCCTAAAGGATTTAAACGTGAAGACCTGGCAGGAAGCATGCAAAAACATCTTGAAGATGTAGTTTCAAAATATGTTCATACGTGGGTCGAGGATTCAGGATATTCTGATGTAGCTTTAGTCGGAGGTGTGTTTGCTAATGTACGTCTTAATCAGGAAATTAATAACTTAGATAATGTTAATAATGTTTTTGTATTCCCGGGAATGGGGGATGAAGGGCTTGCCGTGGGTGCAGCATATGCATTATGGGCTGAGAAAATAAAAGAAAAAGGAAAGAAAGCTCTTCCATATAAGCCAGTGAATGTATATTTCGGCCGCGGATTTTCAAATGATGAAATAAGAGCCGAATTAGATAAAGAGAATTTAACATATATTCATTATGATGATATTGAATCAGAAATTGCAAAACTCCTGGCTGAAGGTCATGTTGTGGCCAGGTTTGAAGGAGATATGGAATATGGCCCCAGGGCATTAGGGCATCGTTCGATTTTATATCAGGCTACAGATCCAACAGTAAATGACTGGTTAAATAAAAAATTGGAACGTACTGAGTTTATGCCGTTCGCACCTGTAACCTTAGAAGAATATGTAGAAAAATGTTATAAAAATATCAAGGGTGGACTTCATACGGCACGTTTTATGACAATTACATTCGATTGCACAGAGTGGATGCAGAAGAATTGTCCGGCCGTTGTTCATATTGACGGTACAGCACGTCCGCAAATTGTCAATAAAGAGCTTGACGGAGGTTATTATCGTATTGTTGATGAGTATCGAAAAATTACCGGCCTTCCAAGTATTATTAATACTTCATTTAATATGCACGAAGAGCCTATTGTGTGTACACCATATGATGCAATACGTGCATTCAAACTCGGTCATCTTGAATATCTGGCCATTGGTAATTATTTAGTTAAAAGCGTGGAATAAATAATGAATACTATTTTACAAATTGGATGGTGGAGGTCGAGGCTTTCAATTTTTATTAAAGTCATTATAGGTCTAGTGTTAATTGTTTTCCTTCTTAGTCGTTTAGATAAAAACCAATCAATATCAGCTTTAAAAAGTATTAATTTTTGGTGGATAATTATTGCTATTTTAGTACAAACAATAGCAAAAATTTTGTCGGCATACAGATGGAAGGTATTATTGCAATTACAAAATATAGAAGTAACTATCCATAAGTTATTAAAATTTATTATGATTGGATTGTTTTTTAATAATTTTCTGCCCACCTCTATGGGTGGAGATGTTGTCAAAGGATATTTTATGGCAAAACATAAAGGTGAATATAAGAGTTCATATATTTCTGTAATTGGGGAACGGTATCTGGGAATTATTTTATTAACGATTATTGCTTTGATAGCCACAATTGTGGCTTTTGTGACAAATATTTTAACGAAAGATATTATGATTATTATTATATTAATATTTTTACCGGTAATGTGTGTTTTTTGTTTCGTTGAAATTCCCTGGCTCCATAGATTTTTAAATGGGAGCAGAATAAAAATATTCAAAATGATTTATGAAATTAAAAATTTTGTTTCATTTATAGGCACAAAAGAACACAAAAAATATGGAGCGTTAATTTTATCACTTTTTATACAACTATTTGGCGTTGGATTTTTTTATGCCTGTGCAAAATCACTACATATTGATATACCATTTTATTTATCATTTGCCTTAGTGCCTCCGGCATTACTGCTGGCCATGATACCTATATCATTAAATGGTATTGGTATACGCGAAGGTGCTTTTGTATATTTTTTTACCCAGGTAGGTGTGCTGGAGAGTGATGCCATTTTATTCGGCTTTGTAAGTTTATGCATTTATTATGTTTTTGCGCTGATCGGCGGCATTTGTTATATAACGGAGTAAGACAATGACGGATGTATTAGATAAATATTTCAAAGATATTGATTTTCTCGTAAAAGGGGATGAGCGTAGTAATAACTATATGGTTGCAATGCATGAAGCATTTTATGAGTTTGCTTCTAAATATGTAGAGAATAAAATTGTATTGGATGCAGGTTGTGGTTCTGCGTTTGGTAGTTCAGTACTATCCAGAAAAGGAAAAAAAGTAATCGGTATTGATATTAAGCCCGATCTTATTGATTGGGCTAGAAACAGATATACGGACAAAAATTTAAATCTACAGTGTATGGACTGCACCAACATGGAATTTCCAGATGAATATTTTGACATTATTGTTTGTAATGAATTACTTGAACATCTTGAAAACTATAAAGAATTTTTACGTGAGGTTACAAGGACCTTAAAAAATGGTGGTATTTTTTTGTGTGCTACTGTTAATAGTAAATATACTTTTAAAAAACGTGACGGTTCTCCCCGAAATAAATTTCACTATCAGGAGTTTAATATTGAAGACTTTAGTGAATTGTTATCTGTGTATTTTCAGAAAATAGAAATATTAGGTGAAAAGGCAAACAGTGAATTTCAACATTTCATGACACATAAACCATCGAGAATAATAGAAAGTATAATTTCTAAAATTAAAATAAAAGAAAGGATACCTGTTAAATATAGAAGAATTGTTAGAGAGCTATTGAGTGGCAAAAAAGTAAAGAGAATTTTATCCAAGGATTTTTTTATTTCATCTAATTCTATTGATGAAGGTATATATTTAGTTGGAGTTTGTAGAAATGTTAAAAAATGTCTAAAAAATGAATAACTTAAGCAACGGAAATTGGTAAATATGGGATCTGATAGTAAAAATGCAAAAGGTAAACAAATAATAATTTATCTATTTTTAATTCTGTCATTGGGTTTATATCTTAGAATATCTAATTTAGGATTGCCATCTTTTAATAGAGATGAACTTAATCATGTCTTTGCTGCAAAAGCATTGTTAGAGCAGAACAAACCGCTTCTTCCTAGTAATATCAGCTATAAACGGGGTATATTTGTTTCAAAACTAATATCTTACTTATTTCATTATTTTGGTATATCGGAATTTTTTGCACGTCTGCCTTCAGTTATTTTTGGATGTTTATCAATATTTGCATTATTTATTTTAGGTTCTTGGTTGTGTAACCCATATGTTGGTTTGACTTCAGCACTATTTTTATCACTTTCACCTCAATCTATTTTTATATCACGATTTGCTCGCATGTATGCTCCTCTGCAATTTTTTTATATATTGCTTATTTTATTTTTTTATAAAGGATTTGAAAATAATAGCAAAAAAAATGCTGCTATAAATTTAATCATAGCGCTATTTTTATTATATGTGTGTATATCTTTACAAATAATATCTTTTACTTTTATGCCATCGATAGCTGTTTATGTTTTTTGCATGTGTTTTTTATATTTTTGGAAAAACGGATTTTTTAAAATATATAAAAATAGATACTTTATAACAATGTTATTAATTTTATTTTTCGGTTTTATTATTTCGGCATTTAGAACAGATCAGGTTGTAAAATTATTCGACAAAAGCCAGATAGTTTTAATGTGGGCACAAAATAATGCCTCAAATATTTATTACTATTGGCATAGATTGGGAGACAAATATTCATTGTTGTTACCATTTCTTCCTATTTCGTTATTAATAGCATTATTAAATTATAAAAGAAGAGGAGTTTATATTACGTGTTTATTTGTTGTCCCTTTTTTATTTCATTCTGTTATTTTTAAAACAAAATCTGAAAGATTTATAAGTTATTTTCTTCCTATTTTATTTATTTTATTTGCGATTATGCTTGTTTTTATCATAAAAAATGGTTACTTATTCCTTACTCGTAGCTTAGCAGAGTTTATTAAAGATAATCGGAGATTGAGGATTATTTCTATTTCAATAACTGTTTTGCTGGTTATGTTTTGCTTAGGCCGGGACCAATGGGTTAAAAAGGGATTTGTTATTCATACTATACGAGAAGGATTTATAGATGGATTTCCACATGATGGCTGGCGTGAAGGAGGAGATTATTTAAAGAAGAATATCAAAGATGAAGATATTATTATAACTGCTTCATCATTATCTGCGCTTTATTATGTAGGCCGGGCTGATTATAACTGTAATGAAGCTGATAAAAGAATTATGGTTCAACAAAGTAAAAGGAAACCGAATATTTTATTGAACAAAGATGGCTGTATAAAAGATTATTATGGTGGATTAATATACATAAAATCATTGGATGAATTAATAGAAATTTATAAACGACATAAAAGTGGATGGATAATTTATGACACTTTAAGATTCAAGCCACTTTCTGAAGGTATTAAAAAATTTGTTGAAAATACATTTGTAAGACACGAATTACCAAATACTTCAACAATCCGTATTTATAGCTGGGGCAGGGATTAAGAATAACACATTATGGAAGATAGAAAAAAAATAGCATTTTATTTGGAAATTGGTAATCAGGGAGGAGGCGTAGGGAATTGTTTAAAAGCAATTTTAGATAAACTTAATTGTGAAGATTTTAAGGTTTATATTTATTGTAATAATAAGATGTTTTTCGATTCTATTGATAATAAGAAAGGGTTGATTTTCCGTAACATTGCTGCAATAGCTTCATTAGAATGGAAAATGTTTAATGATAATGCGAAGTCATTATTGTTAAGAATGGTACAAATTTTATGGAATAAGTTGCCAGTTAATTTTAGATATCTATTGTACATGATAAAAAAAATATTTGTATTACGTAACATATATATTAATGATTCTATTGATATTATACATTTTCAAGCGGGTGGGTTTCCTAAATTTTGCTGTGCACTAATAGGAGCTAAACTAGCTGGCATTTCAAAGATTATTCTTACTATTCATCATCCGGCAAAATACAGGAATAAATCATTGATGGTTTTTAGAGTTATGAACCGTTATGCTTTAAAAGTGCCGCATCGAATTGTGGCTGTATCGAAGAGTAATGCTGAATCGCTTAAAGAAGTTGATTCAAAATTTAATCGTCAAGTTCAGATCATTTATAACGGTATCAAAGTTCGTGATGAGATTAAAATTGATCAAGAACAAAAGAAAAAAATTAAAGAATCTCTGGGGATTAATCAATTCGTAAAAGTTATTTTAATTGTTACGAGACTTGTGCCACATAAACAAGTCTCTATTTTTGTTGAAATATTTAAGGAGATACTAGATAGTTATCCAGAATGTTACTTGTGTATTGTTGGAGAAGGAGATGATAGTGAAAATATAATTAAGACGATAAGACGCTTTAGTCTTGATGAAAAAGTTAAAATGTTAGGTCGAATGGAAAATATTGATGAAATATATGCTATAAGTGATGTTTTTGCATTTACTTCTCGAGAAGAGGGATTTGGGTTGGTTATTGCAGAAGCTATGGCACATAGTATACCAGTTGTTGCCTTTGATATCGGGGGTGTTAATGAAGTGATAGAAAGTAATAAAACGGGTTATTTGGTCCCACTTAATGAGAAGGAAGAGTTTAAAACAAGATTAATAGACTTATTGATAGATGAGCATAAAGCACGTGAGCTCGGTAAGAATGGGAGGAAGAGGATACGAGATTTATTTAATATTGATACCATGATTTTTAAGAATTTGGAGCTATATAAGTAATGACGAAAGAAGAACTTAAAACGACTAAGACAATAATACGGAATATAATCTGGAGAACGTTTAGTATTTTTACTAGTACTTTCTTAGCCATAATAGTTTCCGTTATGACAGCACGTATCTTGGGTCCCAATAAAATGGGTCAGTTTAGTTTCGTTCTTTGGCTTGTAAATGTTCTTCTTATCTTTATGGGATTAGGGATACCAGCTGCAACAACAAAGTATGTTGCAGAATATTTTGGTAGAGATAATAAGGAGATGGCACGAAGCATTATAAGGACTCTTTTCCTATTCGAGTTACTGTTAGCAGGAATTATTGCATCTATTTCAATGATTTTGGTTTTTGTAGTTGTTCCGACTCATCAGCGAATAATATTTATATTAGCTATTGGAAGTAGAATACCAACTGCTTTGGGATCTATTTATAATGCAGCAATTCAAGGATTGCAAGATTTTAAGGTCGTCAGTAAAGTCGGGATTTTTAATGAATTTCTTAGAAGTATTCTTGTAGCATTATTTCTTATATTAGGTTTTGAAATTATTGGTATATTTACGGCTGGATTGATTGTCAGTTTCTATTATTTACTAAGAATAACATGGGTATATAAAAAATATTTTGCAGAAATTCCTTCCCATGTTGGTTTACCAAAAGAGCTTATTATAAGAATAACTAAATTTTGTCTTACACTTTCAGGCATTATGATAATTTCATCGATAGTATGGCAGGAATCTGAGGTTTTTTTCTTAAAATATTTTTCGACTAACGAGCAAATTGCTTTTTATAGTCTTGCATTTGGAATTGCAGCACGGCTTAAAGTATTTACAAAAATTGTGGCACATGTTTTAATGCCATCAATATCTCATATGTCAGGTAATAATGATTATAGAAAAATTAATGAATTATATTCGACCGCAACCCGGTATTTAGCATTAATCTTTATACCTGTCTTTCTTGGGGCTGCTGCTTTGATAGGTAAATTGATAATTCTCCTTTACGGTACTGAATATAGAGAAGTTATTACACCGGCAATGATTATTTTATCGTTTAATATTTTTGGTTCAGTAACCATTGTATCAAGTGCTCTTACGACCGGAATTGATCGACAAGATATTATACTGAAGATAGGTAGCGTTGTTGCAGTTATTAATATTATCACTGATTTTATTTTTATACCAACTTATGGGGCAATAGGGGCGGCTGTTGCAAACTCTATAGCCCAGAGTATAGGTGCTATTATTGGAACTTATATAGTAGTAAATATTCTTGGTTTTAAGTTTCCCTTAATAAAAGTATTATTAACATTGCTATGTGCAGTAATAATGGCTTTATATGCATATGTGGTAAATTCGACATATTATGGGTGGGGATCTTTCTTTATTGCATTAATAACTGGTGTATTAATTTATTTGTTTATGATTCGGTTATTAAAAGTACTTGAAGAGAAAGATCGTGAATTTTTATCAGTACTAGGTCATAAACTTCCTTTTGGGCTTAATGTTATTTTTAGTAAAATTGTCAACATTTTAGTCCCTTAGCGTGGCACGGAGTAAATAATAATGGATAAAATTATTATTGATATAAGCGTTGTTATCTGTACATTTAATAGAGCTACTCTATTGGATAAAACGTTGAGTAGTTTTTTGCAGCAAGAAAATTTAGATAATATTTCATGGGAGCTAATTGTTGTTGATAATAACTCGACTGACAATACAAAGGATGTAATTGAAGAAAAAATAAATGTTTTTAATAATAAATTAATATATGTATTTGAGCCAATTCAAGGTTTAAATTCTGCTCGCAACAGAGGAGTACAAGAATCGCATGGAAAAATTGTAGCATTTACTGATGATGATGTCGTTATATCCCGTAATTGGTTGAATACCATAAAAAGAGGTTTTCAAAAATATAACGTAGATGGTTTAGGCGGTAAGGTTTTACCAATAGGTGATATTAAATATCCTGATTGGTTTATTAAAGACGGCTTATACAGGATTGGCGGAGTTTTGGTAGAGAGAGATTTAGGAGAAATGGTTAAGACTTTGAAACAAAACGAATTATTGCCTATAGGAGCAAATATGTCTTTTAAGAAAGAAGTTTTTTATAAATTTGGAATGTTTAATCTTGAGAAAACATATATTGCAAAAAAGAAACCCATATGGGTAGGGACAGATACGTGGTTTATACAACGAATTATTAGGCAAGGTGCAAAGATATTATATTTGCCAGATATGATAATTTATCATCCTATTCCAACTGAAAGGTTTAATAAAAGGTATCTCAAAAATTGGTATTTCAATCTTGGACGAAGTTTTATTAGCAATAAAGGGAAATTAAGAGGGCGAAGATTTCTAGGAATACCTCTTTATTTATACAAACAAATAGTTTTATCTTTTTTCAAATGGTTACTTTGTATAGTTATGTATAAAAAACGAATTGGTTTTTATTTTAGATTACAGTTTCTACAAAATTTAGGCTCAATTTATGAATGCTTGATTAACAGGAGTTTACAATGAATCTGGTCAGTGTTGTAATTGCGACATACAATTATGGTAAGTATATTAAGGAGACAATTGAAAGTTGTCTTAAACAGACCTATAAAAATATTGAAATTATTGTTGTAGATGATGGTTCTACAGATGATACCAAGAATGTGGTTCTAGAGAACTTTCGGGATTCTGTGAAATATATTTACACGGAAAATGTCGGACAAAATAAGGCAGTTAATTTGGGTCTTACCCATGTTACGGGAGATTATATTGCTCTATTAGATGCAGACGATATATGGGATCCAACAAAGATTGAGAAACAGATTTCTTTTTTTAATACATATAAGGATGTTGGTTTAATATTCACAGATTTTTGCAAATTTAATGAACAGGGGATACTTGTCCACTCACATTTTAATAGACTTAGACATTTTATGAATACACAAAAAGAAAATTTAGAGGGGAATTGGTATATTTTAGATGAGGATTTTTTTTCAGATTTATTGATTCAAACGCCTATTTTTCCAAGTACAGTAATTTTTAAAAAAGAAATTCTTGCAAAGAAAGGGCCATTTTTAGGACGTTACAAGCAGGCTGAAGACCTTGAATTTTTTCTTAGATATTCACGTATATGTCGGTTTGGAATGATAGATGAAATACTTACTCATAATAGATTTCATGAAAAGAACTTAACTGCAGATTTATTTACAACCGTACATAGTGCCGCAGTCGTTTTGGAATATATATTACATAATTACGATGATTTGGGTGAGAAAGAGATAAGGAGAATTAAATATTCCTTATCTGATAGATATTTTAGTTGCGGTTATCTTAAATATGAAAAATATAATTTTGCTGAGGCAAGGGAATATTTTATTAAAAGCTTATTCTTTAAATTTAAAATTAAATGTTTAGCCTATTATTTATTTACATTGTTTGGGAAGTATATAAATGCGCGATTACGTAAAATTAAACAACAAGTAGAAAAGAAACCAGATAAACTAGTCTACTAAGAGACGTTCTATGAACATAGTATATATTGATTCCAATAGTTCTTCTGAGATCATACAAAAGTGGGATGATTATGTATCAAACCATC